>JACLAB010004344.1_pt1 | contig 19033 bp, 18 predicted proteins | sample 8027921 | NCBI WGS metagenome assembly JACLAB01 (sample SAMN15725117, study PRJNA655200) | protist metagenome | isolation source: fluorescence activated cell sorting (FACS) single amplified genomes of... | place: USA: West Boothbay Harbor, Gulf of Maine | collected 2000-07-19 | reverse complement strand
TATGCCGAAAAATGTTCGCGAGGTTGGGAGTAAAATGTTTACGCGCGTAGAATACGAAACGATATCGAAACTAAAAACGAATGGGTTTTCATTGTTTACGGTGAAGACGTATTTAGAACCGTTAGAAAATTTTTCGGCGCCGGAAGCCGCGGAGTCGCTGTTCGTCGCCATCACCGAAGCGAGCGAAAGCGAGTTGAAGTACAAATCGCTCGAAAACGCCAACTTGAAGAATCTGATATTAGAATATTTGGTTGCGAATTTGCCAAAAGTCCAGTCGTCTTCATCGTCGTCGTCATCTTCTTCTTTATCATCGACGACAGTATCGTCAAACGTTCTCAAATGTCCCATGGGTTTTTCCACGCCGAAGACTAAAGAAGAAAGAGAAGAAGACGCGCGGACGACACAACCACACGATTTCACTCCGTGGACGTCATTCGATAAAGCAATCGAGGATGCCTCCCCTATTCCACCTTCGTACTACACGAGTGAGAAATTGGCGCAGCGTGAACGCGCCACGGTCTTTTCGCCAGAGAAGGATTGGGTTTGCATCGGGCATGTTTCGGATGCGCCAAGCGTGAACGATTATTTCACAACCACTGTGTTTTCCGATGAAAGCGAAAACGCCGCCACCGCCGCTGTAGAAATAGTATGCGTGCGAACGGAAGAGAATACGTTTAAAGCGTACGAAAACGTGTGCCAACACCATTTCGCGAAGGTTGCTGATAAGAAACGAGGCACGTGCACAGCGAAAGCAAACTCGTGCGCGGCGGCGTTGCAATGTCCGTATCACGGATTCACGTATGATGTATCAAATGAAGGAAATGGGAAGCTCATCTCGGCGACTCGAATGAAAGGCATGGAAGAGCGAACGGAAAAGATTAAACTCAAAGGCGGTTACGTGTGCGAAACGTTCGGTCCGTTTGTGTTTCTAAAGAAAGATGAGAGTTCGTCGTCGTCGTCGTCGTCGTCGTCTTTGCGAACGTTTTTAGGCGCAGATTTTGCCAGTCGAGTCGAAGAAGCTGATATCAACGTCTCCGATCGCGAGTCTTTTCGTCACGTCGCTCGCGAAACGTTTGAAGTTGAATCGAATTGGAAAGTTTTCATAGATAACTATCTCGATGGAGGTTTCCACGTCCCTTTCGCACATAAAGCGCTGGTCAAAGAAGGTTGCGACATGAGCAAATATAACATCACGCTCTTCGATAATATGAACTCGATTCAATCCGTGGACGTTAGAAAAGAAGAGAACACCAACTCTCGCCTCGGTTTAGGCTCAGCGACCTACGCGTTTGCCTTTCCGAACGTCTGTCTCAACAGATACGGACGTTGGCTGGATACCAACGTGGCGTTCCCAAATCCTGCAGACCCAAATAAGTGCGTCGTCGAATTCAACTGGTACATCGATAACACCAACCACGACGAGGACGACGACGAAGAGTTATTCATAAAGCAAAGCCTCCTCGCCTCTCGCGTCGTCCAAGACGAAGACGAAAATCTGTGCGCCTCCGTACAAAAAGGGCTCCGCTCCAAAGTCGCCTCTTCTTCTTCTTCTTCATCATCCCGAAGCGGCAGCGGTGGCGACGAAGATCGAGAAGAAGGGTTATACTCCCCTGAATGCGAATCAATCATGTTTGCATTTCACAAGAGATATTATCGCGCCGTCCTCCTCCCGGGCGAATAAAAGAAACGACCGGTTGTAAATATTCTCTTGTGCCAAAATATTTTTTTGCCTGACCTTTTTTGACCTCATTTTTAGTACAAAGTGACACACACACACACGCACCACACACGCACACAATGTTGGTGTTCAAGAAACCTCTTCTCTTACTCCTGATGATGCTTTCCATCGCGCACTTCGCGGGCTTTCTCTCGTCGTCGTCCTCGACGACGTCGACGTCCAAAATCGTTGCTTTCGCGCAAGCCGAAGACGGCGAGGAAACGACGCCGTCGTTTGGGGATGATGAACGCGAGGAAGACGACGACGACGACGACGACGAGGACGACGAAGATCCCCCATCAAACGATAACTCGGACGAGATCGATCCGTACCCCGAGATCGAAGACGACGAGGACTCGAAAATCTGGCCGCCGCCGATGCCAGAAGTACGACACTTGAAGCAATATAAAGTAAGAATGTTGAAGGAGTTCTTAGACTTGAGAGGGACGACGTGCGAAGCGTGCGCGGAGAAGGACGATTGGATTCGACGGGTCGTCGACACGTGGGAGTGGCCGAAGAAAGAAGTTGACGTCGCGAATACTGAAGATGAGGAAGATGTGGGAAATGAGGGGAGACGTCCGTACTCGGGAGACGAGATGACGCCGGAGGAGGAAGTCGCGGAAGAGGCGGCGAGAATGAAGAGAATGATGGACGAGTTGAACGGCGGTAAGTCAAAAGATTACACCGGGATGGATCCGAACAGAGTAAGGCTGTTGAAAAAATTGCAATCGAAAGGGTTGAGCTTTATGGGTGGCGAGAACATGGACATCGAACAGTTGGAGCAGTTGGCGAACGCGATGGATGGGATCAACAGTAAGAATGGTGGCGATCTTTAAATTGTACCTGTGTAAAAACAAGTGCTTCAATGTTTTATGGTACACGAGTTTTTGATTTTATTTGACCTGTTCATCGCACTCCCTCCTTACTTCTTCGATGACGTGTTTCAACTCGGCGAAGTTCATCAAAGCGCCTTCGGCTTCGTCCTCTTGAAGGACGCCGGTATCTTTCGATTTTGCAGCTAATTTTTCGCCAATTTCGATAATCTCCAACGAATCGTCCAATTCATTCGCGCCGTAATGCGCGTAGGCCAACAAATACCAGACGTCGACGATGCCGTCGCGCTCTTCTAAGAGCTCTTCGAGAATTTCAATCGCGAGCGCGGCGGAGGTGTCGATTTCCAACAACAATTTGGCGGTTTCGAATCGAAACTCAAAACTTACCTCGTAGTCTTGGAATCTCGGCGTGTATTCTTCATCGTCGTCGTCGTCTTTTTCTTCTTTTTCTTCTTTCTCCACGTCGTCCTCCGACGAGGATGCGTAATCTTTCGCTCCCGGCGCCGGTCTCTTTCGTTCGTAAATATCTCTCTCTTTCTTCGTCTCTTGGACCAACTGCATCGGCTTCCTCCACTTGGCGATGCTTTCTCTCAAATATTTCAAAGCCTCGTCCTTCTTCCCTTGCTCATTTCGCAAACACGCCAGCACTTGCATCGGCTCCGCGCTTTCTTTATCCGATTGTTGCGCTCTTTTGAGTAATTCCTCCACGGCTTTTGCCGTCTCGTCGTCCACCGCGTTATCGCCGTCCATCCCGTCTTCTTCGTCTCGACATCCCAAAATCTGTTCCGCCAACGCGCAACACGCCGAACAGTGCCTATCCGCCACCAACGCGTCCCCTTTTTTCATTTGTTCTTCCAACAAATCTAACCCTTTCTTTGTGCACGCCGTTGCCGCTTTCCCGTCGTCCAACAACTGCCCGAGATACATAAACTTCTCGTACCCGCTGTCCGGATTCGCCTTCGCCGCGTCTCTCAACGCGTCCAGCGCTTCTTCTTGGTCCCCGTACTCGGCTAACGCGTACGCGTACGTTTCCAACGCATCCACGTTCGTTGAATTCTTCTTACAAATATCTTTCAATTCCAACAAACCCTGTTCGATGCGATCGTACGAGATGTGCGTCAACGCGGATTCAATTTGTGTTTCTAACGCCCGCGTGGTTGAACTTTTACCGTTTGTGTTTTTGTTCGTCGCATTTTTATCACCACTCATTCCTCCTTTCATCCCCGTCTTCTTATAATTCGCACTCTTCCCTCCGGATTTCCCATCCCGAGGCGACTTCTTCTTCTTGCTTTTCCCGTTCGCGCCGCCCATGATTGATGACTGATGCGCTCTTCTCTCTCTCTTTCTCTCTCAATTGGAGAAGAGAGAAATCGATTGGAACTCGAGAGAAATTCGCCGCCAACGAAGAAGAGAGAGAGAGATTACTTGATTACTTTACACGAACGCACTTGAAAACTTTGGGAAAAAAAAGGCCGACTTAAAAAAACGCGTTCCTTTCTCTCTCTCTCTCTTCTTCTCTCTCTCTCTTTCAAAGGCGGAGAGAAAGAATGAATCAACGACGACAACAACAACAACAACAACACTTACTATAGAAAAGTATTATGGGGGAGAGAGATTCTTTTTCTTCTTTTTTCTCCTTTTTTTTGCTTTTTTTGCAAAAGTCGTTGGAACTCCGAACAAACACAAACACCTCTTGCGTTTTTGTGTGTCTGTCGTCTTTTTTTTTGAGCCAACAAAAAACACCAACGAAACAATTTACACACGAACCAAAAAAACGAGAGTCTTTTTTGCTTTTTTTGCTCGTCTTTTTCTTGACTTTTTTCTCTCTTTCTCTCTCTGATGAGGAGTAGTATTCTTCTCTCCTCGTTCTCGTTCTCGTTTTCATCCGCGGCAGACACCACGTACGCGCGAAGACGAAGAGAAAGAGGAGGAGGAAGACGAGCGAGAACAGCGCCAAAGGCGCTCTTCTGTCGTCGTCGTACTTTTTCTTTTTCTTCTCGGAGCAGCGGCGATGACGATGAAAATGAAAATGAAAATGAAAATGATGACGTGAAGAAGAAGAAGAAGAAGACGAAGAATGCGACCAAAAGCGAAAAGGAGGAGGAAAAGGGGATTTGGAAGTCAGAGAGAAAGAGGAGAGAGATGCTTTTAACGACGACTTTAACGATTCAGACGAGAGCAGCTTTTGCGTTGGAGGATTTTGCGAAAAGGGAGGAGAAAAAAGGTGTTTCCTGCGTAGACGTGAAAGAAGGGGGAAAAGGGCAACTCGAAGAGAACGACGTGGTGTCGGTGAATTACACCTTGTATCTTTCCGATGAAGACGGGACGATGGGGAGTAAAATCGATTCGGCGAAGTTTTTCGTCTTTGGCGTGGGGACGGGAGAAGTCATCGAAGGATTCGATGCCGGTTTGCTCGGCGGAGATGGCGTTGGTCCGATGAGAATTGGAGGCGTGAGAGAAGTTTTGATACCGCCGGCGTTGGCGTACGGCGCGAAAGAAGTCGGCGGGGGTCGGATACCCGCGAACTCGTACCTAAAGTTCGTGGTAGAGTTGGTGCAGATTAAGTAAGTAGAAAAAGAAGGACGACGCTGGAGCGGTCGAGTCGGCGAGCGCTCCTAATAACTTTAGACTTTAGAGTGTCCGATAGCGCGACCGAGTAGTAATAATAGTAGTAGTAGTAGTAGTAGTAGTCTCTTCATCTGTTTTGAAGCACTTTTAGTATCTTGTGTGATATATGTACACGTGTCTGTTTCGTACACGTCGTGTGAAAATCATTCATTTTACGCAATCGCTTTGACCGCTTTGTCCGCCGCGTCGTCCAAATCTTTCGCCGTCTCGATGTTCAATCCGGATTGTTTCATAATCCTTCGCCCTTCCTCCACGTTCGTGCCTTCTAAGCGAACGACTAACGGGATGTTCAATCCAACCACTTTGACCGCGTTGACGATGCCAGACGCGATCACGTCGCATTTCATGATTCCTCCAAAAATGTTCACCAAAATCGCCTTCACTTTTGGATCTTTGTTTAAAATCTTAAACGCTTCGACGACTTGTTCTTCGCTTGCGTTGCCGCCGACGTCTAAAAAGTTTGCCGGAGACCCTCCTTTACCTTGGATGATATCCATAGTCGCCATCGCCAAACCGGCACCGTTGACCATGCACCCGATGTTACCATCTAAACCGATGTAATTCAAATCGTATTTCGCGGCTTCGACTTCTCTCGCGTCTTCTTGCGAAGCGTCTCGTTGAGAGAAGATATCTTTTTGCCTGTATTCCGCGTTGTCGTCAAAGTTTAATTTCGCATCCGCGGCGTATAAAACCCCATCCGTGGTTTCCGCCATCGGGTTCACCTCAATCATCGTGCAATCCGTCTTCTTGAACGTTTCGTACAACGCTTGAAACTGCTTCGCCGCGTCCTCTTTATCCGCGCACCCCAACTTCTCCGCCAAATCTAACGCGTCTTCTCTCTTAATCCCGCCACTTTCCTCGTTAATATCGATGTACTTCTTAATAATCTTTTCCGGATTCGATTCCGCTAAGTCTTCAATAGAAGTCCCACCTTCCGCGCTCGCGATAATCATCGGTTTTGCGCTTTTACGATCCAACAAAATCGCAAAGTACATCTCCTTCGCAAACTTCATCTTCCTCGCCACGAGTAAAGCGTTCACCGGTTTTCCTTCCGGCCCGGACTGTTTCGTCACCAGCACGTTACCCAGCATCTTCTCCGCCGTTTCTCTCGCCATCTCATTCTTCACGATGTGCACGCCTCCTTTAAACCCGCCAAACTTAAACGTCCCTAATCCTCTCCCGCCGGCTAATATTTGCGACTTGATCACTACCTCGTCGTCGCCTAAACACTTCATCTGCTCCGAGGCTTTTTGCACCTCCTCCACGGTCTTGCACGCGATAGAATCCGGTACTCGGACGCCAAATTTGCGCATGATGTCCGCGCCTTGGTATTCGTGCACGTTCAACGAACGTATTTGTATCTGTTTTTGTTGTACTTGTTGTTGTTGTTTCAGATGCTCATTCAGATGAATAGGCGCGCTTTGAACAACGCTTCGCATCCGTCGCATCCTCCATTCCGTTGACGACGACGGAAACGAACTCGCCGCTGCTGCTCGAGAAAAGGAAAAGAACTTTACGCTGTTAAACTTTCCCGAGGAGAAAAGGTGAAAAGACCCAGATGACGCAGATCGGTCAAAATCACCGAACAAAGAAGCGAGTATTCTTCTTTTCGCCGCGGTGTTGCTGCGCTTCATCGTCGAAAGTCTCGCGGAAAAGTATATTTTGCGCGCGTGCGTGTAAAGAAATGGAGAAAGAGAAAGAAAGAGTCAGAGGCATTTATGCGCAAAAACGCGCGCGCGAGCGCATGAATAAATGGAGAAAAAGAAAGAGAAATAGTCAGAGTAAAAACGACAACAGCGTTCATTATTCACTTTAATAATAATAATACGTTTTGTACAACACGCACTTCGATTACTGCATTTAAAATGGTATCAGTTTATATACACGCGCACACGCGTCAATCAATCCTTTGGCGGCGGCGGCGACGAGAGCTTGGAGGACAGTCCGCGAAACTCATTCAATTTGGACTCCATCGCTTCGCGATACAGCGTCGGCGTGATCGATCGAACAACACCAGAGAGCGTCGGCGTGATCGATCGAACGAGTATGTTTGAGACCAAAGATGGAAGTTTTTTTATCTTCGGCGGCTTCTTCGCGTTGACGGTATGCTCTTTACGTTCATCGTCATCTTCTCCTTCCTCCCCTTCCATCGGATCGTCTATTCCTTCTTCTTCTTTTTCTTCTTCTTCTCGTCGACCTTCTTCTTCTCGAGCGGCAGCCATCACCAAATCTTCGTCTTCTTCTTCACCGCGTTTCCGTCGTTTAACCAAATTCAAACCCAGTAAACTTTCTTTTCTTTTCTCGGCTTTTATTGCTTCGAGTAACCGATCGACGCGATTGACGGCGACGATGGCGGGCCATGATTGTTGTTGGTCGCGTCCCATTGTTTTCGTTACGATTGGCGCACCCGCCGCCGCGGCTTTCGATTCGTGGCCTTCGTCTGTAGAGTACAAACTGTCCATCGTGCACAGTTTCAAAATCATCGTTTTCCGGTTGTTCGTGGTCTGAGTATCGCTAGTCGTAATGGTATTCCTATCTTTGGATTCCTCCGACAAATTCTCCTGGCTCTTCGTGTTCTTCTTTTCCTTCTTCGCCTTCGTACTCCTCTTCACCGCGGTCGTCGTCGTCGTCGTCGTCGTCCTCCGCGTCATCGCCTCCTCCCACTCCTTCAACAACATCTTTTGCTTCGCGAAAATAACCTTGTTCTTCTCCTGTACTTTCTTCAAACTCATCTTACACGCTTTCCTTCCGCCTTCAAACATATCCACGCCGTGAAACTTGGTGCACTTTTGACAAAACCGCGACGCCATCTCGTCTCCTTTTTCGACGAATACCTCTTTGGCGTTTAAGCACGAGCGACACGTTTTCGACCGAATCTGGTATTTGTTTTCGCACACTTCCTCGCACGCGTATACTTTGCACGCGACTTTTACGACGAGTTCGTTTTCCATCGACGACCGGGACGACTTCTCGTTGTTGTTGGGGTTTTGTTGTTGTTGTTGTTGTTGCACTTCTTCTTTATCGTCGTTCGTTTTTTTCTTCTTCGTCTTCTTTGTTGTCTTCTTCGACGCGGTGTTGGTGAAAGTCGTTACCCTCTCGGGAGGGGAAGGATTCGTCGGAGTGGACGCCAAACGGCACACAGTCGTCGAGGGTTGTTGATTTGAGAACAACAGATCTGATTCTTCGAAAAGTGAACGTCTCAGTGTTAACTCGTTTCTTTCTTCGTCGTCGTCCTCGCTCATGATCTCTCTCTTTCGCTCTCTCTTCTTTTCAAAGTAGAGTTTGTGTTCGCGCGCGTGTTGTTCGTCGCGCGTTGTTGTCGTCCTGCGTGTTCTCGTTCGGTTTCTTTCTCACGTCTTGGAAGACAAAATGCCCAAAAAGTGCGTGCTTTTTTTTTTCAAAACGACTTTTCAAAAACTCGACATTCGCATCACCAAACACCCTTAAAACCAAGAGAAGACGCGCACTCGTTTCAATATTCTCGAGTCTCCGACGACGACGACGGTTGTTCTTCGGCGCAGTAGTAGTAGTAGTAGTAGTAGTAGTAGCAGCACTGAGCATCGCGCGGACGAGTGGGGTTGTCGTGACTCTCTCGCGTCACAGAGAGGCGTGTATGCTCTGATCAGAGTCGTTTCTCTCGGGCATCTCATTATTAAAACATTTTTGTTGAAAAAAGTGCAGAAACTTAATTAAGTAGCAGCGCAATCGGTTCTCGTTCGCGTCGTTGTGTTGTTGTTGTTTCACAACGTTGTTCTCGCAACATCGCGAGAATAATAAAGAAGAATGGCGGAGAGCAAAAAAGCACCACGCGCCGAGGAGGAGGAGTGGACGCCTCTGAAACGACCTCTTTTACTCCTCGGGTCGCTCTCGCTCGCGTCGTCGTTCGTCGCGTATAAAAAAAAACATCTCAATTGGTTCAAAACGAGTTACGCGTGCGCGTGCGTGACGTTCGGACCGGCGATGGTTTTGTACGCGTTGCCGGAAAGGAGCGAACAGTTGGAAGAGAAACTCTTTTTTTTGTCCTCCTCGTCCAACGACGACAACAACAACAACAACAGAAACAACAACAGAAACAACAACAGAAACAACAACAGAAACAACAACAGAAACGACGACGACTCGTCCAAGCGAAGAGAAGAGAGGGAAAAAGAAACGAAGAGGAAGAATAAAGAGATGTTGGAGAGGATGAAGCGCGTAAAGTTGTGAAGTGAAAAGTAGCATCGCGTGGATCTCGTTCGCAACTCTCTCTCGTCTCGTCGTCGTCGCGCTCCTTTTTCTCTCTCTCTCTCTCTCTCTCTCAACGCGTCGCGAACGAGGAGATGTTGGAGAGGATGGAGCAGGGAAAGTTGAAGGGAAAATTGGATGCGTCACACTTTTTTTCTCTCTCTCTCTCAAAAGAATGTTGTTATCACCACTTCCGACGTCGTCATCATCAGCGAGAACGACGACTCCGAGTGGTGGTCCAAAAAGCAACACACGAGGTCTGGTTCACGCGTCGTCATCATCGTCATCATCATCATCATCATCTCCAAACGCGCAAAAATTATTGGTGAAACCACAAAAAGCTTTGGAATTGATTCAGTCGCAAAAATACGCCTACGTGGACGTCCGAACGAAACACGAGTTTGAAACCGTCGGACATCACAAGAATTCCACGTGCATTCCTTACTTCGTGAGCATGGGGCCTCCACCAGAAGTCAATCCGGATTTTGTAAAGGAGGTGGAGATGAAATTTCCAAGGAAAGATTGTCCTTTGTTGATTGGCTGCGCGGCCGGCGGGCGAAGCGCCAAGGCATCTGCGACGTTGCGTGAAGCCGGCTACACCAACATTGCTGATTTAGAAGGCGGGTTTAAAGCGTGGGCGAGTGAATTCGGGGATATGATTGAGACTGGATGTGGCTGTTAAACAGACTACCGCGCGCGCGCGAACGTATCGCGTCGGGGGTGCCTTGGTAACTGTTTTACCCTTTTTGTTTGACTAAAATACTAATAAACTCACGCAGCATACTCGTACTTTAAAATACCAATACTCATAGTAATGCGCACTAAATGACTCGTCAACCTAATTCTGCGTTTCCGAAACGCATCTCGGGCACTCGCACACAAAACCGTATGCTTCTTCCAACTGCGCTCTTCGTTTCGCTACGTTCAACGACCAATCTTCGTTCAAATCGATATACGCGATGGTGAGTTGTTCGCCTTGTTTTATATTCTCGTTGGCGACAAACTCAACGAGGTGGTTTCTTTCAGGCCAGGTGACGTTAACGTTAGGAGCGCAGGAGTGGTTGAACATGGAGCCATACGCGTAAATAGCTGATCCGTTCGACGCACCCGTGCGAATGGACGACGTTAAAGTTTGCTCCATCATCGCTCGAAAATCTCCCTGAGAAGAAGAAGAAGAAGCGCTTACCGGATATTCAACCTTGAACGAATTCAAGTGAAACCGCGTGGTTAAATCCGCGTACCACCGTATATCGAACACGGACCGAATTTTGGCCTTCTCTTCCTCGCTGTCGCGAATCTTTTCGCACGATTCCAACGTTTGTAAAAGTAAAGCGTGTTCCTCTTTCCACGAAGGAAACATTTGGTGCTCGTCTACGTGCGCGTGCACCAACAACTCTGCCACATTCGCATATTTCTTCATACTTTTTCTATCTATACTCATCGCACCCTCTTCTTTTTTGTTCGTTCGTGCCTCCTCTTCTTCTTCTTCTTCTTCATTTTCTCGAATCCTTCTCGCCGCTTCCTCTGGCGTCATCTGGTTCACCTCCTCCTCGGAAATGTTCATTTCTTTTATCAATTTTTTGCGCATGCTTTGTGTTACCATGAATTGCACGGATGCTTTCGCGTTCGCGTTCGCGTTCGCGTCCAACCGAAAGCTCCTCTGGACGCTTCTTGTGGCTATTCTCAGCGCCATCAACGGAAACTTCAACTCGTTCTCTTCGCAATACTTCTCCATCCTTCTCAAATCCATCGTTTGTTCCGTCTCGTAAAAGCTCGCTCTCGCGTCTCGTTCGCACTCGACGCTGCAAAATCTCCCATCTGATGATACTTCCTCGTTGTTATTGTTGTTGTTGTTCTTCTTCTTCTTTGAGAGCTCTCCCAGGCACAAGTAACACTCCAAATCGTAATTCCAAATCGTCGGATGACTCGTGATTGGTTTTTGCCGCCCCTCTGTCCCTCCTCCCGCCTTATTGTTGTTGTTGTCGTTCTTCTTCTTCTTCTTCTTCTTAAATATGCTTTCGTTTTTCGTCACGTCCCGACTCGCGTACAAACCTCTCCCGTTCTTCTCGTGGTGCCCGATGAAAAAATTCCCCGAACTCACACCATCATCCAAAACGTTACGCAGCGGGTCGTCCAGAGAAAAGGATTCGTACACATCATCGTCGTCGTCGTTGTCGCCGCTTTTGAAAACAAACTTCCTCGAGAACAACAGCGTCACTGTCGCTTTTTTTGCCGCTCCTCGGTGGTGGTGGTTAAAACGCGTCATCAACATTTTCATCATCATCATCCTCTCATCATCTTCCCCGCGTTTATTTATGATAGCATGTGCTCAGTATTGTTTCTCCGGGGTTATTTGGAAAGTTGGTTCAATTTTATTATCATCATCATCATCACCCCGCCGCCGCTTACGATTGGAAGAAGTGTATTCGATGAAACAGTCGCTGCGTAATACTATGCTCATCAAGTCACGCGCATTCTCCACGCACACGTGAGGGAGGCACAGCTTTTTGAGGGAAATCTCCCTCGAAAGAAGTGGATAAAGCAAAGCGCTTTTGCCCACAAAAAATTAGTCAACAACAACAACAACACATACTCCTCCTTTGTTTTCTTTGTTGATTCGCACTCTCGCGAAAAAGAAGGACTTTGACTCTTCGTGTGCTCTCTCTTTTGTTCTCGATACGAACAACGCGCGATTGTGTGCTCGTTTCGTGGTGTTATTAAAAAACGGATATTAGGATTACACTTTGGAATAAAAGATATCAACGATGATGATGATGATGATGTGTCAAACAACAACTGCGTTTTCCCCGTCGTTCTCCTCCACTCTCGCGAAAAAGAAGAACTCGAGGATCGCGAAGACGCGGGGAATAACAACAACAACAGCGACGACGCAATCGTTCGGTCCGTGCTCTTGCCACGGCGGCGACCATCTCTCCGCCGAACGCAAAGCTGAACTCGTGTCTGTTTGCGAACAAATCGGCACCGCGGGGAAAGGCATCACCGCCTGCGATGAAGGACCAGGGACGATTGGCATGCGCTTAGAAAACGTCGGGATGGTGAACACGGAAGAGAACCGAAGAGCGTACAGGCAGATGTTGTTTGAATCGCCGAACGCGAATAAGTACTTATCCGCGGCTATTCTCGACCCGGAGACGTTGTATCAGAAATCGAACTCGAAGAAGCACGACGGGAAACTGTTCCCGCAGGTGTTGAGCGAGATTGGGATCGTTCCGGGAGTGAAGCCGCACTTGAAAGTTTACGCGTTGCCTGGTCAATCTGGAGCGACCGTCATGCAAGGTTTGGATTCGTTGGCGGTGAGATTGCAAGAATATAAAGACGCCGGATGCAAATTTGCCAAGTGGAGATCGCCGATGGATATCGACATCGTTAACGGTCAACCGAGCGATTTGACCATCGAGACGAACATGTTGGATTTAGCTCGATACGCGTTAATTTGCCAAGACGTTGGTTTGGTTCCAATTGTCGAACCAGATGTCTCGTTGAAAGGCGATCACGATTTAGAAACCGCGGTGAGAATCAACGTTAAGATCCAATCCGTGTTGTTTAAAGCGATGTTAGATCACGGCGTGTACATGGAAGGCGCTTTGTTGAAATCGAACATGGTCAACCCGGGTAAAAACTGTTCGAAAACGTACACGGTCGATGAAATCGCCGAAGCGAACTTGGAAGTTTTCCGAAGATGCTTCCCGACGGCGATGCGCTCGGCGAACTACTTGTCCGGCGGACAAAGCTTAGAAGACGCGGCGGCTCGATTGGATGCCATCAACAAGAAGAAAACTGTTCGAGATCCGTGGAACTTATCCTTCTCCTGGTCAGCGGCGTTGCAAATGCCTTTGTTCGAGTTGTGTCGAGGCAAAGACGAATTGCCGTTGCAAGAGATGGAGAAATTGTACGTGAAAGAGTTGGAAGTCGCCGGTAAAGCCGCGTTGGGGAAACACAAGAGAACCGGGACGGATGGCGACCACATCGGTAAGTGAGTGAGATGAGCGGATGTGTATACACACGGTGCGTGCGTGTGTACTGTTGTAACGAAAGACTATCCTTCTTGATGCCTATAAAACGTGACGCGTCGTCGCGTCGTTGTTTTCTCGCTCACCCCACGTAGTACTTCAGGAAAAATAAAACTTCTGTCTTTGTAATGAAACAAGTACACCACAATTCATAATAAACTAAAACGCCCGCATATACATAACCACACGAGCGGAAACGATGACTGCGTTCACGGCCAATTCTTTCGCAGTATCGGGAGGACGCAACTCGTGTCGTTCTTTTCGCACCGCGTCTTTCCGAAAGAAGCACACTTTCCCGTCGTCGTCCGCATCGCCGTTTGCAACGAGAGCGTCGGCGAAAACATCGGACGACGCTGCAAAAATGTCACCACCAACGAGGAGAGAAACCGTCCTACTCGCCGCCATCGTCGGTCTCACCACCGCCGTTGCCACGACACCTTCGCACAATTCGTCGTTCGCCTCGGAAGAAGGAAGAAAACAAACGATTTTAATCACCGGTGGAAACTCAGGCATCGGGAAAACGGCGTCCGAACAGTTGGCAAAACTTGGCCATCGGGTGATTCTCCACGCGCGAACGCCGGCGAAAGCGGAGAAAGCGAAGAAGGAGATTTTGTTTACTCAGCCGGATGCGGACGTTGTGACGATGGAAAGTAACTGCGATTTGATGGATTTGAAAGAGGTCAGAGGGTATTGCCAGGAAGTGTTGGAGTATTTAACGTCGTCGAAGAGCGGCGACGGCGGCGAGGAAAATGGGAGCAACGTGAAGAAGTTGGATTCGTTGATTTTGAACGCCGGGATTATGGCCGCGCCGTACGAACTGAGCAAGCAAAACCACGAGAGTCATTTTCAAGTCAACCATCTAGCGCATTTCTTAATGTATGAGAATTTAAAACCCGCGTTATTTGCGAATGAAAGCGCGAGTAAAGGGCCGGCGAGAGTGATTTCGGTGTCGTCTTTATTGGCGATGATTGGCGAGTTGTCGCTGGACGTGAACGACTTGGATTTCAAAAATAGAAAATACGATAAGTGGTACGCATACGGACAATCAAAAGCGTGCAACATTTTGTTCGCGGACGATTTAGCAAAAGAAAATAGCATATCGAAATTGGTCGCGAATTCGTTTCACCCGGGAATAGTGACGACTGATCTAGTTCGCTATTCATTTCCGGATTTAATCGCCTCCAAACGCGACCCGGAACGCGAACGATGGATTCGCGAACAGGCGAGAAGGATTGGCATACGCGACGCGGACGAAGGGTGTAAGACGCACGTGTGGTTGGCAACGGAAGATGCCGCTTTAGAAAAAAGCGGGGAGTTTTTTGTGGACCCGGGATTGGTGTATCCGGGCGCGACGAGGAAACAACTCGTGGAGTCCGGCGACTGGTTCCTCGTGAGCGGAGAAGAATTCTTAGCGCCGCAACTGCAATTTCCGGAGAGATTATTCGATGGGTGGAGAAACGACGAGACGAGAGTGAAATTAAGAGAACGTTCGCAGAATATGGTGAACGACTTTCTTCTTTAATAGTATAGTATAAGATTTTAAAATAGCAGCAGCAGCAGCAGCAGCAGCAGCAGCAGGCGCGCGCGTTGAAATTATATTTCACACGATTGAAACTAATCTAAAAACCAGGACGAACAAACCCGCTCTTAAACACGTGCACGGCCGTATCGTTAAATGCGCCGTTGTGTAACGAAAACTTCGACTCCTTCGTTTCATCTTCCAACGATATTTCCTTCTCGATGCACGCGTTTTCCTGGTTTCCAACGACTACGACTCGATTCGGTTTCCGTTTCGTCTTCGTGGTCAACCTCGAGTTGTTCGCGAACGACCATCGCTCGTAATAGTTAGAGAACTTATTCCCGCAAAGAAGTATCTTTCCCAGGGGATCGTCCTCTTCGTTTTCGCCGCTACTCACCACATTCCAGCGGTGCGCTAAAATTTCCTCGTATAAATCCGCCTCGCAGTGAGGCATGTACGCGAATACTCTCTCATCCTTTTCTTCTCCGCTATTCTCAACGAACTCCTTCGACCGTTCCGCCGACCACGCTTCCACGCTCACGCCTTCTCTTCCCACCTTCATCCGTTTTAAAACTTCCAAATCCACCTTCCCGAACGCCGGGTCGTATATACACACATTCTTCAAAGCGCTAAACACCATCTTTTCTTCGCTCTCTTCCTCCTCGGATTCTTCTGCCAATAAAAGTGCAAACATCATCTGAAACCGACTCGTCGCCGAGTGTCTGAACGATCCGGTGCCTAAAACGACCATTTTTGTGACACTTTTTAACAACCTCCTCAAAAACCACCTTCGACTTGGTTGTTCCTCCGAGTCGGTTTCGTTTTCGTTTTCGTTTTCGTCGTCGACGAGCAGCCTGCGCAGGAAACGCTCGAAAAAAATCGACTCTTTCACGTCTCGTTTCGCGCGTTCCAGTTTTCTCTCCGTGTCCTTCACGAGCGTTTCGAAGTCGTCGTCTTCGTCCTCTTCTTTGTCTTCGTCTTCGTCTTCGCCGAGGCGGAATTTCGTTTTCGCGAGTTGGACGTTTCGGAGATGTTTTTTCCCTCGCGCCGAGCGCTTGCTGGAGACGATTTGCCACAACAACGCGTCGTCTGAATCCTCCTCGTCGTCTTCCTTTCCTTTTTTGATATCGTCGAATGTGGACATGTTGTTCTTCGTCGTCGTCGTCGTCGTTTACATCGTTTCAACGCGGGGAATTTTGAACTTTTGATGTGCGTGTTTTTGTGTGTGTCGAGTGTGAAGATGTGTTGTTGTAGGACGAATATTAGTATTTAACTTTTACCACGCGGTACTATTATAACTGGTTTCACGTGCGAGATGACGACGATATCCATTCTACATAGCCGACGTGACGTTCTCTCTCAACACATCCGGCTTCGCCCCGGACCACTCCGCGATCTTCTCGCCGTTCTTCCACAGCATGAACAAAGGCACGACGCGAACGCCCCACTCTTTCATCAGCGCTCTCGACTCGGTGTCCGTATCGCCCATGATTTTCACAAACGTCGCCTTCTCCGCGAATTCTTCCGATAAACCGACGAACGTCGGGTAAATAACTTTGCAAGGACCGCACGTTTTCGTGGAAATTTGGACCGCGATGAGACCGTCGTTACCGCCCGTGACTGCATCCCACTCCGCTTTGTTGTTGGCGAATTTCACGTTTCCGTCGCCTCCGTCCGCGGCGCCCGCCGCTCGGACGACGGCGGCGCGTCCAGTACTGAACGTTCGTCGGCTTTGTCTGTTTCAATTGTTTGGCGTAAAAGAAAAGAGAGTGTTATCGCGTTGGGGTTAATTTAATGTGACTCGTACTACTTTCCTCCGTCGAAAGCGAGCGTTCTGAATACAGCGTATTCTCTGTATCCTTCGTGTTGCTGAGTCACACTTTGGGCAAAAAAACCAAAGCGCTTTTAAAAATCCCCCTCGGATCCCTATCCTTTGGATCTCTTTTCTCGCGCATTTCTCATCATCATCATCATCGAGAAGAAGAAGAAGAAGACAAAGAAGACAAAGAAGAAAAAGTAAAGTAAAGCAGAAGACCTCTTCGAGAGGACGATCTCGTCGCGAAACAACCCGACCCGAGGCGCGCGACAAACACAGAGAGAGAGAGAGAGAGAGGGAAAAAAAAATCTCGCGATGTCTAATCTTTCTCACCGTATTCTTTTGGTCGTTACGGAGGAGATCGAAATCGAATTCGACGACAGGTGTTGTTGTTGTTGTTGCGCAAAAAACATGACGATGACGGCTTTTTTTATGCGTTGTTGTTCTCTCTCTCGGTTTTAAATTACGCGTGCGTGTGTGCTCTTTTCTCTCTCTCTCTCTCTCTCTCTCTTTCTCTCTGGCGCGCGAACTTGAGAGACGATGATGATGAGAGTTCCTCTGTAATAACGTCATACGCTTCCCGAAAACGCTCCTCTCTCAAGTATCTTCTTGAATGTGTGAAATTTAGGGTTTTTTAAATTTGAGAGAAAAACGCCAATTTTTGCTTTCAGACGAAAAAAAAATACACGCACGCGTTGTTGTTGTTGTTGTTGTTGAAAGAAGAAGACGAAGAAGAAGACAAAGAAGAAGAAGAAGAGCGAGTACGAGTACTATCACTACTACTAATAATAATAAAAGAATGGTATTACTCTCGATCAAACCGCGATTACAAAAAGAAAAGTGGTCTTTATATTGGAAGTGTTCGATGGCGACGCGAACGATGTATTTGGACGAGTTCGATTTGGACGTGGACATTGCGAAAACGACGGCGAGGGAGTTGAAAAAAATGATCGCCGAGAGGGTTGGTTTGCCGCCGGTCGCGGAGTTGTTTCGGTTGGAAGGGTTTCAAGAGCCTTGGGAGTTAATGTGCGCCCAGCTCGTCGTTGGTTCTCTCTTTCTTTTCCGTTGGTTTTTTACGTCGTTCGTTCGTTCGTTGAGGTATTTCGTGCGTTTTTTTCCTCGAACTGACAAACTCTTTCTCTCTTTCTTGTGATGATAAAAAAGTCAATACAAAGGCGTGGAACTCCAGGCGGATAAACCGCTGAGTGAATCCGGCGTACCAGAGAAGGACGAGTCGGACATCTCTGGTGAGAACGGCGTTCCTATCATCGTAGCTGTTCGCAAGCACTTGGTGGCGGAAGGATGGAAAATGGTACACAACGACGCGATGGACTCGGATACCGAAGAAGATGACTTTTAGTTCGCGCTGGATCAAATGGGAATTATGTCACATAGACTTGGTTTTATTGTTACTACCAGGTACAGTAATATAATCATTACAACACGCGCGCGCGACTAGATAGAACGGAAAAAGGGATATTCTTTATTCTTTATTCAGAAGAAGAAGAAGAAAAATCTGAAGTCTCCTCAGCCGGTACAGCTACCGCTTCCTCTTTCTCTTCTACGACGACTCTTTTCCTGGATTGAAACGGCGCAACTTGCGAGTTCGCCGCCTGTCTGCTCTCCGCGTCGAAGAACTCCAAGAACCTGTTAATCTTTATTACCGCGGCGTGCGCAGCCTTGGCGCTAAAATCCGCGTACTTCTTCGCAGTTACCCCGTCGAACGTTTTCTGTTGCGTGTCGAAATACGTCTTAAAATCAACCTTCTCGATATCCTCGACGATGTTAAACGCCAACTCTTTCGCCCTTTCCTCTTCTCTTCCGGATAAAAACACGCACGCGGTTAACAGATTCTTCTTAATCGTGTTTGGTTCACCCAACACAGATTTCACGTTACTCAACAACGCCTCGAAGTCTCCGTCCTCGGCTAACTCTTCGCAGTTTCGTAAAATCTCTCGACTTCTCGCGATGGGCACGAGGTAAAAGAACAACGGCTTCTCCGGTTTCCCTCCGATAGAATCATCCGGAATTAACCCAAACCCGATAAATCCAACCGTCAACGCGATCCCAATCGCCAATCGTCTGTTCACCGTGTTCTGATCTTCCTCGCTCATCTCCGCCACCGTCAACTGTTCGCTCGGCTGTTCTTTCGAGACGAATTCTAATCCGTCTTGCAACCAGTTCCCGTCCTTCTTCTTCTTTCCGAAATCGAAAATCTGCTCGCGTTGCATGCTCCCATCGATTCGAGACTTTGTCCCGGTGCCC
>JACLAB010008981.1_pt1 | contig 19049 bp, 16 predicted proteins | sample 8027921 | NCBI WGS metagenome assembly JACLAB01 (sample SAMN15725117, study PRJNA655200) | protist metagenome | isolation source: fluorescence activated cell sorting (FACS) single amplified genomes of... | place: USA: West Boothbay Harbor, Gulf of Maine | collected 2000-07-19 | reverse complement strand
ACAAAGAACATTACGCACCACACGATATTGAGGTACAGGAGTTCGGCAATGGAAAGACCAGAAGAGAGATAGCATATCAACTTGGAATTAGATTTAAGGTAGTACCGAAGCTACCAGTTGAAGAAGGAATCCACGCAGTAACCATGTTGCTTAACCGATGTTGGATTGACACAGACCATTGCAAAAATCTCATAGATGCGTTAAGACATTATCACCGGAAGTATATTGATAAAAATAGAATGTTTAGATCAAAGCCGGTACATGATTGGAGTTCACACGCTTGTGATGCAATGCGTTACCTGGCAGTTGGACTACAAGAATTAAATACTAGACAAACTGCTCCACAAAGTGTAGCAGATAATGATTATAGGATTATGTAATTATGGGTTCAATTTTTAAACCAAAGACACCAAGTTTGCCACCTGTTCAACCTTTGCCGGAACCACCGGATACAGAGTTGTCAGAAGCTGAGCAAAAAAAATTAGATGCCGAAATGGCAGCTAAAGAAAGACGAAGAAGAGGAAGAAAATCAACAATCAAAACTTCACCACTTCTTGAAATGGAAGAAGCAGATGTGGAGAAGAAAACTTTATTAGGATAATTATGTTAGAGAAAATAAAAAAAGCTATTAAAAAAATGAAACCTGCAAATAAAAAAGCAGAACCTAAATTTAACAACATGAATGATTTACAAAATGGTGTAGCAGTAAATAGAGAATCTAAATCTGAAACCAAATCTGAAACTAAATCATCTTTAACATTTGGAAAATAATTATGGGATCTAATAGTTCATCTGGTGGTGGTGGGAGACAAGACGCTGGACCAAACAGAACAGTAGCACAAAAATATACTGCACCAACTACAACTAAACCAGGTACAAAATCTAATACTGGTAATTATAAAACTATAAATGAAAAAGGAAAAACAGTTGGAAGCACTTTTATAAGTGAAGGTGCAAACAAATCTAATAGATCTATAGATAATTTACCTTTTGGTGGAACAAAAGTTGTAGCAACAATGTTAAAAAAACCATTAGCTAAAGGTGCAAAGTACAATAGAAAAGCATTTGAAAATTTAGTTATAGGAAATGAAAAAGCAGGAAGCAACATTAGAATTAATAGAGCCGAATGGGATGCAATGAGTGATGCTAAAAAAGAAGAAATTTATAGTACACATCAAAAAAATAGAATGGCAGGTAAAACAGATTTTTATGGTAGAACAGTTAGACAAGGTGGTGATGGTGGTGGAAATCAAGTTGTACAAGCACCTGTTCAAAAAGTTGAAGAGTTACCACAACAAATTAAAGCACCAGAATCTGTAATGACTTCAGAAGAAGCAAGAGCAAAAGCAAATTTATTACTTAAAAAAAAGAGAGGAACAAGAACTAAAAGTTCTCTAATAGCTACATCTCCTCAAGGTATAACAGATGATAAAGGTTTAACTTTAGGTCAAAAAAGTTTATTAGGATAATATGCAAACAGATTTAACAAAAAAATTATTAAAAAGATTTGATAGATTAAAATCTAACAGACAAAACTGGGAGTCGCATTGGCAAGAAGTTGCAGACTATATGCAACCAAGAAAAGCAGATGTAACTAAATCAAGATCTAAAGGTGACAAAAGAACTGAATTAATTTTTGATAGTTCACCATTACAAGCAGTAGAATTACTTGCTGCTTCACTTCATGGTATGTTGACGAACCCGTCTACAACTTGGTTCTCATTAAGATTTAAAGGCGAAGAACTTTCAGATAACGATGAAGCAAAAGCCTGGTTAGAAAATGCTACTGAAGTTATGTACAAAGCTATTAACAGATCAAACTTTCAACAAGAAATATTTGAACTGTATCATGATCTAATTACATTCGGTACTGCAGCAATGTTTATCGAAGATGATGAAGAAGATGTTTTAAAATTTTCTACAAGACATATTAATGAAATTTATATTTCTGAAAATGATAAAGGTAGAATAGATACAATATTTAGAAAATTTAGATTAACTGCTAGAGCTGCAATACAAAAGTTTGGTGAAAATGTTTCAGACAGTATTGTAACTAAACATAAAAAAGATCCATACGAAGAAGTAGAAATACTTCATGCAGTATATCCTAGAGCTGACTTTGATCCTAAGAAACAAGATAAATCTAATATGCCATTTGAATCTGTTTACTTAGAAGCAGGAACAGGTGATGAATTATCTGTATCTGGATTTAGAGAGTTTCCTTTTGTAGTACCAAGATACTTAAAAGCATCACACGAAATTTATGGTAGATCTCCTGCAATGACAGCATTGCCGGATGTTAAAATGCTAAATGAAATGTCAAAGACTACAATCAAGTCTGCACAGAAACAAGTTGATCCACCTTTACTAGTTCCAGATGATGGATTTATATTACCAGTAAGAACAGTACCTGGTGGTTTAAATTTTTATAGAAGTGGAACAAGAGATAGAATTGAACCATTAAACATTGGAGCAAATACTCCATTAGGTTTAAACATGGAAGAGCAAAGAAGAGATTCAATTAGAAATGCTTTTTATGTAAATCAATTAATGATGCAAAATGGTCCACAAATGACAGCAACAGAAGTTATCCAAAGGAACGAAGAGAAGATGAGATTACTTGGTCCAGTTCTTGGTAGACTTCAATCTGAATTATTAAAACCATTAATCGATAGAGCATTCTCATTATTGATTAGAAAAGATTTGTTTGGACCTATTCCAGAATTTTTATCTGGTCAAGATATAGAAATTGAATATGTATCTCCATTAGCTAAAGCACAAAAATCTGCAGAGTTACAATCAATCATGAGAGGAATAGAAATTATGGGTCAACTATCAAATGTTGCTCCAGTATTTGATCATTTAAATATGGATAAACTTGTTAAACATTTAATGGATATTGTTGGAGTTCCACAAAAAGTTTTAAAATCTTCTAGTGAACTTCAAGATGAAAGAGAACAAGCACAACAACAACAAGCACAACAACAACAAATGAATCAAATGCAACAAGTTGCTGAGTCTGCAGGTGCTGCTGCACCAATGGCAAAAGCATTACCAGAAGAAACTAAAGCATTAATAGAGGAAAATTAAAAACCATAGAAAGGATCTTATGCAAGATGAAAAAGCTGTACAAGCATATATTAAAAAATTAAAAGAAGATTATCAATTCACATTTTCATCAGAGGAAGGTAAACAAGTTTTATCTGATCTGGAGAAGAGATGTCATTATCATACTTCAACCAATGTAAAAGGTGATAGTCATGAAAGTGCATATCAAGAGGGTCAACGAAGCATCCTTCTATTTATTAAACAAATGCTTCAAAAGGAAAAGGATAAATAATGTCAGAAGAACAGATAACACAAACTGATGTGCCTGTAGCAGAGACAACTGAAACTACTACAGAAGCACCAAAACAAGAAACACAAATAGAGCAACCAGTTCCAACTGTTGCTAAGTCTTGGAAAGAAGCAATCTCAGAAGAATTTAGAGAAGATCCAAACATTGCTAAGTTTACAGAGATAGATGCGTTAGCTAAATCTTATATCAATGCTACAAGAATGATTGGTCAAGACAAAGTTGCAGTACCAAATAATAATTCAACAGATGATCAATGGAATGAAGTTTATGATAAACTTGGCAGACCAGAATCACCAGACAAATATAAACTAGAAGCTAACTCAGATGTTGTACCATTAGATGAAAGTGCAATAAAACAATTTGCAGAGAATGCTCACCAACTTGGTTTAAACAATAAACAAGCACAAGGTATCTTAGAGTTTTATAAAAATTCTATGGAAGGTTCTGCACAACAAACTAAGATTGATACTGAAACTTCTCAAGCACAAGCCGAACAAGAGTTAAGAAAAGAATGGGGTAGATCTTATGATGATAACATTAAAAGAGCTGCTCAAGTTGCTAAAGCTAATATGAACTCAGAAATATTAGATTTAACTTTATCAGATGGAAGAAGATTAGGTGATCATCCAGAAATCATTAAAGGTTTTGCAAACATTGCTAATCTTATGTCAGAAGATAAAATGATTGGTACTGGAGAAGATAATGCTACATCCGGCAGAGATCTTAATGAAGAGATAAGTAAAATTGTTAATGATCGTGATGGACCATATTGGAATAAATCTCACCCAGAACATGATAAGATAGTACAACAAGTGTTCACTTTAAGATCGATGATGAATGACTAAAGAAGAAATAAGACTAGAAATATTAAGAGCAGTATTGGAAAGTGGATCGGAGTTAATTAAATCTGATCCCTTGCCAAGCTGTGAAAAATATTATAAATGGGTTTCTATGGAGAATGAAAATTCTTCTAAGAAAAGTAAGACAACTCGAAAGAACCTTACTGACAACAAGGAATAGACTTGTAGTCTAAAAGACTTTAAATCCAAGAGAAGCCAGAATTTCTGAGAACTCCTCTGTTTTGTTTTAACATTAACTTAACAATGAAGGAGACATAATATGTCAACTCAAATAACTACAGCATTTGTAGAACAATATAGTTCAAATGTACAAATGTTGTCACAACAAAAAGGTTCTCTTCTTAGAGATAAAGTAAGATTAGAATCTGTAACTGGTAAGAACGCATTCTTCGATCAAATCGGAAGCGTTACTGCTACAGTAAGAACAACTAGACACTCTGACACTCCACAAGCAGATACTCCTCACTCAAGAAGAAGAGTTTCACTTGTTGATTATGAGTTTGCAGACTTAGTTGATGATCTAGATAAAGTAAGAATGTTAGTAGATCCTACTTCTAGCTATGCACAAGCTGCTGCTTATGCAATGGGTAGAGCAATGGATGATGCTATCATTGCTGCTGCAATCGGTTCATCTGACACAGGTGTTGCTGGTGGTACTGCTGTTGCATTACCTGCTGGTCAAAAAATCGTTGAAGCTGGAACTGCTGGTTTAACTATCGCTAAATTAAGACAAGCGAAAGAGATCATTGATCTAGCTGATGTTGACCCATCACTACCAAGACACATCATCGTATCTCCAAAACAAATTTCTGATTTGTTAGGAACTACTGAAGTGACTTCAAGTGATTTCAACTCAGTTAAAGCTTTAGCACAAGGCGATGTAAATTCTTTCTTAGGATTTAATTTCGTTGTGTCTAACAGACTAGCAATCGCTACTAACAAAAGAAAATGTATCGCTTTCGTATCTGATGGTGTTGCATTAGCTGTTGGTAAAGATTCTACTGCTAGAATCGATGAGAGATCTGATAAAGGCTACGCAACTCAAGTTTACTATTCTGCTGCATTCGGTGCAACTAGAATGGAAGAAGCTAAAGTTGTAGAAGTACAGGCTCACGAAGCTTAATAACTAGAATTTTAGGGGGTGGAAGCGAGAGTGGAAACCCCCTAGAGTGCATGACAAAACAGATAAAAGAATTAAAAACAGTATTACATTTTAAGAAAGGAGATCATATCTACAGATATGTATTAGTAGATAGATTTAAAAATGATGGTAAAAATCATTATGGTTTTGACACAAAACAATATAGAACAACAGAAGAAATATTTGCTTTAGAAAAAGATAGACAAATAAGACGCAAATATATAATAAGGAAGTAATATGGCATCAGAAGTCGACATTTGTAATGGAGCATTAAATCAACTTGGTGCATCAACAATTTTATCATTAACTGAAGATTCAAAAAACGCAAGACTTTGTAATGCAAGATATACTCAAATAAGAGATAGTATATTTAGATCTCATCTTTGGAACTGTTTAATGAAAAGAGTTGAATTAGCCAAAGATACTGAAACTCCTTCATGGGGATTTAGTTATCAATTTACATTACCGGCAGATTGTTTGAGAGTAGTTACAATTTTAAATTATGATTATGATTATAAAATTGAAGGTAGAAAAATTTTAGCAAATCATGGAACAGTAAAAATTCAATATGTTTCAAGAATAACAGATCCAAATCAATATGATGAACTATTAAGAGAATGTATTTCAGCAGGTTTGGCAGCAGACATTGCTTATGGAATTACTTCATCAAATCCTGTTTCTTCTAATATGTATGCTTTATTTCAAGATAAATTAAGAGAAGCTAGATTTGTAGATGCTACTGAGGGTCAAAATAATAACCCGGACAATGGTCAAGCAGATAATATTGGTGCAAGTTCATTTATAAACTCAAGGTACTAAATCATGGGTAGAGTTGCTGTTGAATTAACAAACTTTACTGGTGGTGAATTATCACCAAGATTAGATGGAAGAAATGATTTAGCTAAATATAATTCTGGATGTAAAACTTTAGAAAACATGATTGTCTATCCTCATGGTTCGGCATCAAGAAGAAGTGGTACACAATTTGTAGCAGAAGTAAAAGATAATACAAAAAAAACTAGATTAATTTCTTTTGAATTTTCTACAGTACAAACTTACATATTAGAATTTGGAGATCAGTACATAAGATTTTATAAAGACAATGGTCAAATATTATCTGGTGGATCACCATACGAAATATCTTCACCTTATTTAGAAGCAGAATTGTTTGACATTAAGTTTGCACAATCTGCAGACACTATGTACATTTGTCATCCTAATCATGCTCCTAAAAAATTAACTAGATCTGGTCACACTAACTGGACATTAGTTGATGATGTAATTATTAATGGTCCATTCATGGATCACAATGTAGAAACAACTACATTAAATCCATCACATAAAAGTGTTGGTCAAACTACAACTGTAACAGCAAGTTCAACAACAGGTATTAATTCTAATCAAGGTTTTTTATCTACAGATGTAGGAAGGTTAATTCATATTCAAGATGGTCATTTAAAAATAACAAGTGTTACATCTACAACTGTAGTTGTGGGAACTGTTATTGTTGATTTAGGAATAAGTTCATCAACAACAACAGATTTTGCATTAGGAGCATTTTCTGACACTACTGGTTATCCTTCTTGCGTAACTTTTTTTGAACAACGATTAGTATTCGCAGGAACTACTGCTCAACCACAAACAATATTTTTTTCAAGATCAGCAGACTATGAAAATTTTGATGATAACTATCATGGAACTATAGCTGATGATGATGCTATTGTTTATACAATCGCTTCTAACCAAGTTAATGCAATTAGATTTTTAACTGCAACTAGAACATTAATTATTGGTACGGCAGGTGGTGAATTTGCTGCAGATGGTGGTGGAACGGGAGAAGCAATTACTCCAACAAATATTTTAATTAACAAGCAATCAAATCATGGTGCAGCTAATGTAGATGGAATATCTCTTGGTAATGCAACTTTATTTTTACAAAGAGCAAAAAGAAAAATTAGAGAACTAGCATACAACTTTGATGTTGATGGTTATGTTGCTCCAGACTTAACTATTCTTGCCGAACACATTACTGAATCTGGTATTACACAAATGGCTTATCAAGAAGAACCGAATAGTATTGTTTGGTGTGTTAGAACTGATGGTCAACTTTTAGGATTTACTTATCAAAGAGAACAACAAGTTACTGCCTGGCATAGACATATATTTGGTGGATCATTTGGTAGTGGTAACGCAGTATGTGAAAGTGTTGAAGTATTACCTACTGATGATTCTGAATATCAAGTTTGGGTTATTATAAAAAGAACTATTAATGGTGTAACAAAAAGATATGTAGAGTATTTACATAAGTTTGATTTTGATGAAACAGATGATACTTCATTTAATTATTTAGATTCACAATTAGCTTACGATGGTTCTGCAACAACTACTATTAGTGGATTAGATCATTTAGAAGGTGAAACAGTTTCAGTATTAGCAGATGGATCTACTCATCCAAATAAAGTTGTATCAAGTGGTGGAATTACTTTAGATAGATCTTCAACTAAAGTTAAAGTTGGATTACCTTATGTTTCATTATTACAAACAATGAGAATAGATGCCGGTGCAAACAATGGTACATCACAAAGTAAAACAAAAAGAATTTATGAAATTACTGCTAGACTTTATGAGAGTATTGGTATTGAGATTGGTCCAGACTTAAACAATATGGAACGAATACCATTTAGATCTTCAGCTAATCTAATGGATAGTGGTATCAATGTATTTACAGGAGATAAAGAAATAGAGTTTAGAGGTAATTATGAAACAGATGGTTTTATATTTGTTAGACAAAATCAACCATTACCATTAACTGTTTTATCGTTATATCCTAGACTTATTACAAATGATGGATAAAATACTAGAGATAGTACCATATAAAGGAGAGCATGGTATATACATTATGAATCAACAAATGAATCACTCATTAATGGATAAAGATATGGAATTTGAAGGTAATGCAAATAACTTAGAACAAGATAAATTAGCATTTACTGGCATGATTGATGGAACACCTATCTTTGCTGCAGGTATGAAAATAATCTGGATTGGTGTTGCTGAAGGTTGGGTACTAGCTACTAAAGAAACTTTAAACCATCCTTTGCTAGTCGCAAGAGCAATCAAAAAAGATTTTGCAAGAATTGCTAAAGAAAATAATATCAATAGAGTTCAAACTGCTGTAAGAGCAAACTATACAACTGGTTTAAAATTTGCTAAGTGGTTAGGTTTACAAGAAGAAGGTTTAATGAGAAAATTTGGTTTCGATGGTTCTGATCAATATATGTATGCGAGGTTATTTTAATGGGTATTCAAACTGCTATAGTTGCAGCAACAAGTGCAGCTCAAATATCATCACAAAAATCTATTGGTGAGTTTAATCAATCTGTTAATAATAGAAATGCAGAAGTTTTAGAAAAACAAGCAGAAGCTTTAGATAAAAAAACAGAGTTTGATTTAAAACAATTTGATAAAGAATTTACAAAATTAAGAGGAACAACTGTAGTTCAAAATGCAAAATCTGGTGTTGTATATAGTGGGTCAGCATTAAGAATTGCAAGATCAAATGAAAGAGAAAAAATCTTACAAGAAAATTTAATTAAATATAATTCTAAAATGAATATTGCTACAAAAATGGAAGAAGCAAAATTTGCTAGAATTAAAGGTGATATGGCATCTCAAAGAGCCAAACTTGCTCAAATACAAACAGCAAGTCAAATGGGTATGTCTTTATTAACTATGACTAAAGGAACAACAGTATAATGCCTAAACTTCCTACATTTACAGCTAAAGGAGAAATGACAACTGCTACAGGTTCTGCTCAAACAAATATTCAAATGGGTTTAAATGAAAATTTAGCTTCAGCTATAGCACCCATTACTAAAAAATTAACTGAATATAAAATTAAAGAAAAGAATGCAGAGAATAGAACTGAAGCATTAGAGTTAGAAAACGAAGCGATAGTTGAATTAAATGGTTATGTTCAAGAAGCATCTAATTTTAAAGATAGCGATAAAGCAAATAAATTTTTAACTGACAAAAGTAAATTACTTAGAACTAAGTTTGAATCTAGAGCATCTAATTCAAATGTAAAAACAATATTTGCAAACAACTATTTAATGGAAGAGCAAAAGAAAATTTATGCAGTAGATAATATTGTTCATAAAAATTTACTTAACTCAAGATCATTAGTATCAACAGCTAAAGAAGAAAGAATTATAACTGATGCTTTATATCCTGCAGATGGAGATAATTCTTTAGCATTATCTACACTCAATGCAGACTTAACTAAAATATATCAAGATGATTTAAATGATGGAATGATTAGCATTGTTGAATATGAAACAAAAGTTGCAGGTATTCCAAACAGAATAGATTATTTTAAAGCCAAGAAAGATTCAGTAGATGATCCTGTTGGAACTTATGCAAAACTAAGTACGGGTCAATATGAAAATTTAAATCTAGATACAAGAGAAGCTTTGTTAAAAAGCGTTAGAGCAGAAGCTGTTCCAATATTAAAAAAGGATATGGTTAATTATATTGTTGCTTTAGAAAATGGAGATAAATTAGATATAAACGAAACAGCTATTAAAGAAATATTTGGTGTACAAGGATACCAGGAATTTAAACAAACAGAAGGTAACACAGTAAAATTATCTGTAGTTAAAGATCAAATATTTAATTCTAAATCTGGTGATGAAGAAACAATATTAGATTCTTGGAATTTAAGTTCTGGTAACTATGCTCAAGATTTAGAGTATAAACAAAAAGCAAGAAATTTTTTAATTGAAAAAAATAAACTTATTGAAACTGATGCAGCATCATTAGTTATTCAATACAATTCAGATGTTCAACAATTATTTGAAGATTACCAAAACGAGCCAGAAGGTGATGCTAAAAATAAATTATTTCAAAAATATGTAAACTCTGTTGTTCAAACTCAAAAAGATATGGATATTGATCAATCACTTATAAAAGTAGTACCAGAAAAATTTGCTAAAAATCTTGTAAGAGATTATGAAAATCAAGAACCATTACAAAAAATAGGTTATCTTATAGGATTAGAAGAGCAGTACGGAGATGAGTATGGTAGAATTTTAAATCAAATGAGTGCAAATGGTTTACCTGTTACTGCTAAACTTGTTTCTTACATAGGTGATGAAAACTTTGCTACTAAAGTTATGAGTATAGATACTAAAGAAGAAAAAGCCATATTAAATAATTATTTAAAAACTAACGATATTGATAAAGCACCAATCGAATTAGCTGTTGCCGAACAAATGAAAGAATTAAGAGATGTAGTTATGCTTGGTAATAAAATGAATACTACAAGAGCCAACAAAGAGTTAAATGATATGCAAGAAATAATTACTTATGTTGCAATCAACTCTATGTCATCTAATTCAAAACTAGATTTTGATGATGCTGTTAAAGAAGCTACTGCAGAAGTTTTAAATAATTTTGTATTTGCAGGTGAAAGTTCTATGTTTGGTGATGGTAATACTTATTTCATTCCAAGAAAATATAACAATGATACTTTATCAGATGGTCAAATAAGATTAATTGAAAACAAAGCACAATCAATTAAAGAAAACCATTTAGAAGATTTTGATATGTTTTCTTTTCAATCTACAAATGAAGATATAACTGGTCAAGAACTAGATGAAGAGATGTTAGCACAAGCAAAAGAAAATGGAATATGGGTTAATACTGCAGACGGAGCAGGTATTGTTTTTGCTATACCTTTTCCAAATGGAGAATTAGCTTTAGTAGAAAATAAAAAAGGTGAGTTGTTACAAATAAATTTTGACGATGGTTCTCATATCTTACCAACTACAAATATTTTAATAGATATGAAAATTTATGACACTAATAAAGTTGAAGAACAAACACCTTAATCAATATGGCAAATATAGGATTCGGTCTAGAAGTTAATAAGTACGCAAAGCAAACAGGCTTTGATCAATTTCAAACTGATCTTTCAGATGTATTAGTAGAAACTGCAAAAGACGCATGGAAGTATAACTTTTGGTCATCTGCAAGTCGTTTATATGAGTTAGAACAAAGTAGAGATGTTGATGAACCTTTAATACCATTTCAAGAATTAAATAAAAAATATAAAGACTCCGGAATATTTTTTGAACAAGATGAAAAACAATCTACTGTAGATATTTTAGTAGAAAGAAAACGAGAAGAAAAATACAGACAAAGTATTATTCAGCGTGGACCCAAAGGTATTGTTGCAGGTACGGCAAAATTTGGTACTGCAATGGTAGCAAGTATGGCAGATCCTGTTAACTTTGCTATGATGTTTATTCCTGTTGTGGGTCAAGTTAGATTTGCAAGTTTAGTTGCTAAACATGGTTTTAGAAAAGCAAGATTAATTAAAGGTGCTGCAGAAGGTTTTACAGGTACTGCTCTTATTGAGCCTGTAGTTTATGGAGCTGCTGCTGCAGAACAATCTGACTATGGTTTAATGGATAGTTTTATAGCAGTATCATTTGGAACTATTCTTGGTGGTGGACTTCATGTAGGTGCAGGTAAATTAAGAGATTTAAATACTCGTAGAAAATTTAATAAAAGAGTTAGAGAAACTAGAGAAAAATTAGGATCTAAAGGTGATGAGGATCCAGCATTTAATTTATATAAAGAATACTATCCAGAAAATTCTAGAATCATGAAGGAACTTGCAGAAACAGATAATGATACTAGAAGTTTATTGTTAGCTAAAGCTATGGCAGATATAGCAGAAGAAGTTCCTGTTAATCCAAAAGAATATGCTGACTTAAATCCTAAATTAAGAAACGCACAAATAGATGAAAGAGTAGTAGAAAAAGCTAGAAAAAAAGTAAATGAAGAAAGTGTAGCAGTTGCTAAAGAATTAGAAAAAGTTCAAAAGAAAATTAATATGTTAGAAAATTTCTTTTCTCCAAGTAGAAAAATGTCTAATATTAAATATTCTCCAGAACTAAAAAAATTAAAACAAAGAAAATCTGAATTACTTAAAAGAGAAAAAGAATTAGTAGAACAATTTACTAATAGAGATAAATTAATTGATCAAAGAGTTACAAATAAAAAACAAGAAATAACATCAAGAGTTCAAGCAAAACCTAGAAATGTTGAAGAAGATAAAATAGTAGCAGGTTACGAAAAAGATAAAGCATATAGATCTTTGGAGTCTAGAAATTTAGATGATGAATTAAGACTTGCAGAAAATGAACTAACAGCAAAAATAGAAAAACAAAATAAATTAGGATTAGGAGTTAATAAAGATACTAGAGCAAGTGTTAAAGCATTAGAAGATATAAAATCTAAATCAGATGATTATGAAAACGCTATCTTAGATGGTATCAACTGTAGGATTGGTAAATAATTATGGCAGATAAATGTTTAGTAAGAATAGAAGATGCATTAACTAGATCTGGTTTTGATAAAACAGATGCAGAAACTATTTTAAAAGAAATTAAAAAAGCAGAAACTGATTCTAAATTAAAAGAAGCAGATGATGCTCTTAATGCTGCTACTGCTAAACAAATTTTAGAAAAAACAAAAATACAAAAACAAATAAATAAACTAAATGCTATTGAAGATGAAATAAAAATTAGAGATTGGGTTGAATGGAATTTAACTAGTTTTAAAGATAATCCAAAAGAAGGTTTAACTGCTATACTTGTTGGTAGTAACTGGGAAAAAATGGGTGCTAGAGATTCAGTTGCTGCAGCTCAAGATGCTTATTACAAAAACTTAGTAGTATCTTTTAATGCTAAACTTAGAGAAGCAGGTGTAGATGATTTGTTTGCTAAAGCTGACATGGAGATTGAAAGAAAAATTTCTAGAGTTATTTGGGAACTTGGAGAAGGTAGAGCTGTTACAGAAAAAAATGCAGACATTGTAACTCTTGCAAAAGTTATAGAAGATTTTTCAGAAACAGTTAGAGGAAAATATAATAACTATGGAGCAAACATAGATAAACTTCCTGGTTGGATTATAAGACAAAGTTCGGATCCTTTTCAATTAAGAAATGCTTTAGATGTTATTAATTTAAAAAATAATGTTAAATCAAAGTTTTCTTCCGGTTCTCCAGAAGAAAATCTACAAGCATGGAAAGATTTTATTTTACCAAAACTAGATCATAAAAGAACATTTGCAGAAACAGATATGACTCCAGAAGCTATGGATAGATTTTTATCTAGAGCATATAATTCTTTGATTAGAAATGAAAACCAAATTGTTAATGGTGCAGGAGATACTTTTGGTGCAAGAAGTATGGTTAAACAACTTGGAGCAAAAAGGGTTTTACATTTTAAAAGTTCTGATGATTGGTTTGAATATAATACTATGTTTGGTGGAAGAAACCTTAAAGAAGCTATCTTTGGTGGTTTTCATGTTGCCGGTCAAAACATTGGGATGATGAGTAAACTTGGAAGTAACCCACAAAGAAATTATGCAAAGATAATGGATTTAGTAAAAAACAAATTAGAAGATGATGGTAGACAAACACAGGCTCAAGCAGTTGGTGCATTTGCAAAACCACAAGGTGGTCATATGAAATTTATGGCAGAAGTAGATGGATCCGTAAATACTATTAATGGATTTGCTTATGCTAAATGGGGTGCTATTTCTAGAGCAATAGCTGCTATGGCAAAACTAGGGGGTGCAACAATTTCAGCTATTAGTGATATTCATCTTTATGCAAAAGAAATGAAATGGCAAGGTAGATCTTATGTAGGTGGTTTAGCAGAAGCTATGGGTAGACTTGCTAAAATTAAAAACACGGCAGATAAAAATGGAATTGCAGAACAGTTAGGTTTTATTAATGACAATATTATTTATGATTTAGCTGCAAGATATTCTGCAGGAGATAATTTAAATAGAGGTTTCTCTCAAGTACAAAGAACTTTCTTTAAACTTAATGGTCTTGCTTGGTGGACCAACTCATTAAAACAAGGTGCTATATTAGGTATGGGTAGTTATGTAGCTAAACAAACTAAAGTTTCTTATAAAAATTTATCACCACAATTTAAAAGATTAATTGATCACTATGGTATTAATGAAAAAATTTGGAATCATATAAGAAAAATGGATCTAGATAAAGCTGATGATGGAAAATTATTTTTCAACACACAAAAAATAGATAATTTATCAGATGCCGTAATTAAAGATATTGAAGGTAAAACTACAATGTCTAAAAGACAACTTGATGTAGCTAAAGATAATTTAAAAACAAGAGTATTAGGAATGTTTTTAGATAGATCTACTTATGCCGTACTGGAACCAGATGCTAGAACTAGAGGTTGGATGAAAATGGGTCAACAAGCAGGAACACATCCAGGTGAAGCATTAAGATTTATGACTCAGTTTAAAGCATTCCCATTTGCATTTTATCAAAAGATGATTGGAAGAGAAACTGCTGCATGGAAAGATGGAAATAAAATTAATGCTGCATTAAGTATGGCACAGTTAGTAGGTGGATCAGTTTTATTTGGTTATATGGCTATGACAGCAAAAGATATATTAAAAGGTAAAAAACCTAAAGATCCATTAAACAAAAAAACATATTTTTCTGCTATGCTTCAAGGTGGTGGATTAGGTATTTATACTGACTTTTTATTTGGAAATATCCAAAACTCAACAAGTGCTTTGGCTACTGCTGTTGGACCAATACCTACAGAAGCATCTAGAGTTTTATCTGCTTTAAATTATGCTATTGATGGAGAAGGTGGAAAGGCAGGAAAACAAGCGTATTATTCTATAAAAGAAAACATTCCATTTTTAAATTTATTCTATATAAAGACAGCATTTGATTATATGATTGGTTATCAAATGATGGAAACTTTATCTCCAGGATCTTTAAAAAGAATGGAAAAAAGAATGAAGGAGTCTGGACAAGAATTTTTGTTTACAAAACCATCAACATTGTTTAAAGGTTTATAATATATGACAATATCATCGACTACAGTAAAAAACTCATATTCCGGTAATGGTACTTTAGATACCTTTAATTACACTTTTAGAATTTTTTCAGACTCTGATTTACAGGTTATTATAAGAGACGCATCAGCTACTGAAACAGTTAAAACTTTAACTACTCACTATACAGTTACAGGTGCAGGTTCTGCTTCTGGTGGAACTATTGTATTTACAGCTGGTAATATTCCAACTGCTACAGAAACTGTAGTTATAAGAAGAGCATTACCTCAAACACAATCTATTGATTATATTGCTAACGATCCATTCCCTGCTGAAAGTCATGAAGAAGGATTAGATAGATCAATGATGGCTATTCAACAACTTCAAGAAGAAGTTGACAGATCTATAAAACTTTCAAGAACAAACACAATGAACTCTACTGAGTTTACTGTAGGTGATACTGATAGAGCTGGTAAAATTTTTGGTTTTGATTCTAATGGAGAACTTGTTGTATCACAAGAACTAGGAACTTTTAAAGGTAACTGGTCTGCATCAACTACTTATGCTGCTAGAGATATAGTTAAAGACACATCAACAAATAATATTTTTTTATGTAATACTGGTCACACATCTTCTGGTGCTGAACCTCTAACTACAAACACAGATAGTGCTAAATGGGATTTATTGGTAGACGCAGAATCAGCTACTACTGCTGCAAATACTGCAACTACAAAAGCTGCAGAAGCTTTAGTTTCGGCTAACAATGCAGCGACAAGTGAATCAAATGCTTTAAGTCATAAGAACGATGCAGAGACAGCAAAAACTGCAGCAGAATTAGCAGAGACAAATGCAGAAACTGCACAGACAGCAGCAGAGGTTGCTCAAGCAGCAGCAGAAGCTGCGTTAGATAATTTTGACGATAGATTTTTAGGTGCTAAAGCTAGTGATCCAACTTTAGATAATGATGGTAACGCATTATTAGATGGAGCATTATACTTTAATACTACTGATGATGTAATGAAAGTCTATGACTTGACTAACACTACATGGAGACAAATTCAATTAACAACTTCAGATCAAGCAAATGTAAATACTGTTGCTGCAGATCTTTCTGGTTCTAACACAATAGGAACTGTCGCAGGTTCGATTGCAAATGTAAACACAACTGCAACTAACATAGCGAATATAAACACAACTGCAGGAATAGATACTGAAATTTCTAATGTATCTTCAAACAGTTCTGCAATAGTTGCTGTTAATAATAATGAAACCAATATTAATGCAGTTAATGCAAATAGTGCTAACATAAATTTAGTAGCTGCAAATGATACTAATGTTACGAATGTTGGAACTAACATAGCTTCAATCACAACTGCTGCAACTAACCTTGCAGACATTAACGCTTTCGCAAATATCTATCTTGGACCAAGTGCTACAGCTCCAACTTTAGATCCAGATGGAAGTGCATTAGATGTAGGTGATTTATATTTTGACACTACTACTAACACTATGAAAGTATACTCAGCTACTGGTTGGGTAAATGCAGGTTCAAGTGTTAATGGAACTTCAGCTAGATTTACTTACACAATATCTGGTACACCAACAACAGTATCTGGTGTAGATGATAATGGTGAGACTTTGGCATACGATGCAGGATTTGCAGATGTGTATGTTAATGGAGTTCGTATGTCATCATCTGACATTACAATTACTTCTGGTACTTCAGTTGTATTTGCTTCAGCTTTAACTAATGGTGATATAGTAGATATTGTTGCTTATGGTACATTTGATGTAGCTTCAATAGATGGTTCTAATATTACATCTGGCACAATCTCTAATGCTAGACTAACTGGAAGTGGTGCAATCACAATCAATGGTTCAGCTGTTGCTTTAGGTGGTTCAGTTACTATTGGAGAAACAAAACCAACAATTAGTTCTATCTCTCCAGACACTATTACTAATTCTCAAACCTCAATTACAATAACTGGTTCAAATTTTGCATCAGTTCCTCAAGTAGAATTTTTAAATCCATCAACAGGTATATGGTATGTTGCAGACACAGTAACATTTAACAACTCAACATCTTTAACAGTACAAGCAACATTAACTGTAGATGCACAATATAAAATTAGAATTGAAAACCCAGATGGTAACTCAGTATTATCTGCTACAAATATTTTAACAGTATCAGATGCTCCTACCTGGACTACTGCTGCTGGAGATTTAGGAACTATTGCAGGAGATTTTTCTGGAACAGTTGCTACAGTACAAGCTACTTCTGATAGTGCAGTTACTTATTCAGAAACTACTTCAGTATTAACTAACGCATCACAAGCAAATTGTTCTTTAAATTCTACAACAGGTGTGATAACAACTACTGACTTTGGTGGTGCAAGTACAACTGCAACAACTTATAATTTTACTATCAGAGCAACAGATGCAGAGGGTCAAACAGCAGACAGAAGTTTTAGTTTGACATCATCATTTGGTGCAACAGGAGGAGCACAGTTTAACTAATGGCTAATACATATTTACAACGAACAGTAGGAACACCAACAAGTGCTTACAAAGGAACTTTATCTTGGTGGCAAAAAATAACTAATGCTTCATCAAATACTTATTATTTTTTAGCTTGTGAAAGTGGTAGTGAAAGACTTCTTTGGTATCAATCAAATGGTACATGGCAAGGTGGTTTGAGAGGAACAAGTTCTCCACCAGATTTAGATTTTACTTTAAATGGAACTCCAAGATTCAGAGATTGTAATGCTTGGTATCATTGTGTTTTAGCTTGGGATACAACACTTTCAACAGGTGCTGATAGAATTAAATTTTATGTAAATAATAATGAATTTACAGTTAATGCAACTGGTTCAAGTTCTACAATTCCTCAAAACCATGTTATGCCAACTAACAAAAGTGGATTACCTTTAAGAATAGGTTCTACAACAAGTGGAGGTGATTATTTTGATGGAATAATCTCTCATTTAAATTTTGTTGATGGAGAACAATTAACACCTTCAAGTTTTGGAGAATATGATGCTAATGGTGTTTGGAAAATTAAAACTTCTCCATCAGTTACTTATGGAACTAATGGTTTCTTTATTTTAAAAGATGGTAACTCAGTTACAGACCAATCTGGTAATGGTAATAACTTTACAGTTGGTGGTGGTACATTAACTAATACTGAAGATAATCCAAGCAATGTTTTTGCTACATTAAATCCATTATCAACTAAATCAACTTTATCTTATGGAAATACAGAAGCAGAACATAGCACTGGTAGTTCAACCTATGACACAAGTACAACAACTTTAGGTATGACATCTGGTAAATATTATTGTGAAGCTAAAATTACATACGATACTAATTATCCTGCTTTTGGAATAGCATCTACAAATTCAATAGAAGCAAGTAAATTAGAAAATGATTGGTTAGGAGAAACCTCTAATAGCTATGGTTATTTTCTTGATGGAGTTATATATAATAATGGTAGTATAATAGCAACTGGAGAACCTTCTTTCGCTACAAATGATATAATTGGAATGGCACTTGATTTAGATAGTACACAAAATACTTTAAAGTTTTATAAAAATGGTTCTTTAATTAATACAACCAATATAACTACTAATTCTAATGGTTGGTTTTTTGGAACAACACACAACAATACTAAAACAGCAGGAAGAAGTAAATTTAATTTTGGAAATGGATATTTTCGTTCAGATGCAGTATCTAGTGCAGGAACTAACGCATCTGGAATAGGAATATTTGAATATGATGTACCAACAGG
>JACLAB010008460.1_pt1 | contig 19053 bp, 14 predicted proteins | sample 8027921 | NCBI WGS metagenome assembly JACLAB01 (sample SAMN15725117, study PRJNA655200) | protist metagenome | isolation source: fluorescence activated cell sorting (FACS) single amplified genomes of... | place: USA: West Boothbay Harbor, Gulf of Maine | collected 2000-07-19 | reverse complement strand
TCAAAGAATATGGCCCCATAGACTGTTACATATTCCAATATTGCCTGGTACATGTGCCAAGAAATTGTACACACTACACGCAGAACCTTCGGCGCGCGGCGTCAGCTTTCAAATGGCTACCTCACGGTACGATATCCTTGATGGGCTCACTGGTGCGATCGTTTACGAAAGATATGCATACCCGTCGAACAAAAAAAAGGTGTGGTGCGGGAGTCGGGATAGGCCTACTGCTGCGACAACGAGTGTGCTCTTAACACAAATTCGATGAACATTGTTTCGCATGCTTTGTCTGTTTCTCTGCACGTCTGAGCAACATATACACGGGCTCCAAAACCGTCTAAGTCTTCAAACAAACTGAATACGTCATCGCACATATGTTTCAGCGTGTTATGCGCATCGGGTGCGGTGCGCACTTCTGACGCACCCACAAACGCACGACAAACAACCCCTCATGCCATGTCTCCCCAGAAGCGACTGTGACCAATTACAACTCAACAGATAAGGAAAGACAAGGTTTTTGATTCTTACTCTCTTAGATCGCATCAGCTTCGATGTCTGCACATGTCATGCCAGTAATGTATACGACGCGGTCTCTTCAATCTTTATCGTAAAATTCACAGGTGTGCGAGACAAGAGCATCTAAGCCTCTGCTCCCACCATATCTTTCATCAGGATTCAAATCGTTATCGTCCAACTCAGGAAGCAGTGCAACTGGTGGCGCCTCTGCAAACTCAACGCTTGGAGCGCTAGTGAGTGACTTCAAATTTTCTCGAACTTGCTGTTTTACTCGAGACAAATACGCTTCACTATTGAGATTTTCAATCCACATGGGTGCATAAGCTGTTAGTTTATATCCTCCATCTGCATAATATTCGTAATAGTGTTCGTGAGGAGGAATATCTTCAGATAATTCCCTTCCTAGAAGTGTGGCGGTTTCATATGTCCAACAACGAGACACATTTGTCTTTGTGTATCCTCCACCACCTGTTATCAATATAGGCTTATTAAAACTTTTCATGAAAGAAACGCACTCTGCATGCCCCTTCAGAGACAGATTGAAACAGCCAATTCTATCTCCTGCTAGCGAGTCTGCACCACATTGAAGGACGATGGCACCTGGCTGAAAGACTTCCATGATTTCCCGCATCACAAATTTAAACAAGTCCACAAAGCTTTCATCGTTGATGCCATCGTTTAGGGGTACATTGACACTGTAATATTTTCCCGAGTTGACACCAATATCACTCAAACTTCCCGTGCCTGGAAAGAACATATCACCGTACTTGTGGAAACTAGCCGTCAGCACACGATCTGTCATGAAAAAAGCCTCTTCAACGCCATCGCCGTGATGAATATCAATATCTATGTATAAGACCCTTGCATGAGACTTAAGTAACTCAAGTATTGCTAGGACGAGATCGTTAATGTAGCAGAAACCCGAGGCTTCCGATTTCTTCGCATGATGCAAACCGCCCGACCAATTGATAGCAATATCTGATAGCCCTTGATTCAACCTAGTTGCCCCATCGAGTGAACCGCCGGTATAACGCTTACAAAAATCAAATAGATGATCAAAAATCGGACAATCCTCACCAAGATTGAACCTACGCATTTGTTCTGCGTATTGCTGTTGCTTATCAGGGGTAATTTTCGCAAGAAATGACACGTAGTCTTCACTGTGAAACTGTGTGAATTCTTCACTGGTACTAACGCGTGGTCTGTAAATTTGAAGGTGTTCATGGAGATCATAGGAGAGAATCAAATTGTGCGTCATACAGAGCCTGTGTGGCTTCATAGGATGATTGGGCCCGTAGTAGTTTCTACCAACAGCTTCGTCATAATAATAGCAAATACGTTCCTTGGCAACCATGCTTTATTTCCGAAGGCGACTAACCTAAGTTATCGACCGATGAAATTCGGCTGATCTATAGAGCGCCTGTTTTTGTTCTTCTCGTTATCGTTACTACGTTGCGCTAGCAACGATGATACTCTCGTTCTCACAGCGTGAAGCGACAGTCCCTTGTGAAGACGTCCCAACGCGTGCAGCGTCGCAACAAATGCAACTAATGCAAGCATTTTCCAGTCTTTATTTGAAATCACGCACACTGCATTGCATATAGCTGTAGATGGCTATAATATATATTATTTTATACCAGTATATATAAATCACAAGATGCTTTTTGCTTTTTTGCGACCTCACCGACACTTCCATGCACTAACTTCACGCACTTTCTACTCATCTATTCAATTCTAGTTGTGTGGCTGCGTTTCATGACGCTATTTTTCAAATCTAGAGCTCTTGTGCTATCAAAATATGAATACAGTACATATACGAGTTAATGAACAAAATTGCTACTGACCAAGTAACTTGGAACGCTTGAATTTTTTCACAACGAGAGGGTGGTCACTCACGACGGACTTTTGGATAATTGATCCAATTACCCGATATAGTGGCTATGCATCCAAGTGGCTCTTCATACACTCTCTTGCAGGACTCTCTTGGAGAAATAGTTGATTCATATGCAGATCTCATTGGTAAATTGGTAAACTTACAAGGTTGTACATAAGGCGTACGCTACTCGTGCTGTTCATTTGAAGCCGCCGCCGACAGGAAGTGTGCGCTGCATGTTTTGTCTTGCTTATATTGCACGCGATGGCAAGTAAGCCATGATCGCATGTTGACTAAATTTTTTGAACTCAACGATACTAACCTTCACCTTGTTCAACAGTAGCTATGTATTCAACAAACGTAGTAGCTTTTGAAGCTGCATGACTACTAGTCAAACGGGAAATGTCCAGCTGCAAAATATCGTCAACTGCCTGTGGTAATTAGATAGTTGGAACTTTCACCTCGACATTCAGTGACTGTAATCCTGAGCTTGGGTCTGCAAGTTCACTGCGTGAAACAATAAGTTGTGTACACGCTAATCAAGACCTCAGTACAGCACGAACCAGTGTTGAGATCTGTCCAAATTCAGCCTCTGAGATTCAGCTTCACTTATCAGGGCCCTCTGCATGTCATTACTTTTCAAAGAGTGAACTCCATCCAAACTTTTCCACAGCTCAACCGTGCAGTTTGTTGGCACTTCACATCTATGCATGTGTTTATCCACGATTAGTTTGAATCCTGAGGCTCATAGTTGCGTCGTATAAAGGTAAAGAGCTGTATCAATCTTACCATCTCCATCTGTGCCTTCAATTTCTACGCTCAAAGCTCGCACGTTCTCTCGTATGCTGGACGCAATTTCTGAAGTCACCGACACAAGGTACGTGTCGTCCATCAATCTCTGCTCAGAGCGCGCAAATGGATAGAATATTAATGTGTAACTACTTACGGCGTATGTTGATGCACTTACCAAGTTCCGGCGGCGAACACAACTTGACTCGTCTCGTATGTCTAGGTATGAGAAAATTCGTCTTGTCTTTTTAGATATCTGCTCGCGGCCGGAAATATATAAACAACATCTCGTAATATCGTGTAATTACGTCTGATATGTGAAAATCCTTAGAAATATATTTCCGGCCGCGAGATGGCCTCCATAAAGAGTATTAGCGGCTGAAATTATAAGATCAACTAGTAAGGTGGATTTTGTATGCACTAAAATGCGATATAGTATAAGCCCTATAAAAAATATCTCATTCCATCTGCGTCGTTTGCTCGTGCGAGATTGGGGCCTCGCAGCTAAAAACTTGTTACACATGAATAGATATCAGCTGTAGTGCAAACGTAAGCCCTAACAAAAACAAACAAAATTACCGTTTTTTACTGGTTCAGTGTTGAGACTTACTTGGTGTCTGGGCCGAAAGCAAACCGACGTTCGTTCGGCGTTGCGTTGATACGGGGACGCGTGCAGAGAAAGAACATGTCACAGAGCAAAGATTCAGACGAGTAAGAACAAAGAATGTGTACTCGCTTCTATTTCAGCACTAACATATTTCATATAGCTACGACTATCTTTTCAAGATTGTTTTAATCGGCGATTCAGGCGTGGGGAAGTCCAATCTACTTTCACGTTTCACTCGAAATGAGTTCTGTTTGGAATCGAAGTCGACTATTGGCGTCGAATTTGCGACACGTAGTGTACAGGTGCGCTAGTTTTCAGAACAAGGGGAGTCATTGGCTAATGCTTTGAATAGATAGACGGGAAAACGGTAAAGGCACAAATTTGGGATACAGCTGGGCAGGAACGATATCGAGCAATCACTAGTGCTTACTATCGAGGAGCCGTGGGTGCTCTATTGGTATACGACATAACGAATTTGGGTAAGTATATGGCTTTTGTTGCAGATAACGCTGTTGATTATTCCTGACTAATATGTAGAATCGTTTACTGCGGCAAGTAAGTGGCTCCGTGAACTTAGAGACCACGCCGATTCCAACATCGTTGTTTTACTCGCTGGAAACAAGAGTGACTTAGAACATCTTCGAGCTGTTTCGATTGAGCAAGCCAAGCAACTAGCGAGTGCCGAAGGTTCGAATTTTAACTCTTTTCTGTGCCTTTCGACTCACCTAAACTCTTCAAACCAGCTTTGGCTGTCACTGAAACATCGGCTTTCGACGCATCAAATGTGGAAGAAGCCTTTACTAATTTGTTGACGTCTACTTACTCAGTTATGTGCAAGGTAATTTTCGCGTTTCTTTATGTCACTATCCTTTTTTCATGAAAACAAGCCACAGGAGAAGCCAGCTGTTGGAACCACTCAAGAGCCCCCCCGTGGTTTTATAGAACTCGCCAATCCACCGATTGAGAGCTCGAAGAAATGCTGTTGAAAAACTGTACGGCCACTTTGAGTAGCGCTCAAATAATTGATAGTTCGGAGTCTACCAGCAGATGTAAAAAATCAATATCAGTGATCGAGTTTTGAGTTTTCCTATTACACGTAGAATGTGTCTAGGGGACTATCTAAGTCTTCGAGCTTCGCGTTCCGATTCCATTAAGGTCAAAATGTCACCTATGATCCGTTGTAAAAACATATTACTCAACTACGGCAAAATCTCACCTTCGCGAACAGGGCCTTTGACGTTCCGCATGATCTGGCGGTTTTGGTCATCAAGAAACTTGACCCTAACTTGAGTTACCTGTGCAAGACGGCGTCAGTAAATGATAAGCGATCGGGATCAGAGTAGATATCATGTGGCATTTAAAGCACATCGATCAAATCAGGAACGTGTCGTTTTCGTCGTCGTTAAAGTCTTCATACCTGGCCCCGCGAACCCGTGCGGCCGATAACCTTCATTACGATTGCCCTGTGTAGGCGCGTCAGTTTCGTAGAATCAAACAATGGGCAGTACTCGCAGGGGTGAAACGCAAAATCCTTTCGACATTTCGCAACTTGGATCTGCATTTCTCAGACCGACGCGCGAACCATAACTTACAGTTTAATTTCATCCTGCGTTGGAGGAAAACACAAAAACGTTAATACATCCAGTGCTCGCACAGCACGTCAGAAGCACACCGCGAGACAAATGTGCGAGCTCTTCGAGTAAAGTGTCGTACCATTGGGATTTCCTGATAACTTTTTCACGTTCAACAGTTCGTTCAACGTCGCTGTGATCTATGACGGTGCGACGGCGGGACGGCGGGACGGCGCGAGGGCTTGTGTTTTACTTCGCCATTTCACGCTTCGTAAACAACGCTCGTTTATATTATTAATTATTTTTCAAAACACACCTAAGATATAACATACTTAGAGAACATCTTGCATCGATTAAAAACAAGGGGTACCGAATCGTTCATGCAAAATTAAAAGAGTAAGTTTTCATATTATATAGAGATATGTGTCAATTTGTATTTAATACGTATTCGTGATTTTCTATTGAAAGAGGATAGAAGTTGAAAACGCGGTGAATGGATAGCGCGGTTTATCGCAAGGTGTCGAGTACCGTGCTTCGCAATCGTGCGTTACATCTGCGCGCTTCATAGGAATTTTTTTTGTGCTTTCCACTCAACATGGTCGCGAACGCCGTTAACATCAACGCCAGGCCCGCGTTAAAGATCAAAGCAACGCGTGCGTCTGGAGCGAAACCTACTTCTGTGCACGCTCAACGTAGCAAAAAGGTCGCGCTCCCAACGACAATCGCGATTGGTAAGTCCGTATGAGCAATAAAAATTTACAAGCTGCATTCCATCTTCACGTCTGAGATGGAACTTGCAAAGCGCTTTCCGCCTCACGAGATAACTTCTGTACGGATCATCGAGAAGCCAAACTGATCTGTATTTTATAGGCTGCGCGACCATCGCTACCGAAGCTCACGCACAAGAGGCAATCCGTTCTATGGAAGTGCAGGTATCTCTTTCGAATCCATCTCATTTGTACGATTTCATTTTCATTTTCTTCCAAGGTTGTTCAACTTGCTGACGTTCCTACTCCGCTTCTTTATTTTGGCTTCTTGACCACTTCCCTCACCTTCGCGGTTGGAACGGTACGATTTATATCATTTTTGTTGATCGAGTGCGCCTAACTTTGAATGTCTCCTCAGTATCTGGCGTTGACGAAAATTAAGTTGATTTAAAGTCAAGTCAAAGCGCAGGATCTCTGATAGAAAACTGTTTACTTACTCAGTTGTAATACTAAGTAACGTTTGTTTTCCCTCGCAACACTAATTTCAAGTTTAAGCTTAAATGCATGCTCTTCACTCACTCTTTAAGCTGCATTTCGTTTATTTGTATCTCAAGATGTGATCGGAAAGTGAAGAAAGCGTCTGAATTCGTGTTAATACAACGACTGCGCTATCGTAGGCTGCGCATGATAGATGCGCATAGATGCGCACGTTTGTCGCTCATGCTTGACCAATGCATGTTATCTGCATGGTGCATTAAAATTCGCTTGCAAACATGGGAATCCCTGAGCTATTGACCGCCAAATGTGTCGGGTGTTCGATAACTGCATCAATAAGACCATACTCAACGGCCTCTTGCGCTGACATGAAAAAATCTCGATCTGTATCTTCCATGACCTGCGACTTTCGATGAACTCGTACTTGGTAATTTGCTCGAAATTTGACGAACCTGCTGTAACGGTTTCTTGGTAAATTCTGCAAGATAGCCATTCAACGTAGACTTGTGGTGCTGTGCGATATTCTTTATCGATTCTTTCATGAGTGAATCACATGCACAGACTTACCATGATTTCATTGGCTTGAATTTCGATATCAGCAGCTTGCCCTTGCGCGCCGCCAAGTGGCTGGTGAATCATTATTCGACTATTTGGCAAGCTATAGCGTTTCCCCTAGAAAGAAAAAACAATGGGTGAGTTCTGCGCAAAAGTTCTTTTTTATGATGATCACACCTGTTCTCCAGAAGCCAGAAGAAATGCCCCTGTATTCAACATTGAGTTTGGAATGTCTAATTGTTTTCAAGACAATTACCCATTGAAGCAGCTAAGCCGACGCACACAGTCGATACAGATGGCCGAATGTGACGCATGGTATCAAAGACCGCCATACCGGCCGTTACCGAACCGCCGGGCGAGTTAACGTAGAGAGTGATATCCTTGATGGAATGAGACTCACAGTAGAATGAACTTTTGTTGAGGAGTTTTACCTGTTCTGGGTCATTAGCGTCTAACCACAAGAGCTGTGCCACTATCAAGTTGCAACTATCATCGTCAACAGCGCCACCGAGACGAATGATGCGCTAGGAGAGATCATTCTCATTGTTTAAAGTTTTTTGTCATGGCATAGCGACGTACCTGACTCATGAGTTGGCTCGCAACGCTTTGAAAGCGTTCAACAACTATTGGCGAGGGGCCTTTACCTTGTTGGGCAACTGGGGAGGTACTGTAGCAGATCTTCAGTGGGATTGAGAAATTCAGCAGCAGACAAGCACTTACAATGAATGATTCAGCGTCGTAGCAATGTCTCGTTTGACAGCGCTTGACATAACTTTTCTCATACCAAATCTGCGAAAGGAACAGGGTTTCAGTATCGGCGACTGTTGGGGTTTAAACAGCGGATGCGGAGTAGCGGGTCGTGCGCGAGATAAGCAACAAAATAAATGAATCCCAATCTGTAACCGCGAACTACTTACCGGGGATGGCATCTCACGTGTCGCGCAGTAGGTCTTTGAATACAGCAAAAGTCTTGTGCACGCCCACACATCTGAATGAGGCTCATCGTGACTGAGAGCACGCGAGTGTACGTCAGGAGATAAAGCGGACTTTTATGATGAAGGAATTATTCCGCGCACGAACTCTCGAAGAGCGTACGCGCTTCGAGGCCGGGTCAGACGTGATGCGCCGTACACGCCCGCAGACTCTACTCTTGACACCAGAAGGGCGTATTTTTGTCAACTGATGCGATTCTAATGTTGTTATGGTATTCAATTCACACTAAGTACAACACTATTTATAAATGAAGATAATTTCTAGAAACAATGCACGTATCGGCCCTTTGGTATTGGTATCTCGACTATATCATATTGTAATGTTCTGGTATTTTCACTCGGGGATAAAATCGAAATTAGGGTAAAAAAGAAAATTGCGGCGGAGCGTGATCGCAAAGACAGCTCGGGTAGCGTGGTCGCGCTACGCAGTTCACGACGCGTGTTATACGCAACCTTCGCACCTGATAAAAGCTCCTCACGCCATGGTTTCTCTCAAGTTACAAAAGAGGCTCGCGGCCTCAGTATTGAACTGCGGTGCGCGCAAGATTTGGATGGACCCTAACGAGGTACGTGGTTTTGCACGCACGCGCCAAGGCTTCCGTTGAAGCTGCCAGCACGCAACGTTTCCTCGAATTTGAAGAAAATAATATTCTCCTCGTTTCTGACATTTTCCATACAGATAAGCGAAATTTCTTCCGCCAACTCGCGTCAAAACATCCGTAAGTTGATAAAAGATGGGTTCGTGATCCGAAAACCCACGAAGGTGAGATCAAATGCAGTCTCCGCTTTTTTTTCTGACTTCTTGCGTAACTAGATCCATTCCCGCGCAAGAACTTGCCGAGAACAAGCTGCTAAACGTCTCGGTCGACACACCGGTTACGGTAAACGGCGCGGTACCAGGGAGGCCAGACTGCCAACAAAAATCCTTTGGTTGAGAAGGCACCGAGTTCTTCGACGATTACTGAAGAAGTATAGAGAAGCAAAGAAGATCGACAAGCACATGTATCATTCTATGTACCTCAAGTGCAAGGGTAACGTGTTCAAGAACAAACGAGTTCTGATGGAGGCCATCCACAAGGCGAAGGCCGAGAAGGCACGCGAAAAGTCGCTGGCTGATCAATTTGAAGCCCGAAGATCAAAGAATAAGTCGACTAGATTACGTAAAATCTCACGTAGAGAAGAGCGCATAGCGGCGGGCATATCAGGGCTTGCAGCAAAGTAGGACTTAACACGAGAACTTTTGGTGATTTTTAATGAAAAGCCTGTTCAACTTTTTTATGTTCTCGGAGTCGTGAGCTCGTCGTTTACACTTAGACGAATATATCGATTCAAATTACAACTTTTCCTTTTTAACCGATCCTTTCTTCGACAAACAATGTAATCCTTGATCCCCATGCGGAAAATATCCACGGCTGCGTTTCATGAAATACACAGTCCGACGCACTGACAGTTCCCCCCACTGATTTCTCAGTGAGAACTTTCAGAGGCACTATAGTAGGTGTTCGCAATGTATCATTTGCCAATCGCCAGTGAAATATATGTGTTGATCCGGTGGACAAAGTGGCATGAAAGAGCGGCAGTCTTTTATGAAAACTTGAGGCTACAACGGTTCCACTTGGCAACTGGATAACTTTGCTTGGAATTGATGATACTTCCACATCGAACATGAAAAGTTTTGAGTCGTTTGTACCAACCATGATAGACCCATCGTACTCATTCACTGACAAACATGATATTGAACTATTCCCAGGTTTGATTTTGTGTAATAAGTGCTGTTGACGAATATCGAAAATCCGTATGTGATATTGAGTAATAGTGATTAGCTTTGTTTCAAAAGGATGAAATAAAGCGTTGGATACTACATTCTTGTCACCACCGAATAAGACCTGCGTTGTGCGCGTGGCTAGTCTATGAACAAATAGCTTTCCCGTGTGTTTTGCTACAGTCAGAAAGTAGTCCCCTTTGGAGTGCCAACTGAGTTTGCTCACGTGACAAGTGTGTCGGATGACAAGGGATCCAAAGTCACCCTCACTCCATGCTTCGTCATGTGTTTCGCGATTCTGATAATGGTGTAATACTGGTTTTAATGTGATTATGTGTACATTTTCTCCACTGCTCACTGCAACTTGTTGTAACGGACCTGGGCGCCAGGCTACACATGCAATAGGTTCTGTGAAACTTAGTGTACGTAAACAACGACTGGATAAAATGTCCCATACTTTTAGACGACCGCCGCTACTTCCGGATGCGAGTAGCGTGCCCGTAGTATCTACTGATATGGAGCAAATTTCATCTTTAGAGTCAATATATCTTGTAGACGACAGTGTCGGGAACGGTTTTAAGTCCGCAGGGTTAGGAATACGTGGTAGAAGGGAATCAGGTTCCATTTGTAGGGTTTGTTTTTCTACTCTTGGACAGAGATAGAGATCTAAACACCGATTGAAACATTCCTTTATGAAGTTCGGATTTGCAGCAAGAGTGCGTAAAGATTTACGGCCATTTGAAACTAAATTTGAGCCGTCGAGGACATACTCGCTTGGTGCATTGTACGACTCGGCGTTCCCAGCCAATGCAGAGCGTGGTGCCCGACCAAAAGTCCTTCGGCACTTAAGACTCTCATTACTTTCGGGCGTCCCCCATATATCCAAGGTCAGTTCATTCGTATGAGGACTTGATACTGATTGTTTGGGACTAGAAAACGACTTCCGCAGTCTGCGAACAAGCGCCAACACTTTTCGTGCCTCAAATCTTGAAGGGAGAAATCTTCTTTTGGGTTCCGCCGCTTGATTTTGATTCTGTGAGAAGCTCGATCTCTGTGTCGAAAACTCCACATAACCAGAACTTGGTAAAACGCCACTTTCTAACTTCTGTAATAGTGCAATCTGAGAAGATGACAAACGCAGTTGTTGCCCACTAGTATCATAGAATAGTTGGCGCCAAGAGCTTCTATCATCTATATTGCGTAAGAGAGAATCTAGGCCATCTATTGCATCACTCCCACGTAGTTTTACCCCAGAACGCCCATAGCCTATGTGCTGTTCGTTGCGATACCACGCTCGAGGTACGTCTCCTATCGTATTTAGTAGCTCGTCACCGTCCGCTTGGTTATCAGACCCATTCGTAGTATGCGAACTGTAATCGTAAACGTGCCGCATATGAACTTGGATGGTCCTATGTGGAAGCAGCACGGTGATGTGTTGGCTTTGCCGCGCTTCTTAGGTTTTCAAGTTTTGGAAGACAAACTGGTGGGTCGCGCCGCCGCGAAACAGTTGCAACGCCCGAGTGCGAATTTTGCTCCAGAAACTACCATAATATATTGATTAAAATATTGATTAACACTGGTCCTGGGGGCCAGGATGTGAATAAACGAATTTGTTTATTTTCGACCTGTTGTAGTCACATTTTTTTGAAAATATTAGTCGCCAACTAAATTGTTAAAACAACCTCACGAATCAAAAACCGACTTTCACTGTTGGAGCACAATCTGAGTCCACGACTGAGTTTAGAGTTGTGTGACGCCGCAATTATGAAACAGTAGTTGCAGGCCGTGGACTGATTAGACTTTCACTTTTGTGATATGTGCGCCAAAAATACCGCACAGTCGTTGAAATGGATAACTAGGCTTCAAACTGACAGCAAGCGAACTGCTCAGACACGCCAATCTTTGCACCGTAATGCTAAAATGTATATGAAACATGTTCTGCCGCGCGCAACGTTTTCGCAAAACAATGTTTCAAAGCATTTCGTTGTATGTCACGCGTCGTCTGAATCGCTTGCGGCGCAGACACTAGTTGAGATCAAGGTTGCTTGTCTTGCAAGGTTCTTTCTTGATATTTTGTCTAAAATTACCGCAGGCGCCGCTGTACCAGGTGGGATCTAACATAATACGCGAGGATTACGATCCATTTGTCATACTGCTATGCGTGAATTCGATTGCGATATGTAAGTTCTGCTCTAATTTACGTCTGTACCATTTTTGACGTGCGTCTTCAAGCTATTCTAGTACTTTCTTTGCAGCTGAGAAAGAAATAAGAAAATTAGATGTTGATTGTTTGGAACGAATATTGGTAGTATACGCGTTATAGATGACCTAAAACTCATTAACTTATGTGCATATTAAATTACCATGCGACTTTTGTGTAGCTGTGCATATCGTGAATGCCACCTTCTCGTTGTGCTGCTCCAGTTCTCACTTCCATAGTAAGCTCACCAGTTGCGAGCAACTCGTGCACCTTCGATAAACTGTTTGCACCGAGATCTTGAAAACCCTGCTTAACACCATGTGCAAGGTAGGGGATCATGGTTTTCACCGAGCCTTTATCTCGCACTGTACCAGAAACGCCCTGAGCAACCTTGAGATGACCGGACTCACTCAAGTAACGCGAATCGCTTCCTTTCTTCATCGCATCTAAGCTTCCCATACCTCGATACTTTTTCACACGCACGCCATCTTGAAAAAAGTACTGTCCTGGCGCTTCTGTGCTTCCAGAAAACATAGAGCCACACATTGCAACACTCGCGCCAAGAGAGAGTGCTTTTACAATATGACCGCTGTTCTGTATACCTCCATCTGCAAGTATTGGTACACCGAAGTCTTTCGCTATTTGTCCAACCTTATAAACAGCAGTTGCCTGACCACGACCAACGGCACAGACCTCTTGAGTTGTGCAAATACTCCCAGACCCCATCCCAACTCGAAGGCCGTCTGCTCCCGCTTCAAGAAGACGTCTCGCTTGGTTCTGAGTGACAACATTACCAGCAATCACATCAACTTTAGGCAAATTATGCTTTAAAAACTTGATCATTTCTAACTGATATATAGAATCACCTTGCGACGAGTCAAGAATCAATGCATCGACACCTACCAAAGCAAGAGCCTCGGCACGCAAACGGTCAGCATCCCGCGTGCCAATGGCTGCGCCGCAAAGAATGCGTCCCTCTGTGTCCAAGGACGGTAATCCAGAAGGAGGTCTATTCAATTGATCTTTATAACTTGCACGAGTGAGTAACGCGACCAAGTTTCCTTGTTGATCGACTATCGGAAGTTTACCATGCTTACTTTCCAAAAGAAGCCTTTCGTTCTCCTGCAAAGACTTGGTAGATGAACCTAAGACCAAGTCACTCACTGGCGTCATGATATCAGCAAGTGGTGTTGAGCGATCACGTACGAGTTCTGCATCCCGCGTGGTTACGAGTCCAAGCAAAGTTGAACCACACAAACCATCTTCAGACACGCACGCAGATGAAAAACCCCTGTTAGTTCTCAAAGCGTCCAGCTCGGAAATGCTCGAATCGGCGCGTAGAACAGCAGGTTGGGCAATATAGCCAGGTGTGTGGGCTTTCACTCTTCGCGCGTTCTGGACTTGCTCATCCAGCTTTAGGAAGTTTACATTTAGTATCTGACACTGAAAAAATATCTGTCAACTCACCGTCATGTTGTAGTGAAGAAAGCCCATCCCTCCAACTTCAGCCATCGCAATGGCCATTTCACACTCAGTCACTGCGCATGATGGTTATTATTAGGAACGACTGAAAGAATACGAGCATCATACCGGTGTCCATCGGAGAGCTCACGAGAGGCATGCGAAGTTGAATATTTCTACTCACACGCGTAGACAGATCAACCTAGTTCTATACGTTAGAGGCCATCGAGCAACTGAGGGATATCTACACACCTGATCAGCGGAGAAGTCGATGAATCCAGGATGGAAGATCACGTCATCGTACGTATAGCAGAAACCTACAAAAACGACTAAGAGGAACACACTTGAAAGTTGCTCCCGCGAAATCATACCTTGGTTGAAGAGGGTGGCGCCAGCAAAACCGTCGGAGGATGCCATGAATCGATTAATCAAATGTAAGCCGAACAATATCAGGTTGAGTGAACGAGTGAACTCCAGCTGCAGGTGCGAACGCGGGGTCTCCGAAGTGAAGTCGCCGCGCCTCTTGTCCGGAGTGCGGAAAAATTTATATATCGCCGCTTCAGAGGAGTCCCCCCGAGCTCGACGAGTCATGAACGGTCAAATATCACAATACATTGTGTCTTTTAACACTATCAGATCATTACACCCCACCTGCTACCGGGTGTTTTCACCTTGCGAAAATTCGTGAAAAACGGTTTGACTAAACCCTATATAGGGTTTGGAATACATCAGTTCAGTGTGACAGTGAAAGGGCAACTGCGATACAAATGATACAGCGGGCGCACGTGTGAGTGTGTTGACGATGCGTAACTGCTTAATTTATGTAACGCGGAGTATATGTCACTGTTTGCGAGCGGCTGGTCGTCTAAAGTTTGCGTCGCGTCGCTCGATTTCACTCGTATTTGCCACGTATCAAGTTTTTCACGAATTTTCGCAAGGTGAAAACACCCGGTAGCAGGTGGGGTGTAATGATCTGATAGTGTTAAAAGACACAATGTATTGTGATATCTGACCGTTCATGACTCGTCGAGCTCGGGGGGACTCCTCTGAAGCGGCGATATATAAATTTTTCCCCGGAGTGCGACTTAAATATATACACAAAATCGCGTAATATCGCGTAATTCCGTTAAATATTTGAAAATCCGTAGAGATGGACTAAACGTTTACGAATGATCACATGTACGAATACGTACAAAATGCGTGAAAACATCTAGCAACAAGGTGTATGTGAATTTTTACTTGTTTTGTGGTACCGCAAGTAAAAACATCTCGAAAATAGCTATTATTGCCAACGTCCAACTTCGTCTTTAATTGCTTTTTTTTTCGTTTTTTTTGTTTCACAGAGTGTTTCCTCACTCCTTGAAACAGATCTGTGAAACAACGGTGTCCTTATAAAGTCCTTATAAAGAAGCGTGCGCGCGAAACCAGATGTGTGCGCGAAACCGTGAGGCTTTAATTAAGACTGATTAAAATGTCCCTAACGCCGTATGAACTACAACTAGCTGTGTTGAAAGAATTGAAGGCCACGGGCGCAGACAAATGGACACTCAGTAGGGAGGCTGGTAAACTTAAGGAACTAAGATCCTCGTCAAAAAATAGTAAGAGGAAACGTGAGTGTAGTTCTCCCGAGTTTGGCGAGACAAGTTCTTTGGCTGTTTATGAAAAACATTTTAGAAAAGCGCCTATTGATGATGATGGTTTTGTCGCGTCGTTCGACATCAAGCTTTTTGAGTCGCGCAGTACAGGAGTAGAATGTTCGAAGGCCGTGCTTAAATTTTTCCACGACTATGGTTTTGCTGTTTTCAGGAATGTTTTGACAATACAGGAATGTGAGCAGACTCAGTGTGAAATATGGCAATACCTTGAAAGCAGCGCTCTTGGCTTCGAGAGGGATAATCCTGACACTTATCACCACCTATCATCTCAAACCTATGGACTAGCTCCCGTTCCTGCTGTGTTTAGTCAACAGGTCGTCCGCAACCGATGCAACCCCAATGTTCTAAGGTCTTTTCAGTTGCTACTTCATGATGACGATTTACTCGTATCTCATGATCGGTGGTGTGCATACAGACCAACTCGTGACGTAAAAATCAACGGATTGTTGTGTGACGTACCGAGTTGGAAAACAACTGAGAATTTGCACCTTGATCTTAATCCATGGACGTATTTTGATGATTCAAAAGCACTTGATGATGTTAAATACGAGCATCTTCGAGATTTTAGCAAGGAAATCAATAGTGTGACTCATAGTTCGGGTCCAAATGTACAAGGTGTGCTGGCATTAAATGATAACAAGGTTGACGATGGTGGCACTGTGCTACTTGCTGGTTTTCAAAACTGCTTTGATCAGTGGACTAAAACGATTGGAACAATGTCTGCAAGCATGCGTAGTAGAGATAAGCGTATTGGTCATCTTGTCTGGAGAGGAAAAGGGGCTGGAAGTTATAAATTCTCAGACGTTGACCCAATTCATGATCTTAAGCAAAGAATTACCATGCGCGCTGGCAGTTTGCTCATATGGGATCAACGCGTTGTGCACGGCTCGAATCATAACGATAGTAGTAACTTTCGACTTGCGCAGTTCGTAAAAGCTTTTAGACGTTCATCGATGGGCGAGACACGCTTGAACTACCGGAGCAAACGTGTACGTGCAGAGCTCGAACAGCACAATTCAGCGCTTGGCATTAGTGCAAAGGAACGACGAGTACTAGGAATGTAATATATATGATTGAGCATAGAACACGTGCATGTGTAACAAGTTTGTGATTCAACATGTTAATCATAAAGCATTTAGCTGCATCAGAGTACCAAAATATACAGTGATGGCCTTCAGCTTGCCATTCAAGTAGTTTTTCTCAACCTTGATTGCACAGTAAAACTCTACATTCATATACCATTTACTTTCTAATACTTACCTCAAAAGATGTTCCAAGACGCAGCAAGTCGCTTAAATCAATATTTCGTGGAAGATAGTACGCTACATTTGGCGTCAGCTGCAATGCGCATTCAACAAGTTGTATGCCGTTCAAGTCCGAAAGCTGTATATCCGTTAATCTGTGCTGCTGATTCAAATATGAAGGTCCGCCCCATGGCGGCGATAAAAAAATTACATCGGTACGGACACGCGATAAATTTTGAACGATATCTCCACAAATAAAGTGAACATGGTTGGCAACTTGATATATCTCTGAGTTGCATCTCGCCTACAAAATGCTTTAGTATGCGCTACGTGTCTACAACATGCCAGTCATGCAACTCACCAATTCTAAAGTATCAATTCTATTGTCGAAAGCGATAACATTGAAGCCTTTTGCAGCAAACTGAATCGTATTGCCCCCTACACCACAACATGCGTCCAAGATAGTCAACGTGTTGCGTTTTTCTGGATTCGTGAATTCCCAGGGAACAGCACGTGTACATCTGAGTGCATGGTGCCGCGATAGAGCCTCGGGAGTAACAGAATACCATGCAGTGTGGTCCATTCGAACGCCGTGATCCCACAAGGAGAAAAAGCGCTGACGCTGTGCCCAATATTTTGACTGAATTATTTCGTGTTTGTCTGCTGTTGAAGTGCTAGGAGTCGTACAAATTGTCAACTCGTCGCACGAATCATCCTGTGCGAACCGTTCCGCATCGGGCCGCAATGGGCCAGCATCTTCACACAAAGACTGTGTTAAAAGGACGGAGATGGGCGTTTTTAACGACCGTTTTTCAAGCACGCTGTACTTACGTGCGAACTTCATTCTTTTAGGGCGCTTCACGCTGCCGATAAAAGGCCTGTGTCATAATTAAGTGCAGCTGTGCGGCCATAACTCAGTGGAGTGTCCGAGACGCCCGAGGCGGACTTGGTTCAAACGTGTTGGACATGTTTCAGCGATGTTTGTTTCGCGCGACCAAATCATGATGAAGCATATATGAAAAATTGCATATTTATGAATATTGATATTCAATATGACACGGAATAATTCGGGCGGAATTACACGATACACGATAAATCTTTACTGCCCTTTCATATTTATGTTAAACATGGGCGGAGATTTCTCTGTGGGCTCTTCGTGTTTTACCATAAAAAACGCGTTCTCCCGATCGTCGTCGATGACGAGAATGCGGGCGATCGCGCTAAAAATCACCAAATCGACTTAAAAATCTTCGTAATGCGTTAAAAACGGAGTGATGGGTGATTTTCTGTTCTAGAAGAGGGTGCTCCACTCCCTGACTTCGCTGATAGGCAAGCGCGGAGCTCGCCACTGTGCACAACTCTTCTGAACGAAGGTATCGTAGTTTCTGCGCGCAACCTTCAATCTCGCGCGCACTTGAGATGATATGTCACATATTTCGGCGATAAAAATCGCTGCGTGAAACACCAGTTCATGGAAAACAGAGTATACCGACTTTACGTTGGTGGTCTACCTGCAAACGTCTCTATTGAGGAACTCCAGCTTCGGTTTGCACGATTTGGAGAAGTTCAAGAAGTACATATGCCAGATGAAAAATTTCCATCGTGTGCAGATCGACCGGCAAACCGGGGGTTCGCTTTCATATCTCTGTGTACGACTGAAATTAAAGTGAAGAACTGTATAACGACTTATTCAGGGTGTTTATGGCGAGGAAGTAGGCTTCGCATCGCAAATGCTTTACCGGATTTCAATGAACGCTTTCAATTCAGACCACATGAGTGAGGTGACATTATTGCATGCGAGCAGATCAAAGTCGGGTACTTCTCTGCTTCCTAAACGTCAACACGTTTCTCAGGCTCGCTAAGCCCGACCTGTGGTCTTTTATGTACGCGTGCCCGTTGGATTCTCCACATAATAGGCGGTAATCTGACTCGCGATCATTAGATGGAGTACCGGTGGAATGTCGCATTTATTCGTATAGTAAGCCTATGCGCGGCATTCAATACAACGACAAATTTTGCAATCAAATACATTCACATAAAGTATATACTGACGGCGAATCAACTTTTTATCGAAATAATGATCGTATATTAGAAACAGTTAAGTCTCTGTAAAAATATAAAAACGCCATAAATGGCCGAAAACACCACCAGTCCTGACTCCACGCTTCTTTGGGACTCCCCGGACGTGGAGCCACTTTCGGGTGTTTAAAATTTGTGAAAAACAACAGCAGCGACACCAGGGTGTGAAACGAAGCGACATGGATGACGAATCGACGATGAATGCAGCAGAAACACTTGAAACGATGACAATACACCTGCTCTCGGGGAATCAAGGACTTCTATAATGCCGATTTGCCGACAACGCGCGCCATCAACGTTGCAACTCTCGTCTGGTGCTGACACGAATGGACTTGTCACAAAACGCTCCGAACCCTAGTTAGGGTTTGGCCAAACCCTAACTAGGGTTTATCATTCGTGAATGCCGACATCATTCGAACATCAAACGCGCTTTCCGTCGAGCAGCGCGTGTGTGAAACGCTTTTTGTGCATGATTTGAGCATCTGCTGTGGCGCGAACATCGAATCGATGCGTGTCGACGAGCATTTGGCGTCGATGAATGTATGTA
>JACLAB010013150.1_pt1 | contig 19090 bp, 15 predicted proteins | sample 8027921 | NCBI WGS metagenome assembly JACLAB01 (sample SAMN15725117, study PRJNA655200) | protist metagenome | isolation source: fluorescence activated cell sorting (FACS) single amplified genomes of... | place: USA: West Boothbay Harbor, Gulf of Maine | collected 2000-07-19 | reverse complement strand
TGCAGTACTTTCGAACGTTCATCGAATGCGGTGCGAAACGCCGGCGGTAATCCGTCGACGACGCTCACCGGAGGCGGAGCGTCGATGGTTGTCTTTTGCATCTCCTTGCTTGATTCCGCGGTGGCGATAAACTTGAACGCAATGGGCAAGTAATCATCCAACCGTTTCATGCACATCTCTTCTCCCCACGGGAACTTTTGCGCGAACGCGATAATCTCGCCGAGCAACTCCTTTAAACGTTTCCTCACCGATACGCTTTGCACGCGCGACGCTTGCGCCGCGCGTTCGACGCTCACCTTGACCCCGTGCAAGCGCGCCACGACGATGACCACCGCGGCGACGATGACGATTGGATCACGACCAATCAACAACCCTCGAGAAAACGCAAACTTCAATAACACCTTGGCGTCGCGCACGGTGGGGGCAATCATCACGCTTCGCGTCGTGCTCCCGCGCGCCGGTTGCACGCCGCTCGCGTTTCGCGCGTTGGAAATCGCCGCGAGCTCAGGCAACGCCGCCACCGCCCGCGCGACGTAATTCTCCGGATCAAGCGGTGGCATCTTCAATCCATGTAATTCTTGCAATTTATGAAACACTCGTCCCAAGGTGAACACGTTCACCGAGCACGCTTCCGCGACTTCGCGCATCGACACGGGTAAATTGTTTTGTCGACACACCGAATACACGCACGCCCCGGTGAGCTGCGCCGTCCACAACCCCTGCCCCCACTTCCCATCGCTCGCGCGAGTCACCAAATCTTTCACCTCGGCGATGATATCCTTATTCAGCTTTAACAACGCCCCGGTGTGCTCGACTGATTTAGAAATGTGATACAGATTCGTGCTCTCGCGGTCGCGAAACATGTTGCGCGTGACGTGCGACGCGCCCGGCATCGATACCATCTGCGCACGCGCCGCCGCCAGGTGCGCACCCACGTGCGCGCCGTCTTGTAAAAACGTCCCATCCGCGGCGCCATCCTCGGTCCAATTCAGCGTCGTTTGGAGCACGCTCGCCGTGTACACCACGCCGCACGCTTGGCAAATTTCGCACCCGAGCGCGGGTTCGAGCTTAATCTCGCGCTTGCCGCACGATAAACACGCCGGACCGCTCATGACTGACGGACTGACTGACCGGCGTTCGAGCGATGCGTTTGGGGATTCGCGCCGCGCACGTGGCGCGCGTCGCGGCGATGAGCGTCGGCGACGTCGACGGCGTCGCGGCGCGTCGCGGAGTGATGCGCGACGCAACGACTCTCGAAACGTTTTGGGGCAGAATAGGTACAGATTAGGGGTGGGGGAAATTTTACCTGCAAGATGCAAGTGCAAAATTGCAGGTGCAAATTGCAGGAGTTTTTCGGGGCGTCTTGCGTTGAACCTCTCGTTGACACGTTAGTGTAGCTTTCCTGGTCATGTTGACTCGCGGCTGGGTGCGTCGTTCGCGCGGCAATGGCGCGCGCGTCGGTGGCGGTGGCGGTGCGGTGCGCGCGCGAGAGGCCGAGGCAAAGGGTGCGCACGCGCGACGCGCGCTGTGGTGGTCGTGGTCGTGGTCGCGGCGCGCGCGGTGGGGTGGTGGTGATGGCGGTTGACGATGGCGCGAGCTCGAGCGCGGCCGAGGCGTGGGAACGCATCACGGCGATGGCGAGCGCGCCTGGGGTGTGTGATTTAGGGCAAGGGTGGCCGGATTTCGGGGAGTCGGCGACGGCGCGAAGGGTGGCGATGGAGGCGTTGGCGGGCGACGGCGCGGGAACGCGCGCGCGCGCGAATCAGTACACGCCGGTGAGCGGCGCGAAGGCGCTCGTGGAGGCGTTGGAGACGTATTACGCGAGGACGGGGTATGATTTGCGCGAGTATAGCTCACGTGGTGGAGAGGATGGCGAGGTGGTGGTGGTGACGTGTAGCGCCACGGAGGCGTTGTACGGCGCGTTCAAGGCGGCGATTACGTCGCCAGAGGATGAGATTTTGTTCATCGCGCCGTATTTTCCGTGGTACCACGCCATAGCGAAAGATTTGGGCGGGAAGTCGGTCACCGTTCGCGCCGAGGCGCCGGATTTCGCGATTGACGTCGATAAGTTGCGCGCGGCGGTGACGCCGCGAACGAAGCTGCTCGTGCACTGTTCGCCGCATAATCCGAGCGGTCACGTCGCCACGCGCGACGAACTCGAAGGCATCGCGCGCGTGGCGAAGGAATTTGACTTGACAGTGCTTGCCGATGAAGTATACGAGCGTTCGGTGTTTGGTGAACGCGAACACGTGCGTTTGGCGACGATTGGCGATATGCGCGAGCGCACGATAACCGTCGGGAGCGCGTCCAAGCTCCTCAATTTGACGGGATTTCGCGTCGGCTGGGCCGTTGGGCCGCCGCGCTTGCTCGCGCCAATCAAAGCGAGTCACTCGCTGATGAGTTATTGCGCGCCGACGCCGCTCCAGCTCGGCGTCGCCGCGGCACTTGACGAAATATCCGCCTCGTCCACGACAAACGCCGTCGTCGCCGACGAAAACGCGCAAATCATGCGCGAAAACGCCGATATTCTCGCCAGCGCCCTGCGCTTCGCCGGTCTCGAAGTATTTCAACCGCACGGTGGCTACTTCCTCGTCGCCTCGTGCGCGCCTTTGGGATTAACCGACATGGAGTTCTGCCTCGCGTTGTGCTCCACCGCGCGCGTCGCGTGCGTCCCGATGTCCGTCTTCTATGCCCCTTCCGACCCCAACCCAACCCCGCGCGCGCTCGTGCGCTTCGCCATTTGCAAGGTGCGAGAAACCATCGAAGAATCCGCCAGGCGCATTCGCGAAAACGCCAGCGCATTCGCCCCTACATCACTGTAATGTACCATACGCCGCGTGTACCAAAAAATCCATGCGACCAAAAAAAGCCTGTCGCGCTGACGTCACCACACCCACCACAGCGCCGAGCTCCAACGCCACTGTCGCGCGCGCCACACCCCGCGCGATCACGCACGCGCCCGAGAGCGACGCAAAACACGATCATCCATCGTTCGCGCGCCATGCTCGCGATGACGCTCACCGTACGCGCGCCCGCGAGAGCCGAAACCGCGCGATTGGCGCGGCGTAAACCTCGCGCGCAGCCGCTGACGGTTCGTTCGGTGGTGCGCGGCGGCGGCGGCGCGACGCGCGTCGCGGGCGTGCGTGGTGATGAACAGAGCCGCGACGGTGCGGTATCCACGTCGTCGGCGGCGGCATCGTCGGCGGCGTCGACGAGTTTGGCGACGACGCCAGCCGCGGCGGTGAGCGCGCTCGCGTTGTGGTCGCTCGCCGACGGCGGTTTAGCCGAAGGTACCGCGAACTCGTACTATGCGACGTTATTTTTGTTTGTCTTGAGTGCACCGGGTTTATATTCTCTCGTCAAGCGTTCGGCGAAGAGTAAGGTGGCGCGTAAGTCGTTTGAGCTCGACGGACCCGCGGTGCCAAACGCGAGGTCACAAGATGACATTGCGCGCGAAGTGAGCGGATTCTTCCGTCGTAACAACTACGTCGTCGCGGGAGAACCGGGTGAAGTGATTACATTTGAAGGTAACATTGCGCCTGAACGCGGCACAGCGGCGTATATTACGTTTTGCGTGCTCATTGGGTTGTTGTGTATCGGCTTGGTGTGCTCCATCGCCCTCCCGGGTGGAGACGCGTGGTACGCGTTGGCGCTCGTATCTCCGTTATCTGGCAAGTATTATTTAGATAACGCCGGGCGCAAAGAACAAGTCAAGGTGAAAATGGTGACGTCCGATGACGACAAGACGACAGAAATCACCGTTGAGGGTGATCCCGAGGAAATTGAGCGGTTCAGACGCGAGTTGGATTTGACGCCAAAGGGCATGGTGCGCGTCAAGGGCATTTTGGAATCCGCGTGAGTTTCGACGCCTTGAATCATCCGTGCGTCGTGCCCGAGTCACAACGCGCGCACGACTCAGGTGTACACCGTACAACAATACATTTAACAACATTAACCTCTAGCAGTGCTTTTTAATACCGACGAAGAACTTTTTCGTCTTCACTCGTCGCCTCGTACATGGGCCTCCAAGCGCTCGACGCGCTGCCGAGTCGAGGCGCGTTCGCGACGGCCACGACCGAACCCACGTCGTTCGCATCGCTCAAGCCGTACGTGTCGACGTCGGCGTCGTCCGTCGAGCGCGCGACGCGTGTCACCACGGACGGGACGAATATTTTAATTCGTCAGCTCAGCCAAAGTCGCGCGCGCGCCGAGGCGAAGAAACGCGCCGCCCGTGCGCTCGCGGCGGCAGAAGCGAAACAACGTTCGGCAGATATCGCCGCCGAGGCGAAGAAGCGCGAGGCGGACGCGCTCGCGGCGTTGGAAGCGGCCAAGGCCAAGGCTAAGGCGAAGAGCGCTTCGACGGAGGACGCTGGAGCGTCGGCGAGAGACGCGCGCGCGACGCCTGGGAAGACTAAGGACAACCCATTCGCGCGCAAACGTTCCGGTGGGTCGAGCGGGGACGGCGAACGCGCGGGGACGTCGGCGAAACGAGGGAAGATTACCGACGCAAAGTGATATTTTTTTTGAAATTTGTTCAAAGCGCGCGACGTCGCCCGCGTCGAGATGCTTTATAGCGGCATGATAACGCGCCAGGAATTCGAACAGGGATGTCAAACCATTATTGATGGTTTTGATGAGGCGTTGGACGTTGAATGGGTGGAGGAGACGAATTCGATTGTAGCCGAGAGCGCGGCGCGAGGGTACGTGCGCGCGATAAATGACGCTCGCTTTCGGCGCTCAAACGCCGCAGCGGATGACGCATCTTGCGCGTTTGCTCGCGTGCAGACCGCTGCTGGTGACGAGGACATCGATACATTTGAAGATGCCATGGCGTTGGCCACGTCGGCGGCACGATGCGATCACATTCGAGAGTATCGTGTGGTGTATTCGCCGACGTTTCGCGTCCCCGTGATGTGCCTTCGCGCGAGAGACGCGAGCACGCGAGAACCGTGGACCATCGCTCGCTTGCTCGCGGAGATTCGCACAGAAACGCGCACTAGTGACGTTAGTTGCGATGAGCGTGATCCAGTGCTGACGCCGTACGAGAATCCGCACGAACGTCGCGAAGGCGCGTGGGCATGCGTGCACCCATGCTCCACGTCTGACGTCATGCGTCTGTTACTTTCGCATTCGCATCACGGCGCGAGTAACGACCATGGTGACGCCGACATCGCGCGGTACTTTGCGCTATGGATACGATTCGTCGCGCGCGAAATAGGATTAGATTTGTCGCCGCACGCGACTGTACGATAACAACAACAACAACAACATTTCACATTTCACGTTGTACAACATCATTCATTCAGAGCCTATTCTACGCCACCGTCGCCGCATCTACAGACTTCACCGGTACCCTATCCAATATTTCCTTAATCACCGCAGGGTCTAAATTCCCTTGCGCGGTGAATATCCGAAGCAATTGATTCAAATCATCCGCGTCCCGCGTCGTCGCCACGCGCCTCGACGTCTCCGCCTTCACCGCGCATTCATCCCTATGCATCCGCCACAGATCTTCCAATCCGCACACGCACTCCGCCACCGACGGATGAGGCCCGAGCCGTTCGCCCCCAGCCCGCCGGAGCGGCGGATCAACCGCATGCGCGCGACGCCACGCATCTTTCGCGACGCTTTCCAGCGCGCGCGTCGCCGCCTCGCATCGCTCGCACGCCTCTCGACACCGCACCAGCGCGTCATCAATCGCGACGTACTGCGATTCCACCGCGCGCGTGCGCAGCTCGCTCGACATCACGTCCTCGCTCGCGCGCTCGAGCGCGGGCAGCCGCTCGAGCGCGTTCACCGCCGTCGCCAATGACGTCGCCGCCGATGCGTGCGCGCTCGCATAATCATCACAAATCCCCCGCGCGCGCGCGTACGACGCGCGATAGGCGTTGAGAAACGCGTGCGACATGTCGCGCTCGATCGTCCTCCGCGCGCACGCGCGCTCGCGGCGGCGCACGCGACGGCGTCTGGCGACCGACACGCGAGCGTCGAGCGACGACGACTCGAGCCTCACAACGCCACGCGCGCTGCACCCGCCCTCTGTCGACGCATGGCATCCACGCGCGCCGCCGCGCTGGCGCTCTACCGCAGCCTCCTGCGCACCGGTCGCGAATTTACCGACTACAACGTGCGCGAGTACGTGAAACGACGCGCGAGGGAGGGATTCATCGCCAATCGCGCGCTGTCGGCGAGCGATGCGATCGAGCGGTGCATGGCGGATGGCGCGGCGCAGCTCGAGGTGGCGCGACGACAGGCGGCGGTGTATGCGTTGTATGGGAAGTTTTCGCGTCCGAGCGCGATGGAGGTGACGTAGTTGGGCGACGACGGAGGGTGATTGTGTGTAGGCGCGTAGACGCGTAGACGGGGCCTCGGCTCGGCGATAGTTTTCTTATTCTTTAATGTGTACGGTTACGTTTTGTTTTACAATGGTTTATTGCGATAGTGCGTGTCGCGCGCGCGCGCGAGCGGCGATGATGGCGTTGACGTCATCGGCGGCGACGGCGGCTAAGACGTCGCGAGAGGCTTGGATGACGGTTTCGCGAGCCGAAGCGTCGGCGACGCCGAGCTTTTCGAGTTGACCTTTTTCGAGGTGTGCCGCACGCGCGGCGGCGGCGATGCACACGCTTTCGGGCAAACCTGCGAGACGAGCGACGTTGACGCCGTAGCTTCTTGGGCACGCGCCAGAGGCGAGCGTGTACAGAAATGTGACGGTTTCGCGGCCGTACGTCGACGCGCCGCTCGGCGTCTCTACGCGGCATCCCATGTGCGCGAGCGCGACGTTTGAGTCGCGTGCGTGGTCGTCAGCGAGTCTATGATAGTGCGTGCTGAATAATGTGCGGCATCGGGCGTCGATGAGGTGCGAGGCGACGGCGCACGCGATGGCGGTGCCATCCGCCGTGGCGGTGCCGCGGCCCAATTCGTCGAGCGCGACGAGTGAATTCGCCGTCGCGCGTCGTAACATGGCGCCAGTTTCGCTTAATTCCACCATAAACGTCGATTGTCCACCGGCAAGATTGTCTTTCGCACCCATGCGCACGAATACGGCATCCATGGCGGTCATTTCAAATTTCGCCGCCGGAACATCCGCGCCGACGTGCGCCATAATCGCCGCCAAGCACACCTGTCGCAAATACGTCGATTTCCCACCCATATTCGGTCCAGTGATTAAGCAAAACCCAGGCGCGTCACCTCCAAGCCGCACGTCGTTCGGGACGAAGGACCGCGCCAACGACGACGCACAAGGGTGCGATAATCTGTCCGCCAGGAGCGACGCGCGCTCCGTCGGCGGCGCCACTGTCGGCGTACACACCGCGCCGCATGACGCGTTCATTTCCTCACTCACCACCGCAAGCGAGCCTAAAACGTCGATGATAGCACCGACGTTCGCCGCAGCTTGCCACCTCTCGGCGTCTTCACAAAACGTGCTGACAGTGCGACGGAACACGCCGGCGAGTGCCGCTTCGCGCGCCTCTTGCGCTTCGACGCGCGCTTCACGCAATGGCACCAAATCATCACACGTAAACCTCTCGTACCCTTTTCTTTTGCCTTCTCGCACCCAATGCGAGGGAACTTTACCCGCCAATCTATCTGGGAGCTCGACCAAATGCGTGTCCTTATTGGCGCTGACAAATACGACGTCAGTTTTGTGCCCGCCGAGCGTCGCTCGAGCGGCGTCGAGCCACGACGCTAAATTGGCATCCGCGCTCGCGAGCGCGTCCTCTGCGGCGTCGAGGTCGGCGTCTACACCACGCGCGGGCTCAATTCTTCCACTGGCTTTGGCCGCGCCCCAGTCAAACGCAGCCTCCATGGCGGTGAGCGCGGTTAAATCGGGCATTGAAGCGCCTCCGATGGCGGTGAACACGTCTTCGCGACGCGCCTCGTCGCATCCCGGCACACACAGCGCTTTAAGCAATGGCGACTTCTCGCACGTCACTTCACACGCCGCGATCGCCGCAGCCGCGTCTCGAGCGGCACGAATGCCTTCTAGAGCTGATAAGAAGTCATTCAGCTTGGCCTTGGCGCTGTCCTCGTATAACACCACGTGCGCGGCGTCGCGGCCCTTTCCGCTCGACGACCCGACGACGCGAGAAATCGCGCGCTCGGTATCCGGCGCATCGCGTAAGAGCTTGCGCGCCATCCCCGTCGCCTCGACGCCTGATCCACGAAGCGTGCTCAGCGCCACTTGACGCGCGCGAATCGCTGCGGCTGAGGTTAATGGGCGACACACCCATTGGCGCAACAGTCTTCGACCGGGACCGCTCACGCAACGGTCGAGCGACGCGAGCAGCGTGCCCGCGGTACCGCCCGCTGTATTCTCCAAAACCTCCAACCCAGAGAGCGCAGCTGCGTCTATGGCAACGTGCGAAGCGTGCGCCCAGCGCGCGAGCTGCTCGCGTGAGTCAACTCCGGTGGTGTGCAACGCCTCCACGCGGCCCTGCGGCACGACGTCGGCGTCGATGAGCGCGGCGCGTAAATACGCGACAACCGTGCCCCACGCACCCAAGCCGCACTCGCGTTCTGGGTCGCACGCAGTATCACGCAATTCTTTAATCGCCGGCGGATACCCACCCTTGATGTTCTTGAAATATCCCTCGCAGTCGGCGTCTTGAATCGCATCCGTAGCCGACGTCGACTTGAACGTTCGATGTTGCGCTGACGGACACATGTCCAACGCCGCCATCTTGGTTCTCGCACTCAACCCGGCGTGGGGCACTAGAATCTCTACTGGACGTAATTCCGCGAGCGCGGTGCGCAAACACCCCGCGCCTTCGTCATCGCGCCATGCACCGACGAGAAAGCGTCCCGTGCCGCAGTCGGCGGCGCACAATCCAATCCAACCGCCGCCGTCTCCTACGTCGTCCAGTCCACCATCGATGATTGCGCACACAAACGCGGCATCGGGAGATGAATTCAACATCCCCATATCAACCATCGTCCCTTTTGTCAACACTTGCACCATCTCACGACGCACCACGGTGTCTTTGCACTTGGGATCGTTCTTCTTCCGTTCGGCGAGTTGCGCCGGCGTCTCCGTTTGTTCGATGCACACCACGCGATGTCCATTACGCGCGAGCTGCTCGGCGTGCATGGCGTAGTTCTTCTCCGGAAACCCCGCATGCGGTTGCTCGCCGCGCATGTAAATCAGTCCTAAATCACGCACGCCTACGTGCGCATCCATTTCGTACATTTCGTAAAACTTGCCCATTTTAAACAACAACACCGAGTCAAAATTCGCGGCTTTGAATTTCCACCACTGTTGCTGTCCTGGGGAGACGTTCCACAGCTCACCGTTGGCGTCTTTGAATTTCGGAAACGTCTTTGGAAGGAGCAGTGTCGACGGGTCGTAATCCGGATCGTCTGGACGACGACCACTGGCGTCCTTGATGTTTTCCGGGAGCAGAAATGGAAACTTGAAGCGTTGTCGCGCGTCGTATTGCTCGGGACCGACGCCGCCTAACACATCCGCTGCGCTTAAATCTTTCTTCTCGGTAGGTTTAGCTGGTGTGGCTGTGATTGTTTTGACTGTCGTTTTCTTTCTCGCATTCGTCGTCGTCGCCATTTTTGGCGTTGTCTTCGTCGCCTTTTTTGCCGGCGCCGACATTTTGGTCTTCTTCTTCTTCACTGGAGACTCGCTTTCTGAAAAATCTTCATCATCGGATTCCGACTCTTCACTACTCATGTCTTCATCGAATGAATCATCATCACCACCATCGTCATCCTCATCGCCCAAATCAAAGTCACTACCGCTCTCGTCTCCACCATCGTCATCGTCGTCGTCGCTCGCGAGCGCGTTTGATTTCGCCTTGCCGCGCGGCTTGCTCGCCGCCTTGGTCGGCTTCTTCGCACTCGGAGGCTTGTTCACCACGTCCTCCATCACGCACTCGCGCTCGGGTGGCGTCGACACCTCTGCTGGGGCGGATGCGATCGTCATATCCACGTCCACGACGTCGTCGTCGTCGTCGTTTGTCTTTAATCTTTTCACCTCGCGCGTAGCCTCGACGTCGTCATCCTTAACTGGCGACCGCGCACCCGTCGACGGCGCGTCACCCGCACCGCACGGCGTTGACGCATCTCCGCCAGCGAGAGCCCCTGCGTTGCCCTTCGCCGCGCTTCCGGGCGTCTTTGGCTTGGCGCTGAAGAAGGCGCTAATCGGTCGCTGTCCAGGCGGTGGAGCTTTCTGCGCGGATTTAGGCGGCGCCATCGCGCGTGCGGCGCTCGTGTTCGCGATCACGCGCCGCCGGTCGCGAGCCTAGGGGTGTGGCGTCGCGTTCGACGCGTCGCGGGCGCACCTCGCGAGGTGGTGTGACGGCGCTGCGGTGGCTGAGCTGATTTTTCAAATGGAACAGTTTTAAAAGTTTTGAGCTGTCGCCCGGTAGCGTGTGTATTAAATTCTACAAAGATGCACGCATTTAACGATAGCACACGCGCTTGGCGACGCGAACGATGTCTTCGACGGTGGGCAAAGCCATCTTTTCGAGGTTTTCGGCGTACGGCATGGGGACGTCGACGCCGGTGATGCGTTCGACGGGCGCGTCCAAGTAGTCAAAGGCGTCTTCGTTGACGACGGCGGAAATCTCAGCGCCAACGCCGCATTGGGGCCAGCCTTCTTCGACGACGACCATTCGGTTGGTCTTACGCACAGATGAGGCCAACGCGTTGCGGTCGAGTGGGCGGAGCGAGCGGAGGTTGATGACTTCGGCGTCGATGCCTTCTTCGCGCAACTGCTCCGCCGCTTGCATGCAATAGCCAACCATTTTGGAAAACGCGACCAAGGTGACATCGGCACCAGGCTTCATCACGACCGCCTTGCCGATGGGAATGGTGAAATCCTCATCAAGGGCTTCTTTGGGCAAAGCGAACTCTTGCCCGTAGAGGAGCTCGTTCTCCAAAAAGACCACTGGATCGGGATCTCGAATCGCGGCTTTCATCAAGCCGCGCGCGTCTTCGGCGTCGTACGGGGCGAGCACCTTCAAGCCCGGGATGGACATGTACCACGCCGCGAAGCATTGTGAGTGCTGCGCGCCGACGCCTGCAGCGGCACCGTTAGGCCCACGAAAGACAATCGGGGCGGAAATCGCGCCGGCGGACATGTATAGCGTCTTCGCGGCGCTATTCACGATGTGGTCGATGGCTTGCATGGAGAAGTTAAACGTCATAAATTCAACAATGGGCTTCAAACCCATGAACGCAGCGCCGACACCAATGCCAGTGAAACCTGCTTCGGTGATTGGCGTATCGCGAACGCGCTCGGAGCCAAACTTCTGCAACAAGCCCTTCGTGATCTTGTACGCGCCTTGATACTCGCCGACTTCTTCACCCATGATGAACACCTTTTCATCGCGAGCCATTTCTTCGCTCATGGCACTGTTCAACGCATCGCGAACAGTCATACGCGGTGCATCGGCGGGTAACGTTTGCGCCACTGGCGCCGCGTGCGCGTCGTTTTCGCCAGAGTTACGCCCGCTCGCGCGCGAGTTGCGCAACGGCACGCCTTGCTCTTTAATCGAACGGTAATCAGGTCGCTCAAGCACCGCACGAGCGGCCGACGCCTCAGCCGGGGCACTCGCGCCTTGCTGATCCGCCGCAGCGCCGTCTTCAGACGCCACATAATCCTTAAACGCCGAAATATGCGCCGGGTCGTCCACCATGACGCACACCGCCTTGCCCACCGGAATATCATCCGCGTCTCCGCTCGGCACCAATATCTTCGCCAAATACCCCTCCTCCATGCTCTCCATCTCCATCACCGCCTTATCAGTCTGTACTTCCGCTAAGATATCCCCCACGGCTACGGCATCGCCTTCAGCCTTGTTCCACCGCGCGATCCCGCCGCGCGTCATCGTCGGCGACAGCGACGGAAACGGAATCACCTCGTGCGGTGGATACGACCCCGACGACGCGAACGTCCGGCGCATCACGGGCGACATCATCGCGCGCACGTCACGTCGGCGCGCGTGCACCCGCCCCGCCGCCGCTGACGCCCCCACCGCCGTCGTCGTCGTTGAAAAACGAGACGATGCAGACGCCACCTTTACCGCGTGCGCCATCGTCGACGTGGACGACGCCGACGACGACGCGCCCGCGTCGCCGCCCGCGCGGACGACAGCCTGCGCGCATGATCGCGCGATCGCGCGCGCGCACGGCGTCTGGCGAGCCATGGCGCGGTGTGCAGACGGCGAAGAATGCGGCGCGCGCGGACGATCGGATGCTGAAAAAACACCCGGAAGTAGCCCTAATCGCCCGACGCGCCGCGCGCGCTTTCGCGCCGCAGTGCGCGACCGCGTCGCGCGCGAGAGGCGACGACGACGCGCGCGAACGGCGATTCGCGAACGTGTTCACCGCATCGGCGCGATGTCGGTCGATGACGGCGCGCGAACGCGCGATGATGATGATGCTGATGCTGGCGCGGGCCATGATGATGCGCTCGCGCGCGGGCTCCACGGCTCGATCGCGCGGAGCGCGCGGGCGTTGGATGCGGCGCATCGGTCGGCTTCGGCGTCGCAGGATGCGCTGACGTCGCGGGTTGAGGCGGCGGCGGCGGCGTTGGAGACGTTGGTGTCGACGCTGCCGAAGCCGGCGTCGGAGGAGCACGCGCGGCGGTTGAAAACGGCGAGGCTGAAGTTGGATGGGTTGGGCGCGAGCGCGGCGAATTTGCGCGAGCGCGTGGAGAAGTTGCACGCGATGGCGAGTTCGATGAAGCGTGCGGATTTAGCGGCGTTGGCGGAGCGCGAGTGTGCGGATTTACCACCGCGAGAGGAGGTGTTCCGAGCGGGCGGAGACGCGAGCGCTGGGGCGCAGCAGACGGCGCGCGTGCTCAGCTTGCCAGAGTCCGTGTCCGAGGCGTTGAAAACGTTGAAAATGTAGGCGCGCGAGTTAATCATCTATGTAATTCATGTACGATATAACAAACAAAACGGAGCGGGTTGGACGCGCGAACGTCGCGCGCGATTTGAGACTAAAATCGCCCGACGTTGGGTCCGAGAGACAGCTTCTCCTCCATGATCGAGTGCGTGTCTAATCGCGGCGCTTCCTCGCGATCCGCAGCCATGTTCAAGTAATCAGAGAAATCAAATCGATCGACATCGCCAGTCATGATTTGCAATCCTAAACGCTTGCTCGGCACGGGTCCGGGTAAACGCTCCATCCTGGTTAAAATCTGTCTCTCCACATCCAGTTTCGCCGGGATCGCCGCGCCGTGCACTTGCGCCATCATGTTCAACTTTTTCGTGTACTCCATGCCGCTCTGACGCTGCGCGTGTGCGAGAAGACAAACGTTGTGAAACACCCTCGGTTAGTCAACGCGTTCGATCGCGTTCGCGCGGATCTCGCGCAACGACTTGACGCATCCATCGTCAGCAACGGCGGTGTGCGCCTCCGTGAGTGACGCGCGCGCGTGACGTACCTCTTCCTGCATGATTTGCACCGGGTGCTTGGTCGTCGATGCCCCGACGTCGCGCGCGGCAGCTAATCCTAGTCGCATGGTGTCCACGGGTCTTCGAAGAAACTTTATTTCATCATCCTGGCCGTTCATCGTTACGCGCGAAAACGGTGCTCGGGTTTTTGGTGCGATCGCTTACTTCGCGTGCGTGTGTGACGTCGCCCGGGGTCGACGAGTGCGATGGACGCGCGTCGAGTAGTGCGGGTGCACTCGGGCGTCGGTTGGTTGTTCTACGCTATCGATTTACAATACAAAAGGTTGCTACGCCGACGCTGGTTTCGCAGTCGCAGTCTTGCTTCCTACAGGAACGGTTTCGTGCGCGCCCATGCTCGCGCGCGCGGCTCTCGTCGCGGCTCTTGCGGCGCGCTTCTGCTCCTTTATTTTGGCTTGCTCGACGTTGTACTCGCTCTTACGCGCGTTCAACGCGTCGCGATACAACACATCGCTCTGTTCGTTGGCGACGTATTGCGCCCAGTTGTCGGTCCATCTCGTGGATTTATCGATGCCATACCATTCTGGGAGATATCCGCCGATGAGGTGCTTGGGCTTGGCGTTCCGTTGGGCGTGGTAGCAGTTTAAGCGATGCGCGTCGTTGTAATCGCCGCTATCCTTCTTGTCGCACATCTTCAACATCAACCACGCATCAACCATGTCTGCGCCGCGCCAACCGATGATTTCTTTGTTAATCTTTTCCGTGAATCTCGGGCCAATCATGTACGCGGACAATCCGGCGCCACCGACGACTTTGTCCCAGTTGTACATGTAGAGCATTTCGTTGCCAGTCCTCCATTGTCGAACAAACTGCCCGCTGTGTAAATCTTTCTTGTGCAAGAATATCACATCAGCGTTCGACGGGGCGTTATCGACCACGGATTGCAGCTGCCAAGGCGCGACGGCGAGCCAATATAATCCATCGCTTTCAAAGATAATCGTCCAAGCGTTCTTCGCACGCGCGTGCAACTGCCACATGCGTAAGTGCGAATACAAACACCCGACGTGGTGCGACACGCCCATCCACCCTTTCGGAAGCTTGTTATCATTCTTGCGCGCTTGATCAAGTGCGTTCAAGTAATATAAAGCCTTGAGTGGGATTTCAGCTTCGAGCGGCGCCGCGGCGTCGTTGGCGAGATCGATGGTGTTCGGCCACGCCTGCGCGTTAATGGCGCTTTGAATTTGCACCAACGGCGCCTGTGCGCCCATCTCTGCGCTCAACCCGTCCGTCGCCTGTGCGCCCACCGCCGCTGCAGTCGTACTGATGCGGTACGCCTCGTTCATGACGTGTTTTAAATTATTCGCCTTCTGCATGTCCTTTTCGCTCGCTTGCACCGCGATGACGTACACGGGCGTCTCCAACTTTCTCCGCGTCATGTTGGCATCTAAAAACCGGTCCGGACCAAACGTCGCGCTTTGTAACTCCAAACCGCGCTGCGCCACGGCTAAGGCCTCGCCCGTGAGTTCAATGCGTCCGAGCTCCGCGAACGCCAATTCCGGCGTATCGATCGCCTCCACCGGCACGTTGTGAACCCAACGCTTCTTCGGCGCGCGACGCGCGACCCAACGCGACGGCATGGGCGCGCCACCGAGCGCCGCCGTCGGCGTGTGCGCGCGGATCGCGTGCGAGTGCCCGAGCATGTCTGCGCTGAGCGCGAGAGAGACGAACGCGGACGCGGCGATGCCCCAGGCGGACCAGCGCGCAAAGTTTCGCGCGCGCGAACGCTCGTCGTCGGCTGTAGGCGCGTCGAAGAACGCGCTCGCACCATCGGGAGTGGTAGACGATGACGCTAAGAGGCTCGAACGCTCGTGCGAGAGTGACATGGCTCGCGCGACGTGGGAAGTTGTGCGGATGGTGCGCTCGCGATTGGTGTTGAAGCCTCGGTGCGCGCGCGTTGGTGAGCGAGTCGTCGGGCGATGCCGGGGCGCGTTCGTTCGAGGTGCGCGCATCGAGAGCGTGAAAGAAACGCACTAAAGTATAATTACATGATTTATTCACGGTCGCGCGTGGTGTACGTGCCCAACGCGCCGTTGAAAAAGCGAAAGATGCCCTTGACGACTTCCTTGCGCGAAGCGGCTATCACCTTCCCAAACTCGCCCCCGGGACCGGCAGACGTTTCGCGCACGAATAACGCGTAGACGAGACCAAAACAACCGTTGATGACTACCATGGCGGCGAAAAACACCGCCACTGGTGGTTCCTTCTCCAAGAAAATGTCCAAACGCTGCCCGAGCGTCTGTCCCTCTCTAAACGCCTGCAACCCAATCTCCTCATCCCGACGCACTTCCTCCACGATCACGCGCTCTTCGCGCTCAATCGCATCTTTCACGCGTTCGACGCGCGCCGGCGCGGCACTCAACGCGATCAAATCCCCCGTCGGCGCCGCCGAGCTCGCGCCCGCGTTCGAGACGCACACGATCGCGCTCGCCAGCGCGCCCACCATTCTCGCCCGACTCGCGCGCACAGCGTCTCCACGCCCCTCATCGCAGCCTTCATCTTTATCACGTGTCATCGCGCGCGCGACGACCACCGCGGTCGCGCGTCGCGCGCGTGCGCCACGGGCGTTGACCGCCGCGAGATTATTATCCTTTCGCGCGCTCGAGCGGTGCGAGCGCAACGCTTGTGACGTCGACGGCGCGCACGAAATCGCGCGGCGTAGCGTCATCGTGCACTCCATGGCGTGTCGCGCGCGTGCGTCGAGCGGTGCGGTCGTCGACCGTGCGTGCGCGTGCGCGTGTGGCGCGTAAAGAGCGTCAGAGTGCCGACGTCACCCCCCTAGGGTATAGGTCGGTTGCCCACGACCGCGGTCGCGTGCCAGCGACCGACGACGACCTTCGACGGGTGTTCCGCGAACGATCGCGCGCGAGTGGGCGCATGCACGATCGGGTGCGTCGTTACGTCCGCATCGCATTGGCCGTGGGCGTTAGAGCCCCACAAATAGAGCGCGCCGGATGTGGATGTGGCGACGACGTGCGAGGCGCCGCATCGGAGCCGACGCCACGAAACGTCATCGGGGACGTCGATGAGCGTGGGCGTGGACGTGGATGGTGGCGCGTTCGGCCCGAGACCGAGCGCGCCGTCTGCATTTGACCCGCACGCGTACGCATCGCCCGTGCTGGAGAGCAGGATGGTGAAGTTTGACCCGCAGCACGCGTCCACGACGTCGACGTCGGCGCGTTCCAATGACCTAATCAGCGTCGGCGAGTCAACATCTTCGCAATGCCCCAATCCGAGTGTGCCATAAAGATTCCAACCCATGCCATACACGGCGCCGGTTTCGGTGACAATGACGGCGTGCTTCGACCCGACGGCGACGCGTCTCGCCGGCGCCGCGACGGAAAGCGCCCGAGCCGAGCCTGAAACGTCCTCCATGTCGAACACCCACACCTTTCCCGCGTCGTCGCGCGCATACATGCAATTGTCATCGTTTATACCCAACTCCACGACAGCGCCCACGCCTTGTGGGATATCTATCCACGTCAACGTCGCCTCGGAGCCGTCGACGACGAAGACGCGCGCCACTCGAGCTCCATCGCACACAACAGCGTAATCCCGCGCGCACGCCACGCACACCGCGCCGCGTAGACCGACGTCGCGCACGACGAATGTCGCGCACCCGATGCGCCGCGCATCAATCGTCAGCGTGCCGTCGCACGCGCGCACAAAGGCGTCGAACCCCCAACCGCCGGCGGCGAGCGCGGCGCCCGCCGACGCGAGCTCCTCGTCATCCATCGTCGATGACGCGATGAATCCGCACGAATATGACGGCATGATGTGCGATGCACGTTGATGGTTTAACGCATCATCGCGCGCGGGCGCTCACGAGCGCGGGCGAGGCGCGAAATGACAATCCATGCATGATATTACAAAGCCCACCGGCTGTCTCGCATGACGCACTGCAACCTTCTCACGTTGACCCCCTGTTCGTTTCGTACGTTCGCAAACGTCACGTAATTTGTGGTGTCAGACGTACTCTCGCCGCATGCTCTGTTGTTATACTCGTTATTGGTGAACACAAACTGTTGACCATTTTCGAATTCGAGGTAATTCATGTCGAAGAGGTTCGTGTTGCCGTCGGTAAAATCTTGCCACCCCGCGTTGGCTTCGTTAATCGTCGACCGCACGTACGGCGCTTCAGTGTTTTGATACCCATACATTTCGTTGAATTTCGTTTGAAACGTAGAGATATCGTTCGCGACTGCGGTCGTCACCACGCCTTGCGTGCTCTCCATGGACGAAATGCGCGTCGCGAGCGGCGAAATGTCGTCGCCGCCGCTCGTCCCGCAAATATCCACCTCCACACCATTCGCACCGTTGTAGGCCGTCGTCACATCGCTCGCCGACACCGGGCGTTCCAATTTAAAACACTTGTCGCAATTCACGGCGGCGCCGGTCAAGTACGCGACGGTGAAATCCCACGTATCCGACACCGCGACGGCTTCGACGGTGAGCGGAAACGTCCCCGACGGCAGCGTAGTCGACGTACAGTCAATCGTCACGTCCGAGTTCCCATCGATAGACACCACCTATAGATCACAAAGAAAACGCATAGGTCCGACGTCAGTCCACATCACATGCGACGACATCGCATCGCAATTTGCCGAGTCGCGACGCCTCGCGCGCGAACGCCTCGCGCGCGTACCTGCCCCTGGCCCTCCAATGCGCGCGCCACCGTCGCGCATCCCGCGATCGCGACCGCGGCGAGCGCGACGCGCGCCGACCCCATCGCGCGCCGTCGCCTGCGCCCCGCGCACGGCGCCCCGCGCGCCTCATCCGCCATCACGGGCGTGCGCGGGGCGTGATGTCGTTGCAACACCCCGCGGCTTGCTCAACGCCAATCGACGCGAATCAACGCCGTCGCGCGCGCGGTGCGGGCGAGGCGGGTGCGCGATCGACGCTTCAAGCGCGCGTTCGGGCGGTGCGTGGCGGCGATCGGACGCCGCGCGCGGGTGGTGGTCGTGCGTCGACGTGTGGCGAGGGTGTGACGGTGCTGGCTCGGTGTTGACTGGGCGGGCGTCGGGACCGACGTAAAAGTACAATAATGTCATGCGTATCACAAGGCTGGCGTGGACGTGGCGATGGCGTGGGCGTACAGGGAGCATCGCCCGTAGAGACTCCACGCGCGCGAAGGTGCGGTGGGCGCGTCGCGCGCGTCGGCGTCGACGTAGAGCTGTATGAGAATGGACGACGGTTGGCGTCGGGCAAACTCGGGACCGAATTCGTAGTGCAATATCGTCCGTGGCTTCGTGGCGGGGAGCATGTAATCACCGATGTGGTACACATCGGCATGTTCGCTATCGGTTGAGGTGCCCACACCAGAAACTCGAACGAGAGATGGCGTGTAATTTGTCGTTTGGTCTGGGACGACAATTTTGAAACCAACCACCACGGATGATGGAACGCCGACGTGCAATGCGCTTCCGCTTGCGTTGGATTGCTCAAACGTTGAGCGCATGTATTCGCGCCGAATGGTGGGCGCCGTTGTCAACACGTTTTGCACAGACTCGTCTGCGAGTAGGCGCGTGGGTGCGTCGTTGGAATCCGCCGAAGCTTCGACGCGCGACGCATCGTCATCCAACGAACTCGCGAGGCACAAATCACGAGAATTCGTAACGCCGATCACTTTCGATGAAACTTCACGGAGTTTAGAAACAGCGCGT
>JACLAB010000255.1_pt1 | contig 19092 bp, 5 predicted proteins | sample 8027921 | NCBI WGS metagenome assembly JACLAB01 (sample SAMN15725117, study PRJNA655200) | protist metagenome | isolation source: fluorescence activated cell sorting (FACS) single amplified genomes of... | place: USA: West Boothbay Harbor, Gulf of Maine | collected 2000-07-19 | reverse complement strand
TGCGGGTGCTGTTGAATTATCTATTTGATAGTTGCCACTACTAGGAACGCTCTTACGTGCGGATTCGTTCGCATAGTAGCTGCCATGTTGTCCATCAAGCGTATCAGCGTCTAGACCAGAGCCTGAGCCATCGTTTGAGCTTGTCCAAGCATAGGTACCAATATTTCCAGAGGAAACTAATTTTCCTGTTTGTGCGCGAGTAACCCAAGCATTTGTATAAAGTTCTCCATCATATTCGTAAAGAGTAGTTGCAGAGTATCCTCCTCTATGAAAACCAATGGCGGGTGCATGATTACTGCTTGTTTGTAGTTCTATATTTGCATTACTATATTGCGGTGCCGTTGAGCCTGTCATGCCCCCGTTGCGAGTTACATTTAGCTCTCCAGTCATTGTGCCACCAGCTTTAGGTAGATAACTACCACCAGTAGCAGGGGCATAGTAAGAACCTTGTTGTCCATCAAGGGTATCAGCATCTAGTCCTGAACCAGAGCCATCATTTGTACTTTGCCAAGGCGTACCACCATTGATTGTTGACAATCCACTAATGGGATTATTATTCATAATTATCTGGCCATATAACCAGTTATTTCCGTTTGAATAAATTCCAGCAGGGTGATGAGATGCCTCACCTGTTCCACCAACATTGCCACTACCACGGTAATGAGTAGAAAAGATAGTTCCATCACTAGATCTAATATATGTCGCGGCACAAGAATATAACTGGGAAGTGGCGCCCGTAGTTCCCCATACAATTGGATAACTAGTGCTATCTGTTCTATTAGCAGACATATTAACAGCAGTTGCAGACGCAACTGAGCCAGCAGTTGTTTGATAACCCGCACCATTTGTTAACTGATTGTTGTTTGTTGGTATTGTTGGCTTACCCGTGACATTAGCCCACGCTAGGTAATGTGAACCTTGTTGTCCGTCTAGTAAATCAGCATCTAAGCCAGAGCCTGAACCATCGTTGCCTGTATGGAATAATTTATACCAAGAAGTCCAACCATTTGCTCCACTCCAACCTTCTGACCTTACATAAAAATTGGCCTGATTATTATTACCACCTGAACCTGCAGCAAGTTGTGACCTTGCAGATGTATCGTGATATACAAATTCTAAACCAGTTGCATAGTTACCAGTATCTGGTCTATTTGAAACACCACCAACATTAGCAGCATAGAAAGCTGTAACACCTTGTGTTCCTCCTATACTATTAAAGTCAGATGTAACACCATATTGAAGTGTAATTCTTCCTGTTGCAGTATCATTTGCATCAGAGCGTAGGAATGAGTTTCCAGAGGCAACGCCCATTATTTCTGTTCTTACATTCGCAAGACTCTTTTTGCGTATGTAGTTGTCCCCTGTGTCGGTATAGAAATTTGCTGTTGCATCAGTAGTCCCACCACTGGTCGTGTTAATCCAACCCAGCTCTAAATAACCACTGCTATTTCGTACAGGAATGGTATTAGCAGAATTGCGAGTTGTAGAAGCATGATATGAATCAAGGGTATCTGCATCTAAACCGCTACCTGAACCGTCATTACCTGCGTGCCAGTATTTATTATTGCCTGCGTTTGTATGTAAGTCTTTATAAGTTCTTAAACCTTTTGCACTCGTGCCCAAGAAAATATCTGTGCCAGTATTTGTAGCAAGTTGGTCACTGGCTGTTGCTGTTGAACCAAGATAAATTACACCGGTGTTATGTATTGTTGCGGAAGAAATAATGCCTAGCGTTGCGTTGCGGCTGGCGTCGATGACTTCTGTTGAGTCAATAAAATAGCCCTTGGCATAAACATGGTTCCATACACGGCTGGTGGCACCCAAATTCCTAGCCCCAGAAGTGTTATACGGCTGAAGATCGGCATCCATATTCAAGGGTTGGTTAAAGTAATAAGGCAGGTTACCCTGAAAATGTATCCAGCCTGTGTTCATAGAACCTATATCTATGTAGCCAGTGCCTGTTGTTATTCTGAGTGCGTTGCCTGAACCCTCTTGCAGCCTAGTGTTCGTATCATTTAGGTAAAGGCTTGGGACAGTTAAAGCACCCGTCATCGTACCACCAGCCAGCGGAAGCTTCGTCGCAATCGAGTTGGTTACGGTGGTCGAGAAGTTAGCGTCATCACCAAGAGCTGCCGCGAGTTCGTTCAACGTGTTCAAGGCGTTAGGCGAGGAATCTACAAGATTGCTTACTGCGGTTCCTACGAATGCAGTAGTAGCAATTTGAGTTGTGTTTGTACCGGCAGAAGCAGTTGGCGCAGTGGGAGTTCCTGTAAGTGCAGGACTTGCAAGAGGTGCATAAGCAGCAAGAGACTGGTGGCTAGTTAAGTAACCAGCACTTGCGTGATTGCCCCAGCCATAAGCTGTGTTCCAGTTACCGATGACTGCTGCACTAACAGTAGCTCCTCCAATAACTGCGTCAGGGCCAATTAGTCTGCCATCTATACGAACACCGCCGACAACAGAACCACTTCTATCTACTCTATACGCATATTCACTTGTAGATTTGTTTGTAGTACTTACATTAAAGTTAGGACCAGAAACATTTGCGTTATTAGTACTACGAACAGCTCCTTGTATAGTTAAGGTATGATTTCCATACGTATCAGAAGTATTAGACCGCAAATATTTAGAGTCAGTTTGTGTAGTAATGTCAAAGGATGTTAAATATCCCTCAGTAGAGTGATCGCCCCAACCATAAGCTGTGTTCCAATTTGCACTACCAGCATTTACAATGCGAGCATCTGCTCGAGCATCAGTATAATACTTGTAGTTAGTATGTTCACCAATATCACCCGTATTCAGAGTTACAGAGCCACCCAAGGCAGTAACATGATCAGCAATAGTTATGCTTGCATTTTCTAGTTTTGCATTCGTGATTGTAGGAAGAGAACTTAGATCAATTACTTCATCGGCACCAGAAAGTGCAGACTTGGACTTCTTTACAAGTCCACTACTGTTTAATAGTTCTGCGAGTAATCGTGCTCGTGACTTTGACATATTCCTCTCTTTAGGCTTGGGGGTGGGCTATACTGGATTTAAATAGAAGTATATCATCCCCCACATTTGTTGTCAAGAATTATTTTTCAGACGTTAGTATCTGAACCAATTCTTCAAGTTTTTCAATTCGTTCTTGTTGTTGTTTGGCATTTTCGATGAGGTACCCTACAAGGTTGCCATAAGCTACAGATTTGTACTCCCCATCGCTTACAAGTTCTGGTGCGACCTTTTCAAGTTCTTGAGCAATTACACCACTACCTTCCTTTCCTTCTTTCGTGAAAGATACACCACGCATTTGTAATACTTTGGAGCCGTCGAGTGTTTGTATATTTTCTTTGAGGCGTTCATCAGAGTATGCAGTTATGTTTCCACTACAGGTAAGTGCCCCACCCTTTCCAAAGTTAAACCCAACATAACTATCGTCATCGTGGCCCATAATGAGAGTCTCAGTGCCACAATTATATTGTATTTTAAATGCTTGTGAAGAGCTGCCGTTCCAGTTGCCCCCAGTTGAAGCGTCTCCATCATTAAATATAATACCTGTATCTGTCTCGGCATGGTTTTCTATGATAAGATACTTACTGCTACCATCTATAATAATATTATTAGCAGTTTTTAACTCAAATTGATTAAGTACAAGCTGGCCTGTCGAGCTAGTACCTTGAAGATCTATTTCAAAATCATTTCCAGCAGTACCTCTTAGTCTTAAGTAGTTATTACCGGTTCCATATATCTGAATATCTGCAGCAGGAGAGCCTGCAGTATCACCAAATTTTACGAGCCCTGTTACATTAAGGGTTGTTCCTGTAAGTAGGGCTCCAGTAAGGTTGCGTGCTGAAGAAATAACCTCAGTGCCGTTCATTCTTAAATTGCCTGATTTTACATCTAAACCACTATTTGATATGGTAACGCGTTGAGTTCCGTTACTTGCAAATCCTATACTGTCCGTAGTATCTCGGTACATTCCAGTATTGTCATCGTCATGAAAAGAGTACGAGGGAGCAGAGTTAGATCCTGCTTTCACGTACTGACCCCCAAGATTTGTAGCTCCTGTACGACCTACAACTCCTGAAGTTATTGTGGTACCTGTAGCTGTGTCCGCTCCTAGGCTACTTGCAAGAGTGGGAACACTTTCTGGTCCTCCAGCCCCCCAAACTCGAACATACATGTAAAAACCTGCTAAACTAGTATAAGTCATTTGCATTTGTAATTTATAGTTATTAGAGGAATCTTTTAATATTCTAAGCGAGTTTGGATGTGGGTATCCTCCGTTAGCAGTCCAGGTAGAGGAGAGAACGTTAATATTTGCAACGTTTGATCCATGATAGCCCATTGTAGCAACAAATGTTATTGTTGAGTGGGCTGCCATTTTAAGAGTAAAATAAGCAGGAGTATTACTTTCTGTAATCGTACACAAAGTATGCCAATCTCCGGAAGAAGCAAAATAGCCTGTTCCGTTATATTCTTTAGTCGTAACAAATTTTCCTCCGTTTAACTTATACGAATCCAAAACATCTAATTGTCCCGAGGAGTTAAGCTCCATCTTTTGAGACCCTAAGACTTCCCATCGGAAATTATCGGTAGAGTGTGATCGTAATGTGTCGCTGCTGCCAATTCCTCTTACGTATATTCCAGCATTTCCTACTCCGTCATTATTTAGATATACAAAGCCATCAGAGTTATTAATAGAAATATTACTATTAGTTTGTAACGTGCCATAAAATGTGGCATTTGCCCCACTGAGACCAATTGCTTCTACAGACGAAGAAGTACCAAGAACAAGAGTACTATTAGTACCCCAAATATCTGGTGTTGTGGTACTAGAACCACTCCTTGAAAATTCTGCGGCATAAAAGTTACTCCCAGAACTCCCCGTTTGTATGTATCTATTGGCTCTGTTAGTTCCTGTACTTGTTAAGTCTCCATTAGTATCAACAGTTAGAATAGCACTAGAGCCACTACCTTGTCCTCCAATATAGTTGGCATCCGTAGTTGTAGAGGTTCTTAATTCAAATTTGCCCGCATTTACAGACGCGGTGGAAGGAGCATTATGAATCCAGTAGTGTCGAGGAGAGGCTCCACCATTCGTAAGAACAATATTAGATGCCCAATCTCCACTATTGTCAGCAACTAAGTGAATTTGAGCTTCAGCAGCATTAATTCCTAAACTACGATTTGCTCCCATTATTGCGCCTGTGACGGCAGTATCTGTTAAGTTCATCACACCCGAGGAAGTAATAGCACCACTAGTAATAGCTCCACTAGAAATAGTACCCAAAGTGGCATTACCTGCAGAACTTATACGAAGAGTTCCTACTCCTGTTCCTGAAGCAGGCTTTGTGTAAAGTCCTTCACTAAAGTACAATTTACCCTGCGCTACAATTGAGGTGGTAGGCTGATCACTTCCAATTTCAAACATTGCTCCAGAGCCGTACGAACCGGTATCTAAGTGACGAAACGTAATAAAACCGTTTTGGCTCCAAGAGCCCGGTTCATCAGAAAACTCTAAAACTGCTCCAGCATACGCAGTATTGTGACGTACATAAACTTTTTGAAAATAGGCGTCTTTAAATTGACGAGTTGCGGTACCCAGACTAATTGTATTATGTATTGTAACCCCGTTTCTTACAGGTTCTATGCTACCGGCGCTTGGATGAAAACGTAGTCCAGATCCAGTAGTTCCAGCTGCTTGAATATAAAGACTGTCTCCGCCTTCTATTCCTATATCCCCAACTAGCGAAGATCCTTTATAGAAACTAATAATATTTCCATTATCAGTTAAGTTACTGAGAGAGAGTGGGTTGCTTGCACGTGTAATTTGAACTTTTCCAGGAGTTCCATCTTTAGCTAACTCTGCTCCTACAACTCCGAAATCAGATGCCGTTTTGCCTATTAAAACATTACCTTGATAGTCAACTCTCATTCTTTCTGCTAATGAAGCACCTGCAGCACCTGAAGTTGATTCGGCATTGTTTGTGTATACAACGAATGCGCCCGAACCTTCTTTTTCTTGGCTGTCGGCATTAGCATTTTGACCTATTTCTGCACCTATTCTTACTTGTGGGGTTTCGTTGGTATTGTCATCTTCAAAACTAAAGTCTATAAATGATTTTTGTGTGCCGAGGTCACCTCCTACATCGTGGTGAAGTTTTAAGACCGTAGCATCTCCAGTATTTGTTACTGTACTTGTAATAGCGCCTGAGGAACCTATCTCAAAAACAGGTGTATTACCACTAGGTTGAACACGGAAAGTACTTCCTGATGCAGAAAGCTCAACATTGCCACTATTGTCTTGTAATTTTATTCCCGCAACACCATCACTTGAAATAAAGTTAGCAACAACATTTGAAGTGCCTCCATTTACGGTAAGAACGCCCGAGGAGATTGTGCCTGCGAAAGTGGCGTTTTGTGACGCATCTAGTTTCATCGCCTGTACTGCGTTTGTGTATACTCTAAATTCAGCACTAGTTGAACTACTAAGTCCTGCCTGAACAAATATCGACCTTTCTGAGGAATTAAGCTCTGCCCTCGTGGAGTCGGCGTTCTGACGAAGCGAAGTGATGTTGCCTGTATACCCAGTATTTTTTAGCTCAATAAACGAGTCGTCACCAGAGTTGCCAATGTCGTTGACGATGTTACCACTGCTAGTAATAGCGCCCGAGCTGAGGGTGCCAGCGATAACAGCGTTCCCGCTTGTGTCTAACGAAAACTTGTTCTGAGCTGAGTAGGATGTTTGTGAGCCTGTCGCTGAGTAACCTATGTTAAACCCGCTTTGAGCATATCCACTGCCGATAAACCATTCCCGATTACTGGGATTGCTTGCGCTGTTTGCGCTATCTCTAATATGAATTCCTGCTCCACGGCCCTCATAGCCATATATGTCCATATAGGCAGTAAGACCAGGCGAGCTTCCACTGTCTGGCACATTAATTTTTAACCGAGTACCTTGAACTTGACCGCTGCTAGTAATAGCGCCCGAGGAGATTGTGCCGATGTTGGTAAGGTTACGGCTAGAGTCGATGACGGTTGTGCCGCCCATTCTGTACTTGCTAGTGGCGTTTATCTCGCCCGTAACGTCGAGTGTATAATTTGGGGCGACATTTACTATTCCAACACGTTCGGCGCTTGCATCCCAAATTAACTTCGCCGCGTTACTGTCGTTATACCAAAGAGAGTCACCTGTTGCTGGCTCAATCTGATAAGCAGTTCTAGAGGTCGCGCCGTTTTTGGTGTCAAAGTAGTAACCGCCAAACCTACCCGTTTCATCCTGCTCACTTAGGAATCTAGCTCCACCATCATCAACGTGTATTGTTAACGATTGATTATGAGTCAGCGACGTGCCAATTCGATTAATTCGTAAGGGGCGCGAGCCTGTGTTTGTGTCGATAACGAAATCACCAGTAAGTGACATCGTGCCACTGGTAGTAATCGCGCCTGATGAGATTGTGCCTGCTGTAATGTTTCTACTGGTGTCAATAACAGCATTTGCACCTACATAATAAGATGTTCCTATTATATCTCCGACACCGTTAATTCTTGTAACTCCATTCATTTGAATGGCTTTATTTGTACCAGTTACATTTAAAACGTCGTCAACTATAACAGAACCATTAAAATAGCTTGTACCATTATTATAGAAATCATAAGAGCCATGAACAGAACTTGACATTACAGCAAATTTTCCGGAAGAGTGCCCCGTGGCCATGCCAACATCACCTGCAAAAGTAGCGGCACTGGTGGTGAAACTCGCCATAGACGAGCCATTGTCTCTTAAGGCAATAGTTCCGCCGTCAGCATCGAATACCATGTTCCCAGAGGCATCAATGTCAAAAACACCGTTACTTTGTATTCTGCCGCCTGTACCTGCATCAGTAACTATTCTTATATCGTAGTCATCGCTAGCAGGTTTTTTGAGGTCTATAAACGCACCACTAGAGCCGCCGACTTCTACAGTGCCGTACCCACTGTTGTTTGTGGCTCGCAATGTAGTGCCAAGAACCTGACCAGTGCTAGTAATAGCGTCCGAGCTGATGGTGCCGATGTTGGTCAGATTACCAGAGCCATCAAGTCTTAGTGTACCATCCCCCGCTCCAGTACGAAACCCAAATACAGCATTTACTCCTGCATCATCAACAATACGCATATGAAGTTTATTATTATCTTCTGGCTCGTAGAAATCCAAAGACTCGGGAGTAGCTTTAATAGCCATATCAATACCAGCATCAGCATTTCCGTTAAAGAATATCTGAGGCGTTGCTACGCCTTGAAGATAAATTTCTCCTCCGTCTACTACTAGCCCGTTTTTTACTTTAAAATTATGATCTGTTGCCATTTGGTTTCACTCTCCACCAATTAGACTGTAATACAGTGCCGTACAACTTTAAACGTCATACTGTCCGTTGTTGCAGGAGTCGCAAGAAGTCGTACACTACCGCTCGAAATATCGGCGTCAAATGTTGCTTCTGCACTACCCGTGAAAATTGTTCCATATTCTGTGATTTGAGGTGTTGTACCGTCGTGAATCAGTAGAATTTCTGTAATGTGATAAGTACTGTCCGTACTGTTTGTAACCTGAATCGTGTATCGCGCTGAACGGAAAGTTGCTGCTGCGAATGTGTCGATTGCTACCTGAGTAGTTGCAGTAGTAGAAGTTGCAGTGGTATCAATACCTAGTTCTTCTACTTGAAGTTTAGCTGCTGGAGCTGTTGTTCCGATACCCACTCTGCCGTTATTGAGTATCTCAACATTTGCACCACCAGTTGTAGTAAATCGATGCCCATTTCCAGATAACGCCTTAAAGTAGTTTCTGTTCCCGTCTGCATATATTTGCAATCGTCCAACCCCAGAAATATTTAAGTGAATACCTTGGGAAGCTCCATTCGCAGCTACATCAAGAGTTTTTGCCGGAGCAATTGTTCCGATACCAACGTTGCCGCTAACTATAGACACAGCCTCTACTTGGCCTGCACCCATCAATGACATACGAGGACCACCACCACTGTTTACTCGAAGCTTTATGCCTGCAAAATCCCATCCCGCATTATTTGAAGCACCAATTTTTAATGCCCAATCATCTTGGTTAGCTGCATAAGAAATAGGAGTAACGTATATTGATCCGTTATTGATATGTAATTTTTCAGTTGGAGAAGTTGTGCCGATACCAACATTATATACGCTACTAGCTCCTACCATATTTTGTCGGAGTGTAATCATACGAGTATGAGCGCCACTGCTAGTAAGTATACCTAGGTGTCCAACTCCATCATCGTCAGCGGCAGAACCAGAGCCGTCACGACCGCCTTCAATTAACATTCCACGGTCATTACTGTGGTTGATTAAAATGGCTCCGCCCGTTGCTTCTGCATCACCTCCTGCCTCAAAACGAGCAACAAGATTAAAAGCTCCACTTGTGCTAGCTTGTTTAACATGAAGCTTTGGAATTACACTACCGTAATCTGTATTTGTAGGAGAACTTGTTCCGATACCAACGTTGCCTGCTGCGGTGATGCGCATCTTTTCTGTGTTATTGGTCCCGAGTTTTAAATCACCATTTGCAATATTTACAATGTTAGCTGTTGTTGCACTTAGCTGCAAACCTCCTAATCTAGCAAATCCATTAACATGCAAGGGGACTGCTGGAGAAGTTGTTCCGATACCAACGTTGCCGGTATGGTCAATTAACATTTTAGTAGCACCTTCATTTGCAAAAATGAAGTCGGCCTGGTCCGTACCTACTCTCTTATTTCCTATATGCCAATCAGCATCTCCCACTCTAAAATGGGCAAGAGCCATAGCACCTACAGTAGTATTAGTATTATCTATTCTTATACCATTACTTCCCCATTCGCCGCTGCTACCACCACTTAGAGCAGTATTAGTATTAGAAAAACGAGTATCAAGTTTGTAATAAGGAGCAGTTGTTCCGATACCAACGTTGCCCCCTGAGGTAATACGCATACGTTCTTGAGCAGCACTAGTCGAGTAAAATCTTAAAGAACCGCTATTTCCACCATCATAGTCAATTCTAGGATTAGTAGTAGTTACTTTAATATCATTAGTAACAGTAAAGTCACCGCCAGCCGTCAGAGTTGCTTTTTGAACATCGTTTACTAAAAAGCCTAAAGTGTGATTTGATCTTGTACCTATGTTACCGGTAGAACCTCTAGCATCCATTGCTGTAATTGCACCACCAGTTTCATTTACTGAAAATCTTGCTGTAGTTCCGCTCGCAGTAGTTATTCCTCCATTAGCTGAAGATACAACGGCTCCAGTTACATTAATATTTTTATTAAAGTCCCACTCATCGTTTGTACCATCATAAGTAAACGTAGCATCAGCATCTGAGCCGCAATCTACTGTAAGTCCAGCACCGTTTGCTGCGGCAGCATTTGTCGAGCCGCTCGCAAGAGTAATATTCTTATCGTCTACAGTAAGAGTAGTTGAGTTAATTGTAGTGGTTGTGCCGTCAACTTGCAGATTACCCGCGATTACTAAGGTTCCGGTGTCGTCTCCGTGTGCTGCTGGGTCGATTGTAAATGTACTCGGACCTCTTAAATATCCAGTTGTTGTTATGCTGCCTGAAGAGATTGTGCCTGAGCAACTAATAGAAGTTATATTTTGTAATGCTCTGCCTGATGTAATTAGTGTAGTACCCGCTCCTGTGCCACTTGCAGGTTTAAGAGCAAGACCAGACTTAAACATTAGCAAGCCATCAGCTAGGATTCTAGGTGCGGATTCAGTAGTGCTTATTGTAAATACATCTGAGCCTCCATAAGCAAGGTTATCGCCATGCTGATAAGAAATTCTACCAATTTGGGCGTAAGTAGATGGCCCTTGCGAACTAAAGGCTATTTCAGCCGCATTTTGATTTGTTACAGATTTGACAAAGAGAGCGTCTGTGTCTGCCCTTGCTGTAATAGCACCACTCGAGATTGTGCCTGTACTAGTAATCGCATTAGCACCCATTGCAAGAGTACCAGTCATTGTACCCCCAGCTTTTGGTAGTGCTGCGTTAGCAGTAGTCGTGGTAGAAGTCAGTACAGCATCTCGTGCTGCGATATCTACTCCATCAACAGTACCAGATACTGCGATATTTCCTGCAAAAGTAGCGTTTTGTGAGCTGTCTAATGTAAGAGCAAGGGTGGCATCAGTATAGAAAGTTAAGCTAGAGTTGCCATTACTACCAGAGATTCGTTCACCGTAATCTCCAAAGCCTAGCCAGTTAGTAGAGGTGATGCTTAAATTTGGAACAGCCAAATTACCAGTCATTGTACCACCAGCTTTCGGTAGTGCTGCGTCAGCTGTAGTGCCCTGAGCTGCTGTAGCGTAATCACTAGAGTCAAAAGCCTTTACTTGTGCTAGATTCGTAACTTCGCTGTCCATAAGAGCGCCAGCGGCTGTAACATTAGTTGCATCGGTTACGTCGGCATTACTCTCAATATTATCTAATTTAGACCCATCAGTAGCTAAATCACGTCCATCGACTGTACCTGTTACAACAATGTTTCCTAAAACTGTTAAAGGATTACTTGTACTTCTATTAATATAAACTAAATCTTCTTGTACACTACTAACCAACCCTCTGAATTCTAGTCTATCATTTGTTCCATTATAATTAATATCGAAGTTATTTGTACCAGATACTTCGGAGAAAACTATTCTACCGCTAGGATCTGTGTTTGCGGCTGTGTCTTGAAAAGTAAGTATAGGATCGGTGCCTGATAAAGCCAAGTTACCAGTCATCGTGCCACCAGTAGCCGTGATACTTCCACTACTTGTTATAGCACCACTAGAAATAGTTCCTGCGAAAGTTGCGCCTGAGCTAGTTAACCTTAAGGGCTGTACATTTCCTGCTAACTCAAAATAAATATCAGAAGAAGAAACTAGATTCTTTACAGCAAAGTGACCTGCTTGACTGGAATGACTAGCTCCGTAAGCAATTATGTAGGCGTTACTAGTACTATGTGCACTAGTTAGCCAGTCTTGCTTTGTATACGAAGTTGAACTACTGCTCCCTATAGTCAACGGAGTAGAAGTGCCTGAGCCGTCTGCTATAGTGGCCGAGCCTGCTACACTTACGCCTGTAGTAGTAGTTTCAAACTTCTTGCTACCATTATAGTATAACTCTACGGTTCCATCTTGGTTTGCTTTAATCATGCCCTCGGCGTCATCAGCACCATTTACACGAAACGCTTGAGTATTAAGAATAAGATTGCCTGTGCCTGTATCTTTTATTCTACTGTGAGAACCATCATGATAAATCTGAAGATCATCATCGTCTCCAAGCAAAAGTTTTTGGTTATCAGAAAGATCAAAATCTAAAGTAGTAGAAACACTAGATTTATAGGCAGCAATTTGTACAAGATCATTAGCAGCCGCTCCATTTGTAAGAACAACGCTAGTGCCGTTAGAAGCTGTATAGTCTGTGGTAAAATCGAGAAGTACACCGTTTAAGTATACAAGAATTTTTGGAGGAGTATCCGTATCGTAAGCAAGAGTATTGGAGTTTCCGTCAGATCCACTAAAAGTTGTTTGATTCGCTGTTGCACTGTATTCATAAACAGTAAAGGAAGAAGATAAACCTCCTCCAGATCCTCCTACCTCTACAACACTTTCTGTGCCGCCCACACTTTTCTTGATGTACATTTTGCCATCATAAGTGTTGATTGCGACTTCGCCCAGAGATAGTGCAGATGTAGCAGGTATAGCACCCTGCGTAGCAGAACGCTTTAACTTAATAGTTTGTGCCATTTGGCTCCTCCAATACTATGCGTATATACGCGAGAGGTGAATGTTTTTTAGAATGTTCCGCCGTCGAGAGTATTTGTCCAAGTCGGAACACCAGAAGCATTTACAGATAGTAATTGACCAACACTATGTGTGCTGTCCCAAGTGCCTGCTGCTGTAACTCCCATAGTTCCAGTTCCATTACCATAAAGTATACCGTTGGTAGTGGCGGTTGTTCTTCCAGTACCACCATAGGGAACTGTAAGAGCATTATCTAACTTTAAAGTACCAAAGTTTGCGGTACCTTTTGTTCCCGACATAACATTACTAGTGTTTGTTGAATCAGGAATATATGTAAATTCTCCAGTGCTTTCGTCAAAACCAAAGAAACCAAGTTTTGCGGCACTACCGTTATGCCAACGGAACTCGATACCTTTATCGAGCGCATCATTTGAAGTAGGAGCAGTATCTCCCGCAAGAGTAAAGAGAGGATCGTCAATGGTAACAGTAGTAGAATTAACAGTAGTAGTTGTACCATTAACTGTAAGATCCCCGGAAATAACAACATGACCGCTTGCTGTTAGAGTAGAGGCAGTAATGTCATCAGAATTAAGAACACCATTGACAGTGACATTATTAAAGGTTACATTGTCTCCAGTTCCTACAGGCTGTCCAATTGCGATGCTTGCTTTGTTATTACTAACGGTCGTCGTTACACCCGTACCGCCTTCGATATCGAGAGTTTCTGTAAGAAGAGCTACTCCATCTGAGCCTGTATCACCAATGATATTTAAAATAGTAGCAACACTTGTGCTTCCTGCATTGGTTAATCTACCCTGCTGATCAACTGTGAAGTTAGGTATTGCAGTACCGGAACCATAGGTTCCTGGAGTTACTGCTGTATCATCAAGGTCAATATCAACATCATTATTTGTTACAGTAGTTGTAATACCTGTAGCACCTGTAAACGTAAGAGTATCGGTAAGAAGATTAACCGTATCAGTACCAGGAGTACTTTCTGCATCTCTAATATTTAAAACAGTGGCTACATTGACTGTAGAAGCGGCTGTAACAAGACCTTTTGCGTTTACAGTAAGTACTGGAATTGCCGTTGTTCCACCAAAAGTACCTACGTTCGAGTTAACGGTTGCTAGAGTAAGAGCTGCTGATACAGGTGCTGTACCATCAACAGATGAAAGTGTAGCAGTCGCATCCCCTGTTAAACTAAGATTTCGTGCCGTTTCCCAAGCTGTTGCTGTATCTGCATTACCCGTAACATCACCAGTAATATTACCCGTAACATTACCTGTAAGAGGTCCCACAAAGCTGTTCGCAGTAATAACATTAGAAGCAAAATTACCGGAACCGTCTCGAAGTACTAACTTACCTGCTGTATTTGCTGCAGTTGCTGCAGTAATAATATCTGTGTAATACTTACCGCCAATTGCATCAATATCCCCAGAATTACCTCCAGGCCTGCCTATAAATAGTTTATTACTATTAGACGAATAGGCTAATTCACCGTTCGCTAAGGCTGTAGGAGTTGCAGTACTGGTACTTCTTTTGATTAAAATTGTTTGAGCCATTGAGGATCTCCGTGTGTAGCCTTAAAAGGCCCCTGCGTCTAATGTGTCGGAATCGCCTGAACTATCTCCTACTATTATAGGTACCCATTCATAAACTCCATTACTAGTTTCGCGATATACTTTAAATTGTTCGTCGTTGGTATCGTACCAAGTATCTCCTTCTGAAAGTGTGGAGACACCGGCTACTACAGTTCCTGTAGGAGCGGTGTCTGATCTAAAACTTTGGTCTGCTAGTTGTTGTACTGCATCCTGTAAATTTGTTGCTGTAATTATTCCTGTGGGTGTTACTGCTATTTGAGAAGCATTTGAATCAGATATAGCAATACCTCTCAACTGCAAAACCGTTTGATCTTGACTTATATCTAAGGAGATTTCTCCGCTACTATTATCTACGTCTATTTTTGTAACGCTTTCTGAAACAGTGACATTAGTATGGGGTTCACGAACTGGCATTATCTAGTAACTCCCTGATTAATAACCACCTCTCCATAAAGAAGTTTAGTTACTACTAAATCAGAGCTAGTAAAGATTTCTAAATCATACTGGTAATTACCTGCGGCTATACCATTACTTACGGCATTTCCTAAAGCCATTTGGACTTTACCGTTAGTAGGTATTGGAATAGTGCAAGTAAACTCTCCAGTCAAAGTAGAGGAAGACTTGGTTGGTCTTATTTGAGCCCGTGCAGAGTACCCGCTTAGATCTCTAACCGTTTCATTTTCTTTTACTGTCAATTCTATCGCAAAGTCGGAACCTTGGTCGATAACTAGGTCGTAGCGGGCTGCTGTCATTTGATTTCCTCCATTACAGAATTATAGCCAACTTGAGGTATTATGTCAAGAATTATTTTTTTCATGGTTAAGTAGTAGTATTTGCTAAATTACCTATATGAACGCGCAAAGTAGTACCATTAAATATTTTTAAACAATCGTTTTGTAGTAGCATTCTAGAACTACTTCCCCCTGTGGCTCCAATTGTCATTTTACCTGCATCGATCTCACCTGCTGATATATAATCTGCAATTACAGTATCGGCATCTAAAATACCTACTCTCAACGTTCCTGTAAGAGTATCTCCTGCTTGAATAGCTGCTAGGTTGCCTGTGGTACCTATGGATAATGCTGTACCAGAAACACTTGCAGTGACGCCTCCGCTTCCAGATGCAGAAGAAATTCCGCCTGCATCAGCACGCCATGCAGGATTACCACTACCATCTGTTTTCCAAACTTTATTTGCCTGTCCTGCCCCCGAAGCTACATAACCTTCCCTGGAGTTAGTATTAGAGTGCCAAGTATTAGTATCAGTATCAGTATTCGTATCAGTAGACGTTATTGTGAAGTTTGGATAAGTACCTGTAACAGTAGTTGCACCCGCCCCCGTTAAAGCTACTGTTTGATCTGGAGCAGAGTTACTAAAAGTAGTACCTGTTAGTGCTATACCAGTGCCCGCACTGTAAGTAGTATTCGTATTTGTTGCACTAATGTCAATAGTATTACCGCTGCGGCTAACAGACGCAGAGCCGCTTGCTGTAAATTTAACGGTCTCTCCAGCACTAATATTTTCTACAGCTCCCGTCTCTGCCTGAATATTAAAGTTAGTAGTGTTTGTATTATTATCTGTACTACTAATTGTAAAGTTTGGATAAGTTCCCGATATTGTAGTTGCACCACTACCGGTTAAACTTACCTGTGCGGGAATAGTTGGCTTATTCTCTAAACTATTATAGTTAATATGAGAGGCTATCTGATCTCCAAAGTTTGCAAGAGAGTAATATCGAATATAGGCATCATCAGAGGCGTATACTCGAGTAATTGCCTGAGTTGTTCGTGCACCAGAAGTAGTATTAATCCAACCCGCTTGAATGTAACCATTCGCATCTGTTGCAACAACACGATTAGCTACATTTGCTCTTCCAGTATTTAATTGATAAGTATCAAGAGTATCTGCGTCTAACCCTGAACCTGACCCGTCGTTACCGGAATTCCAAATCTTGTTCCACGCCGACCAGGTACCACTATATCTTGATCGGAAAAACATATTGCTTCCTGTATAAGGAATAGCAAATTGAGTCATATTACCGTCATTATCATAGCTCGCGTATTCAAAAGAGAAGGGATGATAGTAATTACTCGTTCCTGGGCCGTTTGTCATAGTGCCGGTTAGAAGTGTATAACCTCCTCCTGATCGAGCATTTGTTGAATGATTCCAATCTTGAGTGCCACTGGTTGTTACTGCTCCAAAGCCTCCAGAAAGTTGTCCATTCATATGGTCAGAAGTATCACTTCTTACATATTTACTTTGTGTTGAAGAAGAGGTTAGGTATCCTGCTCCGTTACTAAGTTGGTTATTATTAGTAATATAGTTAGCATTGGTTGCTCCAGTATATCCCAAAGTAGCCAAAGAAGGCTTGTTCCCTGAGTGATAAATCTCATAAGAGTTTGCTCCCATTGACCAACCGCCCACAGAAAGCTTATTAGTACCTCCGTCTAGTCCAAAGTAACAAGCATAGTCACCTCCAACATGGAAAGTCATAAATGCATCATTGCCAGACCCATTATTATAAATTTCTAGGCCTCCCTGTGAACCGGAAGCAGTCGCAATAGTATCCCAATTATTTGTATCATTTGCTGAAAATGTTATTCTTTGAGAGGCAGTATCTGAAGAATCGCTTCTTAGTAGCGAAGCTCCTTGAATTCCATCCAAAGTATCTGCATTTAAACCACTTGTATTAGTATCTACTGTTTTTAATAAAGTAAGAATTTCAGAAGCACTTTGATCAGCCGTTGCTCCGTTTTCCACATTTAAAACGGAGCGTATGGTAGCAGGGCTAGCAGGTCTAATATAATTATCTGATGCAGTATTGTGCTGAACCATTATATGATTAATATTGCCAGAGCTTGCTTGAGAATCATACTCTGATCTAAAGAGTCTTGCGTTAATATCTCCGCTACTGTTTCTTTTTACTACTGTACTGGCTGTACTCGCTTCGGTACCTCCTGTGTTTGTAATATAAGCGTTCCCGTTAGTAAGTTGATTATTATTCGTTACAAGATTTGCACCTGTTGCTATGCCATCTAGCTTAGTCTTTAAAGTAGTAGTAAAGTTCTTTTGTGTCAGACCTCCATCACCTACAGCGATCGCAGAGGTGTAATGAGGAGCTGCAGTATTTGTGGCACCCGTTGCTATACCGTCTAACTTTGTAATTTGAGTAGACGTTGCTAATCCTGTAACACTAGCGGTAGCATTAGGAATTGCAGAGGTGTAATGAGGTGCTGCGGTATTTGTAGCACCGTTTTCAACATTTATAAAGGTTCTAATAGCTGCTGCAGTTCCATGACGAATAAATCCATCATTACCAGTTTCAACACAAACTTGAGTGACTCCACTACTAACTGTATTCGGTGTAGTATTAAAGTAGTTTGCATAAATATAGCCGCTATTATGACGACGGACAACGGTTCCGTTGCTCGCGCTTTGACTTATAGTATACGGAAAACTATAAGCATTTGCGCCTGTTGATATGCCGTCTAATTTAGTTTTAAGAGTGGTAGTGAAGTTCTTTTGTGTGAGACCTCCATCACCTACACTATAAGTAGTATTGTTGTCAGGAACAGTAACAGCATCTGTAGTACCATCTCCTCTTGCAAGAGTAATTGTATGTCCACTAATTGTCATTGCATTAGCAGCACTTGAAAGAGCGGCTGCTTGGTCAGTTTTAACGTAGGCAGAGGGTAGTGACCCTCCAAAAGTTGCAGCATTACCCCCGTCTGCATTTGTAACGTACCCTGCCCCATTGATAAGCTGATTATTATTCGTTATAAGGTTTGCACCCGTAGCTATACCGTCTAACTTAGTTTTGAGAGTAGTAGTAAAGTTCTTTTGTGTCAGACCTCCATCACCTACAGCGATCGCAGAGGTGTAATGAGGAGCTGCAGTATTTGTAGCACCCGTTGCTATACCGTCTAACTTAGTTTTGAGAGTAGTAGTGAAGTTCTTTTGTGTCAGACCTCCATCACCTACAGCGATCGCAGAGGTGTAAAAAGGCGCCGCAGTAGCGGTAGCTCCGTCCGCTACGTTTAATAAAGTTCTGGCTGCCGCTGCTGTATAAGAACGACCATAAGTATCACTACCGTTTGTACCAGTGAACCGAGCCATGCCAGTAGTATTAGCACTTGTAGCAAAAGTACCCGTCATATTTAAGTAACTTCCAAATATATACCCAGAAGAGTTTCTTCGCACTACAGTATCAACACTCGATCCTGTAGATATAGTATAAGGAAAAACATAATTATTTGCACTAGCTGCTATACCATCTAGCTTAGTTTTAAGAGTAGTAGTAAAGTTCTTTTGTGTGAGACCTCCATCACCTACAGTATAAGTGGTATTAACCCAAGGAACATTTACATACATTCTTTGACTAGAAAGCTCTACAGGATAGTTTCTACCCGACTCTGTGTACCCAATCTTCACTAATCCCAGCGTTGACGAGGTGGCTACTCCATACACTGTATTTGCAGTAGTTATTGTAAAGTTGGGATACGTACCAGTAATAGTTGCACCGCCACCGCCTGTTAAAGAAACAGTTTGATCAGGGGCAGAGTTACTAAAAGTAGTGCCAGATAAACTTATACCAGACCCTGCACTATAATTAGTATCTGTAGAGCTTATAGTTACTGTATTAGCTGCATCGTCTTTAACAACAGTAACATTTGTACCCGCTGTAATAATACCTGCAGCTAGGTCACGAATTTCTTCATAACTTCTTTGAGTGTTTGTATCTGTA
>JACLAB010010784.1_pt1 | contig 19100 bp, 12 predicted proteins | sample 8027921 | NCBI WGS metagenome assembly JACLAB01 (sample SAMN15725117, study PRJNA655200) | protist metagenome | isolation source: fluorescence activated cell sorting (FACS) single amplified genomes of... | place: USA: West Boothbay Harbor, Gulf of Maine | collected 2000-07-19 | reverse complement strand
CGAACGTCGCGGCGTTGTTGAGCGGAACGCTGGAGACGAGCGTGAAACCGTACGTCCGCGGGTTGACGGTGGAAGACCCGGCGGTGGTTTTGCGACGGGCGTTCAAGTCGCCGTTTCCGAACGCGCCGAATCGGAGTGGTACGTGGGTTGCATTCGGACGCGCGCGCGTTAACGGGCTGTCTGCGCGTGTTTTCAAAAGTCGGCACCGCGCGCGCGCGAACGCGAGCGTGTGTCGAACGCGAGAAGGCGAACGCGCAGCGATGAGAGCGCCTGCGTTGGCTGGCTGACTGACGATTTTTTTGTGTTGTGCGCGTGCCTTTCTTCCCTCAGCCGAGTTGATGCGCAGATTGGCGAGCAGACGCGTCTTTGTGCCGTGGGGAGCCAAGGCGAGCGACGTCGCCGCGGCTATGCCGAAACCCAAGGCGTTGACGTCGATGGAATCGGAACACATCGAGCTTCCGGAGGGCGTGGAAGATCTCGTGTTGTGGACCCCTGGTGATCGCGCGCCGGAGGGCGAGGCGGGGACGAGCGGTGAGGAACCGCGTCCGAATGCCAAGCCCGTTGTCGTGGATAGAATGCTCACGCGCTGGTTGCGACCGCACCAACGCGAAGGCGTCAAGTTTATGTTTGAGTGCGTCATGGGTCTTCGCGATTTCGAAGGCACGGGGTGCATCTTGGCGGATGACATGGGTCTGGGTAAGACACTTCAGGGCATCACGCTCTTGTGGACGCTGTTGCGAGATCGAGGCGGCGATCGGGCAGGGACAAATCGAAGAGTTGTACGAGATTGCCGAGGATGAGTTGGAGCTGATTCCGAAGATGCGGGAGTGGAAACCGTGGGAGTTTGATCACGAGATTGAAATCATCGAGGCGCCAAAGGAAAACCCGTACTTGGAGGAGGCGAGAAAGGAGTAGACTGGTTGGTTGACGTCTGCGCGCGGAATTTTTCCTTTCCGCGCGCGAAGTATACACCTCGAATCGCGCGCGCGCATCGACGAGGAAATTGTAACATACACTAAAGTATCAAAAACAGTCTTCTTCTCGTTTTTTTCTTTTTTTCCGTCTTCCTCGTCGTTTCTCCTCATCGCGCATCGCGTTTTGAAATCGAGTTGGATTTGACCTGTACGTCCACGATGCGCCGCGCCGCGCGGGTGTGTCGGTTCAGAGTTGACTCGAACAACCCCACTTTTCGCGCGCGTGAGAAATGTCCGACGCCCCGTCATCGGCGCCGACGACGACGCGGATCAAGACGTACCTTCGACTGCGACCGTCTTCGAGAGCTTCGAGCGATCGCGCGAGCATACGCGCGCTGGATGACGCGACGAGTTTGGAGGGCGAAGACTCGGAAGATGAAACGTTGTCCTCGTCCAAGCGTCGGCGAATCGTCGAGTGTAAGGCGGCGCTGGATCGAAGGACGGGCGCGGCGCAGACGGTCGAGCAAAAGTTTGCGTTCGACGGTGTCTTTGACGAGAGTGCGACTCAGAACGCGGTGTTTGACGAGGTTGGAAGCGACGTGGTGCGCGCGGCGTTGGACGGTTACAACGCGACTCTGTTCGCGTACGGGCAGACGGGAAGCGGGAAGACGTACACTCTGACTGGCGGGGTGGCCGAGTACGAGGATCGAGGCATTGTTCCAAGAGCGCTTTCGATGATTTTCAACGAGATTGAATCGATGAGCGCTCAGGACGGCGTCAAATTTACAGTCGAGGTGAACTACGTCGAGATTTACTTGGAGCAGGCGTACGATTTGCTCGCCACAAACTTGGACGAAAGACAGAGCGCCGCGAGAGGGTACGCAAGAGCGTCTGAAATTCCGTTACCGAAAGTGCGTTTCATGGAGGATGAAAATGGGCAGATGCATACCATGGATTTGACGACGCGCGTCGTGTCTAGCGAAGGCGAAGCACTTGATTTACTCTTTGTCGGCGATACCAATCGAGCAGTAGCGGAAACCCCGCTGAACATGGCGTCGAGTCGGTCGCACTGCGTGTTTACAGTGATAATCACGCGTCGCTCGAGAGATACTGACACGCTGAGGCGTGCGAAACTCCATCTCGTCGATTTGGCGGGAAGCGAACGAGTGAACAAGAGTCGAGTCAACGGAACGACGCTTCAAGAGGCCAAGTACATTAACGTTTCTCTGCATTTTCTCGAGCAAGTCATCGTCGCGCTGCAGGAACGCGCAGAGGGCAACGTGAATATTCACGTCCCGTATCGAAACAGCTTGATGACATTGATGCTTCGGGATAGTTTAGGAGGTAACTGTCGCACCGTCATGATTGCCACTGCAAGCGCGGAGATGGACGCATTCGCCGAGAGCGTAAGCACGTGCCGATTCGCGCAGAGAGTGCGCAAAATTTCAAACGAGCTATTCGTTAACGAGGAACTTGATGTCGATTTACTCATAGCGAGATTGAAGGAGGAGAACAAGCGACTTCGCGTAGAGCTCGCGTTGCTTCGTCGCGAAACGGCGTCAAATGACGAGGATTTCGAGATGGAGCTCAGCACGGACGCGCTGTCGAAACTCGTAGAAAACGTGCGACGGTATATCGACGACGACGATTTCAAGCTCGAGTGTGGATCGAGCGTCGCCAAGATACGCGCGGTACAAAGGATATTGAGAGACATGTGTCGCGCCGCAGAAGCCAAATTTGACGTCGATGCAACCGTCGCCACGGGCGAAATCCCTCCCCCACACGCGGTTTCCTCCTCCGCGAGCACTTCATCAAAACGGAAGATCCACAACGATGACGCGGATAGCGACGCATCCAGTACCGAGTTGAAATTCATGGCGTTTTGCAAAAATGTGTCTCGCGTGGCACCGGAATTAGAAAAGAACAGTCAGCAAATGGCATCTTACGCCGCCGCCGCGCGAGAGCTGGCGAGAGAAATGAATCAGCTCAAGCACGACGTTAACGTCGACAAAGGTGCGCTCGACGCGCTCAGAATAGCGCGCATCGTCGATATTTCCGCCAAACCATCCTCTGAAGAAATCTCACTCGAGCGCCGAGTCGAGTCAACGCTCCGTCAGCACGGTCGTGCTCGCGCCGACCTCGAGGAACTGCGTCATCGCATCCAAGAGCGCCGTGCGCGCATCGACGATTTGAAAACGTCTCTCGCGAACGAGTACAGAGCGCACAGAACTCGAGAAAATGATTCGTAATGTATGTAAGTATTACACTCGTGTTGGCTCGACGTAGAAAACGCAACCTCGCATTCGCTTACTTACTCGCGTCCTTCTTTTTACTTCCGAAAAGGCTTCCAAAGACAGATCCGCGCTCGCACGCGCATCGGTCTTCCACCGGAACGCCCGCTAAAGCCGTCTCGATGTGCATTCCGCACCCTACGCCCGCATACGAACGAACGAATCGTTCACCAGTCAGTCAGTCAGGTTCCGATCGCGTCACGGCATTCCCCCGTCCTGTCTCAATCGCATCGTCGTCGCGTCGTCGTCGTCGCGTCACGTACCGGCCCAGGTTGGCTTATCACACTTGCTGCATGACACTCTTCGGCACATCTCGTTCGTCGTCGTTCGTCGTCGTCGTTAACCTCGTCGTCGTCGTTCTCTGAGGCCTTCCAAGGGGTCGGCACCGAAAACCGAGCCGAGGTGCCGACCCTGAGCTTAAGTTGAAATATGTCGTTTGTTACTACACAACTAGTGCACGCTTCATTTCTAAGCAAAGCGAGGAAATCAATCCAAATCATCAGCGATACGAGCCCGCGTGACGTCCTCTGTGAGTACGACCGGGTCGCCGGCGGAGGAGACGACGCGCAAACCGCCTGATGGATCCGCCGAAGAGGCGTTGGTTCGCACGCAAAGCGGACGCCCCCAGACGGATTCGGCGTGGATCCTGCCGGTGTTTTCATTCTTGCGCGTGAAGACTATGTTGCGCGCGACGGATGAAGACGTGCCGGGGATGCAGTAACTCGGCATGACGATGAGTGGCTCTTTTTGGCCCTCTTCCGTGGTGACGACGCGTTGTGAGCACAACACGGGTGAGAAGAGAATCGCGCGGTAGTTTTGTGGTCCATCGGAGCCTTGGAGTCGCATCGTGGCGAAATATCCAGCGTCAAAGCCGCCAGTCACGACTCCCGTCACGTGTTCGCCTAGAAGCGACGTGTCTGCGCCGCGAAAGTTGGCGATTCCCGCGTTGTGAGCCATCTCAGCGCGAACTTGCATGTTTGCCTGCGCTCGAGTCACCTTGATCGCCTCTTCCCACGCTCGCTCTTCATCGTCGATTTCCTCGGTATCCGTTCGCATCTTTTTCCGCGAAGACGGAGGACCTCTGGACATCTCGTACCACTCTTCCTTCTCATCCATTCCCAACTCTCTCCACGCCTTTTCAATCTCCTTCGTCACGCTCGCCGGATCGAGCCCGTCGTATCGGGGAGCGTGTTTGTTCAACTCAAACGTCTCGAAAAAGCTAATCGCCAGGCGCCGCTCCTCTTCTGAATAGTCTGATCGATGTTGCTTGACCGGCTTTGGCGTAGCTTGCGACCTCTCGGGGGCGACTGACTTACTCACGTCGTCTGGAACTTTGAACAGAGCGAGTTCGGGCGGCAGCGGAATTCGTCTCAGCTCGCGTCCGTTGCTCTTATCAATCATGATTGAGTACAATCCGTCCTCGCTCGTGACCCACTCAAAGGTGAACGGTGGGAGATCTGGGAGGCTGCCGTCCTCATCGGCGCTCGTCTCCACGGAGGGCATGCGTTGGTCCGGGTCAAGTTCCTCCCACTCGTCGTCGTTGACGGGCGCTAAACGAACCCCTGGAATGGGCATTCCGCGCTTTGGCGGGGCAGACTCCACGGGCGGGCTAGGCGTAGATTTCCCATCAATTGGCATGTCGCCTTCATCATCCTCATCGTCCGGAGGCGCTGGTTTAACGCCCGGCACGGGGACGCTTTCGTTTGGAACCACTGACGATGGCGCCGATTCCGTCGGCTCGTCGGCGTCATCCGGAGGAGCGAGCTTCACACCGGGCAATGGAATTTCAGTCTTACCCGCCGCTCTCTCAGTTTCCATGCGCGAATCCGTGCTCACTTGTACAGATAACGATACTTTGCCCGCGACGTCTCTTCCCTTGCTATTTTTCGCCTTTGCTTGCGCCAGCTTCTTCGTTTCGGCGACCGACTTGGAAGAAGGCTTTGGCGGCGGCACTTCCTGCTTCGTCGGAGCCTTGTGCGGCGTCGCTTTCATGGCTTCCTCCACTTCCTGAATCGTCACCGACGGTGCAGAACCCAAATCAGACGAAGCACCGGACGACTTTCTGAGAATTTTGACTGCTGCCGACAATTTCTTCTTTGGCGGAAGATTTTCTGGATTGTCTTGCGAAAACGATCGTCTCGAGTCTATGGGGGGAGGCGACGGTTCACATTCTTTCGTCGCGTTGTTCTTGTCTCTTGTCTCCAGCGAGCTTTGCTTTGTCGCCCCTTCGCTTCGCGCGTCTTGCCACATCGGATGCGCCATGAGTTGCAATCCCGTCAAGATGTACATGTGATCAAACACTTGGTAAATTTTGCTATTCGCGCCCTTTGTTGTCAGCGCCATGCCTCCGTAAATGGCCAATCCATCGCCGACAGTCGTCGCCGCGTGCATGAAACGCCCCTCTGGTTGCCGCGACGGTGGTTCCAACGGAGTCCATCGAAGTTCGCTCGCAGACCAGGACCAAGTATCGCCGAGCGCGACGCTATTCTTGCCGATACCGCCAAAGACAATCACCGTGTCTCCGTCTAAAAGGGATGTGGCGGTGTGACACGCGCGCTCATTCGGCCAGCACACCGTGCTCCTCTCGTCGTCCCTAGACTCGTTCAGATCCGCCTGACGCCACTTCTCATCGCTATACCGCATGTAATGCGTCTCACTTAAGAATTCTTTCCCGTTATCCCCTCCGAAACAAACCAACATTGCGCTCAATGCGTTAATCGTGTGAAACGCCCTCGGCGACGGCGCGCCGCCCTTCATAGTCACCTGTCGCCACGTCAGCGAGTGTAGGTTCAACTCGTACGCATCCGCGAGGTATTCATCCTCCAACGCATCATCGGCGTTCTTTTTCCCTCTCTCACCTCCGGAAACCTTCACGGACCGACCTCCATGGACGAACAACCTTCCCTCGCGCAGCGCCATCGCCTGTCCCATCCTGGGCGACGGTTTCTCCCCCTTGGTTGCCAACTTGATCCAAACCTTTGTTTCGCAATCCAACACGTGCACGTCGTTCGTCAATTTCCCCTGACGCGTCGCCCCACCGAACGCAAACGTCACCGCACGCGTCGTCGACACGTTCGTCGGCGTGGATGTCTCTCGTTGGCTCGCCGACGCCCCTTCGGTTTGGCTCGCTCGTCTGTGCGCGTACGAAGCGCCCTCGACCCCAACCGGAACCGTCCCCGTCGTCTTCACCCGTTTCACGTCCCAGGTTCCTGTCGCAGAAACGAGTGTATTCATCGTCAGTCTCATCGATTCTTCTTCTTGTTCTTCTTCTTCGTCGATTCCGTTCACTCGAACGCGCGCGCGTCAAAATTCAAAGTAAACGCTTTCGAGCGCGTTCCGAAAATCACCCTCCCGAGCGCTCGTCCCGTTTCGTTTCACCGCATCGCACGCACCAATGGATACCACGTGACACTCGTCTCCGTACTCGGGCGCGCCGTGCGACCACCCGCGCCCGCCGTACGCGCACACCGCGTCTTCCGTTTCGCTAAACCACACCGCGGAACCACACCGTCCAACGACCCCGCGTTGTTGTTGCTGTTGCTCGTGCGTCGACGTCGCGCGCGTCGCGCGCGTCGCGCCGTCGTCATCGCGACCGATGATTCGCGCCCACGCGACGACGTCCCCCGCGCGTCTTCGTCGCTTGTCGCGCGTCGACGGGAGCGAGGCGTCCTTCGCGCTCGACATTTTCGAAAGAAAACGCGCGTCGCTTTGACGATTTTCGTCAAATCGCGCCGACGGGGCGTTCGGGCGCGACCGACCGAGCGAGAAGAGCGACGCGGACGTCGGACGGGCGATATGCGATGCGTCGACGTCGTCGCGTCGACGTCGGTGGGGAGTCGACGACGACGACGGCGGCGGCGTCAAGATGTTTCGAGGAGTTTAGTAACCGTCAGTGGTTCTGCTCCTAAACGAGTGATGATGACGCAGCGACGACGACGATGCGCGACGACGATGGATGAGGCAGAGCCGATGAATAAGTCGTCGTGGACGTTCGATGCGCGACGACGCATCGCGACGGCACCGGATGGAACGGAGATTGCGTACGTGTCGAGACCAGACGTGAAGTTTATACACGACGAGTTGGTCGGGAGAGACTGTTACGGCGGCGTAGACGACGCAGCGTCTTCGTGTGCGGGTTTATCGCTCGGTGATCGCGTCATCGACGTCGGGGCGAATATTGGGTTGTCGTCGACGATGTTTTCAGGAAGAGTGGGCGAAACCGGCGTCGTGGTTGGGTTGGAACCGATTGAAGAGACTTTTGGCGTGTTTGTGAGAAACGCGACGCATTTGTGCGGTGAATCGATGGAATCGACCTCGACGAGTGTGGAATTGGACAGCGAAGCTCCGCTTTCGGTGGGAATGAAGCCGGTGGCGGGAGGACCTGGGACGGGGAAGGGGAAGATTTACGCGCACAACGTCGGAGTGGGATCGCGAAGTGGCGAGTCGATCGAGTTTACGCACTTTCCCAGAGCGGCGGGATGGTCCACGACTTCGGCGACGCGAGACGATGCAGAGACGATGGAAAACGTCGTGGAATACGTCTACGACGCCCTACGTCCTAGAAACCAAGACGAGAATGACGAACACGATGGGTTGGAATCCAACGTCGTCACGTCTGTCGGCCGCGTCATCCGCGGATTAATCCTCGACGAATCATCATCCTCGTCGTCGTCTTCCGCTGTCTCCGCCGCTGCTTCTCCGCCAACGGCGCCGATTTGGCGTCGAATCATCTCCTTCGTCGCCGATTGCATCCTCCGCACCCTCATCCGCGCCGTCGCCGCTTACATGCTCGCCGGCGCGCGAACCTCCACCCGCCCCATCGTCACCGTCAGCGATGTCATCGACGCCCACGACGCCGAACTCGACGCCGTCCATCTCCTCAAAATCGACGTCGAACGCGCCGAAGCCGACGTCTTACGCGGTATCCGTCCTTCCCATTGGCCACGCATCCATCGCGTCGTATTAGAGTGTCACGACATTGACGGCGCTCTCGACGACTGCGTCCGCATTTTACGCTCCGTCGGCGCGTTCGACGTCGTATCCACCCATCGCTTATTCGGCAAGACGCGATTATTCAACGTCTACGCTTCACGGGCACCCATTCATTAATGTAGACAATTACTACGTAGTCGATTCCTTTCAACGACGCGCATCTCGTCACATTTCGTCTTTGCCGGGTAGTCGGAGCGCTCGGTCCGCGTCGTCGGAGCGCTGAACTCTCAATGCGTCATACCGCGGCGTGTTCCGCGGCGTGTACGATGACGCGCGGACGAACGTCGGAGTCGACGAGCGACACCGCGCGTCGGCGTCGTCGCTCGCTCGCGTCGGCGTCACCGGTGCGTCAACGGCGCGGTAAAACAACGAAGATGACGACGACGACGAAAGGTTCGTTGCAGACGGATCGTGACGAGGATGCTGATCGCGTAGGTAAAGAAGGCCGAAAACGGAGCGTGAGCCCACCGAGAAGCCCGTTGAAGCGCGCGGTGAAACACATCACGCGGGTGGTTTCGAAACCCCGCCGGGCGTTGCCGAGATTCGTCGAGGTGTACGCGCCGAGAGTGCCGATCGTGTCGAGCGCGTTCGTTTTCGCGGCGTTTACGTTGCTCGGACCGTACTTGGGAAGGATGTATCACGCGATATCACCGGAAGGCGTGATACTTTCTGACATTTCGACGCAGTCGTTTGAACTCGGCAAGTTTATCGTGCGCTGGGATCGGGAGGCGAAGCGAATGAGCGCGGTGTACAAGGCGCAACAGAGACGATGGTGTTTGTTGAGAGAGTGCGCCGAGTACGCGGAAGCGTGGAGCACGACGCCGGGAGAACCCTTCGTGCGCGTCGCGAATGGACCTATTGATGTCCATCAGCTCATCGCGGGACACTTTGCGATTACGATGAGACGGAACTTGAAGACGAGCATACAGACGATCGATGAGATTGAGCATGACGTGGTGGGGAAGAAGTTGACGTTGAGAGGAAAGTTGGTTAAAGACGACGCGCTCGTGGACAAGATGTTGTCGCGGTTGGGTGATATCGGGGCGTATGTGAGGGATACCATGGTGAAACGGCAGGCGTACAAGGCGCAAGCGAAACTCGCGGCGGCGTATGAGTTTTCTTTGGAGTGCGATGGTGACGATAGATTGGCGTTCGTGATTGATTGGGACGACGAAGTGCCTGGCGTGTTGCGAGCGGGGATGCAAAAGAGGCGTCGCATTGTCGGGTTGAATCAACTGTACTTTACCTACGCTATGGATCCGGACGAGCGCGTATATGGATTGGGTGAGCAGTTCTCATCGCATAATCACCGAGGTCGTCGGGTTCCCGTCATTACTGGGGAGCAAGGGATCGGAAGAGGATTGCAGCCGATTTCATGGACGTTCAACTCGCTCTTTCCGGGATCCGCCGGAAAGTGGCACACGACGTACACCGCCATTCCGCATTACGTCACGCACAAGGCTAGATCTGTTTTTTTGACAAACTACACATACAGTGAGTTTGACTTTACGCACGAGCACAGCGTCGTGATTCACGCGGCGGCGCCGACGGGATTGATCACAGGTCAAATTATCGGCGCGGTGTCCATTCCAGACGTGCTCGCGGCGTACACGGATTACAGCGGGCGCATGGATCCTCTGCCCGAGTGGGCCTTGGATGGGGTCATACTCGGCATGACGGGTGGTCCAACAAAGGTGCGCGAAGTGTACGGTAAAATGGGTGAGGGTGGAGTCAAAGTCGCGGGCCTTTGGTTGCAAGACTGGGGAGGAGTGCGGAACACGTCCATCGGCATTGAGCGCGTCTGGTGGAACTGGCGACTCGATAAATCTCATTACACAGATTGGCACGCCCTGAGAGACGAAGTGCGAAAGAACGGAACTCACCTCATGACGTACGTGAATACGTTTTTGATGGATTCAAACAGCGACAAGGGATTGTTTTACCGCATGGCCAAGGAGAAAAACTACATGGTGCGCGATGTGCGCGGCGAAGCATACAGACTCGGCTCAGAACCTGGAGTCACCTTTGGATTGCTCGACCTGAGTAACCCAGAGTGCGTGCAATGGATTGAAGATATCATCGTCGATATGATTAAAGAAACCGGGGCGTCGGGTTGGATGGCTGATTTCGGTGAGTACCTGCCGTTTGACGCAAATTTGGCGTCGGGAGAACTTCCCATCGAGGTGCACAATCGGTACCCCGAGGATTGGGCAGAGGTGAACCGTCGCGCCTTGAAAAAAGCTGGTCTCGAAGGTAAAGGTTTCTTCTGGAGCAGAAGTGCGAGCACAAAGTCTCCAAAGCATTCACCGCTCTTCTGGCTCGGGGATCAAATGACTTCCTGGGACGGACACGACGGGATCAAGACGGCCGTTCTAGGATTATTATCCGGAGGTTTGTCCGGGTTGACACTATCACACAGCGATGTGGGTGGGTACACGGCGACTCCGGTTAAGCATCGATCGGCGGAATTGCTCATGCGATGGATGGAGCTTAACGCCTTTAGCGACGCAATTTACAGAACGCACCAAGGCAACCGACCGCACCACAATGCGCAACCTTGGCACACGCCAGAGCTCATCGATCAGCTGAAAATCTGCGTCGACATTCATCTCGCACTCAAGGCTTACAAAATGGAGCTCATGCAAGAGGCGCAATCGGCCGGATTGCCTCTCTCGCGTTCGCTTGTCATCCACTACCCGTACGACAGCATCGCCACGTCGCTGACGACGCAGTTTCTCATCGGGCGTGACATTCTCTTTGCCCCCGTATTGGATAGGGGGTCATCGAGCGTACACGTCTACCTCCCGCCGGGTGAAGTGTGGTTGGACGTGTGGACGACGCAGCAGACACCCGTGCAGCCGGACGAGGCATCGAGCGAAGAGGGTGGCCGAGGCAAGTGGATCACTGTTGACGCTCCAATTGGATGGCCTGCGGCGTTCATTCGTAAATCGGCGGGCAAATCAGCAATGTCAGCCGTCGAAAAATTACATCATCTAGCCATGGAAAGAGGGGGCGTCCCCGCAAAACGGCGCGTGCGCGCCATGGACCCCGTCGAACGCATCGTGATGGGTTCATTCATGTAATAACTATAGTGAGTACCGGAACTGTACTACCGTAGGTATAGAAATTTGTGACGTCTGTAAAAATTATTCTCAAGTTGAAAGTCTAAGTCCTTCTAACGCCGGAGGATACTCCGGTTGGAGACGAAGCGCCTCTCGGTAACATCCTTGAGCCTGGAAAAGGCGTTCGTCCTCATCTTCCACGGTGCCGAGTGAGGCGCTCAAGCGCAGCGCGTCGCCCCACGACACGTAGATTTTCACGGACTCGGGCTCAAGCGCCGCCGCCGCTTTGAATTTCTCTGCTGCGGCAACCGCGAGCGCTTCGGCGTCGCCTGTCGATCCTTCGCTTGTCAACACGAGTGCGCTTCGCAGAGTCAGCGCCGTGCCCCATCCGTTCAACGCTTTGGCTTTGCGCTTATCGTCCTCTTTGTCTTCCGAGTCTTCGGATTGAGAATCAACCACGACGGCACGAAACTGTCGGCCAGCCTGAATGAGGTTATCCTCGGCGAGCTCTACATACATTTCAGCCGTGCCCTCCAAACCCGCATTTACACGATCGGTGCGCGCGACCTGCGCTTGCTGAAGCGCCAACTCGGCGAGGATAGATTGCACTCTCCCGCGCGCGAGATGCGCGTTGCCCAAATTCCCCAGGGCGAGAGAGGACGCATCCACGGCGCAAGCCTTCTCAAAGTGCTTAATGGCCTTGGCAAACTTTTCATCGGCGTCTTCGAGCATGTCCACATCGATGCCGCTTCTTCGAGCGACGTCTCTACCGGCACGAAGCGCGGAGAGTCCCGCTTCGGATTGCTCTGCGAAATCATCATCCTTTGCGTCGCTCCCCTTGGCTTCGTTTTCAGCCATGTACTTGGCGACGTTTTCCGCATCCGCGGCACCGACAAACGGATCCCAAATCTCTTCGACTTCTTCATCAACATCGTCGGAAACAGCCGCGTCGTCAGGACTCATTGGTGTCTCTTCTTCGCTCTTCTCGCTAGGCGTGGCGTCCGCCGTCTTTGAGTTCAAGAGCGCCTGCATGTTTGCAAACGCCTCGTCTCGCGACACGCCTTGATTCATTTTCGCCGGCTGACTCTGCGATTCCTCACCCACCCAAACGAGTTCGTCCACCGCGGTGTCATCTTCCTCGATGATCGCGGCTTGCCACTTCATCTGTTCTTCAACCTCGACTGAAGGCGTCGCGGCTTGGAGCTTTTCCTCCGCCCATTGCTTGACAGCCGCGGCAGCCTCGGCGCTTCCAGAGCCTCGCTCATCGTCAGTTGAGCGATCTACTCGTGCTTTGGAGAGCGCCACCTTGAGATCATTGACGCTCTCGACGATATCCTGGATATCCTTGGAAATCTCCTGCCTGATTTCGATGCGAAGATCTTCTAAATCATCCTCATTCACCTCAACTCGGCGATTCGCCGCGTTGACGTTGGCGTCAATCGCATCCAGACGTCCAATCATAGCCTCCCACTGGCTCTCATCTAGCTTTGACGCGAGGTTCTGCACGATGTTTTCGTCCGAGGTGACGTTTTGAATCGAACCGAGCAGTTGATCCATCGCTTCACGCACCTTTGCGCTCGTCGTGTCGGCGATGATGGCGCGCAAGTCTTCCAACTGTTCGCTCGACATGCCCCCAGACGAGGACGCGATGCGTTCTCCCTCGCCATCTATGGCGCTTCGGATGTCCACCGCGAGCTCTTCCATCGGTTTACGAAGCGACGCTGTGTCCTTCTCGACATTCTCAACGAGTTCCCAGAGCATCGTCATCTCCTTTCTGAGTTCGCCGGCGGCTGTCTCAGCCGTCGATCGAAACTCGTCTCGCACGCTTGCGATGCCCTCCCGAGCATCGACTCGCGCCGCCGCGAGATCCCGCGCAAGCATCCCAGCCACCGCACCGCTATCTCTCGCCGTCGCTGCCGCCGTCTTGGCCGCCTCCACCTGCGCCCGTTCGACGTTCGATAACCTATTCGATAGTTCTTCGAGCACCGGCGTCACGTCTCGCTTCACCGCCTCCACCGCCAACGGCGCCGCTTGCTTGGTCGCCTCTCGCAGCGTCACGCTCCGCGCCGTCTTTATTCTCAACGCCAACATCTCATCTCTCCTCGCAGCCGCTCGAACCGCCGCTCTCGCTCGCAACCGTCGCTCTCTCGCCCTTCGCGCCAGCGCGCCCACCAACGGAAGCGTTCCCGCGAGCGCCCCAAACGCCATCTCTCGCATCACTACCGACGCGATACCGCTCGACACCGCCCCGAGCGTCGTCGCCCGCTCTAACACACTCAACCATGCCGTCGCGGACGCGATTCGAAACTCCTCGTCGTCCTCTTCAAACTCATCGTCGTCCTCAAAGTCATCAAAGTCGTAGCGGTACGCGAACGTCGAAGTCGAAGTCGAAGTCGAAGACATTTCGTCTCCATCCCGCGCCCGCGCGTTCGATTCCGTCGCCACCGCGCGCGTCCACGTCCGCGTCGTCGTCGTTTTCATAAACCCACCCCGACGCGACGTCACCCGCGCGTCCACCCGCGAGTTACATCGTCGTCGTCGTCCGCGAATGCAATCCCGCGCGGCACTTTTTCCACCGGCGCGCGTCGCCGTCGCGCCTCGCGTCGACATGACGACCGCCACGCGGACGGGTAAGACGGAAGATGCGCGCGAAGACGAAGGTTTCTGCGTTTGCCCCGCGCGTGGGCGATCTGCGCGTGGGCGACGGGTGTCGTCGGTGTGTGACGTCGCGTCGCGTGTTCAACGGTCTTGAAGCAAAACCCTGACGACTTATAAATGGACTTCATTTATGGAAATTTATGTATATATGAGTAAAACAACTAGAGTATGTGATAAACCACACGCTCATCTGGTCCGAGAGTCACGATTGACTTCATTGTTGCGCGCATCACGCACGGAATGGCGGGCGCGACGCGACGATCGACGCGACGGGATGCGTCGGTAAAAGAGGAGGAGGAAGAAAATGACGCCGTCGTTGAAAAATCGGACGAACCGACCGACGAGGCGATGGAGGAGGATGTAGAGGAGGAGGATGAAGATGAAGATTCGGATTCGGACGACATCGAGATCGAACTTCGGGATGATATCGACGTCGTCGCGGAGCACGAACAGGCGGAGAAGGAGGCAGCGGAGGCGGAAGAGAAGGCGAATATTGAAGCAGAGGAGGCCAAGGCAAAGGCGGAGGCAGAAGCGGCGGAGGTGGCGGAGAGAGAGGAGGAGGACGCGGCGGCGGCTGAAGCCGCGAAGGTGGCTTCGACTATGACGGGAAGGCGCGTTTTGGACGTGCATCCGTTGGGTTCGTACACGTTTGGGACGAAGAGAGCGAGAGGTGAAAAAGATGCGACGATTGCGAACCGCATGTTGCGAATGAAGTCAGCTTATGAAAAGGAAGGGAAGAGGAGAAGCGTCGCCGCGATTTGTTTGGTGAATCAGCACCGAACTCCGCACGTGCTCCTTTTGCAGGTGAACGCGACGTCATTTAAGCTTCCTGGGGGTAAGCTTCGCGCGGCGGAGGGTGATATCGATGGGTTGAAGCGTAAGCTGCGCAATAAGCTTCAACCCGATCGCGATGATGGATTGGAGCGGCACGAGTTTGACGTCGGCGACCAGGTGGCTACGTGGTTCCGCACGGCGTTTGAACCTCAAATGTATCCGTATCTCCCGGCGCACATCACCAAACCCAAGGAGGAGCATAAAATGTTTGTCGTTCAACTCCCGGAGAAGTGTTACTTTGCCGTGCCGAAAAACTTGAAGCTCCTGGCGGTACCGGTGTTTGAGCTCTACGGCAACCCGGGCAAGTACGGACCAGAAATTGCGAGTATTCCGCACTTGTTATCGCGGTATCGCCTCAACCTAGAAACTGCGAGCTGACTTTACAAAAAGGAAGAAAGCTAGCTCTACGTTCGCGCTATTGACACACACTAAGCGAACGATGAATGAACTTATAATACCGAAACTTAGTAGAAGTAGACTTGAAGAATTCTAGCGCTTTGCCGCTGACGAAATCTGCGATGTCGTGGGCATGTGCAGACGACCCGCCAATCTCCACCGCGAATTCGGAATCTTTAGCCCGTGTTCAAAGACCCAAAAGTCTTCGACGTCGAGCGTCTCGTCGGGATGACCCGACACGAGTCGCCCGCGAGCGTCGTACGCCGCGAATTTTTGTCTACTCCTAAACCTCGTCGTGAGCTGCACGAAACCGGGCCCATTGGTATCGTTCGGATTCGCCATGATGAGTCGACCGCGCACCACTTGACACTCATCAATCCCAACGAGATCCCAATCCACCTTGACCCACCCACCGCTCTCTCTCGTCTTGCGTTCTCTCTTCAAATCTGTCTGCGTCCTATCCGTCGTCGCGTGTCGCACGTCGTGCGGCAACGTCTTCCCACCCCCAGCGTTCGCGCTCGACGCGTTAATCATCCTATACAACTGTTTCGCCTCCGCTTTGAACCCTTCTAGCGTAAACCCTCGTATATCCTTCGTGCACTTGCTCAACGCGTACGTATCCTTCACCCGGCTCATCGCCGCTTCGTACGCGAACCTCAACCCCTTGGCGCTCGTAAACGCCTCCAACACGCTCGGTCTTCGCATCGGCCCGGCGTACGGTTCCGCGATGAGATTGGGCGATTGCGGCGCGATTCGCATCCCTCGTCCGCGCGATCCTCCGGCGGACGCCGGCGCCGTCACGCCTTTCATCGACGGTTTCGCGTACGACCTGCTCGAGTTGTACACCGTTCCATCGCGACCACGACGTTCACGACCAACGCCGCGGTCGTCGTCGTTCCCGCGCATCGCCGGTGCCGCCGACGCCGTCACGCGCGCGCCCCATCGCTCCGTCGCGACGACCGCCGATCGAAGCGACGATCCCGTTCGTCGACACGTCGTCGCCAGCATCGATCAAATCAAATCGATCGACTCGAGAGCGCCAAAAAGTGAACTCTGAAACCGTCGGATCGGACGAGACTTTGCCGCGCGCGACGGACTCGCCCGACGGGTCAGCGTCGAGCCGCGCCGACGACGAGGCGGGGCGGGACGTCTCGAACGAACGAGCGCGACCGATCGAGCGGTTCGCGGTCGCGGCGGGGAAATCGACGCGCGAGACGACGCGAACCGTCACTCTTTGACGCAAACGAAAGCTTTCGACGAGAAGGATGGCGACGACGGAACCGACGACGGAGCCGACGTGGACGACGGGAATGTGGACGGAATGCGTCGACCACGACAGCGATTCTGAAATCAAAGAAGAGCGTCTTGAACCGGACGTGACGCACCAGACGATGAGTAAGGGAGGGTCGAACGCGCGCGCGGTGGATAATCCGCCGGAATGGCTCGTCGAGTTGACGCGTGCGGTTTGGAATACCATGTACGACGCCGATGACGCCGGCTCCGATGCGTGGGAGTCGACGGAAGATGGGATGCGGGAGCGCCGATGGCGCGTGGTGAGTCGTGGGTGGGAGTACATGGTGGTGCGGGGGGAGGTTGAGGATGAGGGTGGCGAGCGCGAGGCGACGACGATGTGGACGGCGTTGGGACCGGCCGGACGAGCGCGCGATGACGAGTCTGACGACGACGACAACGATGAAGACGATGATGATGGAGACGAAGAAGACGAAGAAGACGATGACGAAGATGAATGGGAGATGCTCGATGGTGAAAAGGAGTTGAGTGTCGCTGATGATGGAGTTGACGAAACGCGCGAGGCTGAGCCAACATCAGACGGAGCGGATCGATCGAGTCAGCGAGAAGATTTCGCGCGTAAAGGCGATGACAACGACGATAGTGCTGTGAATGATGTGTCGGAGAAAGGTCAAGTTATCACGATCATGCGCTCGAAGATGACGATGACGGAAGATGGTACAGACACACTCAACGACATTGTGAAATCCATTGACGAGACGATGAAAAAAGCCATTTACAAAGCCGCTCGGGCGTACAAGATTGCAGAGCTTCGAGTTCGCAGTGGAGTCGCCGCGCGTTTTCATGACGTCTCAAACGTCCCAATGTGGATGAAACGACTAGTATCACGTCACGTCGACTGCTTGCAGCCGCGGTTCGTTTTCGTCGCCATCGGAGCCACTGGAACGTTTATGGTTGTGAGACGGGAATGGCTTTTGCGAGCCGAAAGGCGTTCGCGATCGTCATTTGTCCAAGCCGAACGCCTCAGTGACGATACCAATCGCGAGTTTCAAGAAATTGGACTTCATTATATTCTCTAATGAGAGTTGAGCTCGCGAACACGAAAATGATCGATTGATTGAAACGTTAACAACGAACGCCGCTGGCCCGACGTAATCGAGGCAGTCCCATCGAAGGTCTTCATTTTGCGTCGAGGATGACTTACTTTTTGGATGCGTTCGAGTCCTTCTTCCGACCGCCAGATGATAGATTCTCGTTGATTTTCAAGGAGGACGACCTCGATGCTTCCGCCGTTTTGATATACAAACGAATGTACGTTTTGTCGTGGTTACCCCTCCTCTGTTCCGTCTACTTTGTATCTGTAATGATTGTCGAGTCAAACGCAGAATTTGTGGGATCGGCCGGTCTCGCGCTACTCGAGTGCATAATTTTGAGGCAAACGAGCTTTCAAGCCAAGGGTAGGACGTTGGGACACGTCTCGCACATGCGCAACGTCTCGCAAATGTTCTTTGCTCTCACGGCGAGCAAAGCTTTTGCGCTCGTGTACAGTACCTACGACATTTGTCGCATGCCGGAGGAAGCACTCGGTGAGTTGGAGTGCAGCTACTTGCGATGGGCGACGACAGCCGTGCTCGCAGTTTTCGGTTACGTCACGTATGTCGCCGCGCTCTGTATGGGCCGATTAGCAGAACAATTTCTATTAAAGTTGGCGAAACACAAATCGCTTGAACCGTGAAATGCAATGCTTATGTAATATTTCTTCTCGTCACATACCTACCGGTACCGGTAGTATTATCAAAGGTGTTTCGCTTCCGCTGCTGCTGCTGCTGCTACTATCTATTTACTTGGTGGAATCTGGAACGACGCACTCCTCTTCGCCGACTTCGCAATCAAACATGCCGCCCCCAGTCGCCGAGCGCGAGTCATCCCCTCTCGACCACCTCCGGTAATCCTCCGTGAGCTGAGTCAAAAACTTCGGCACAACTTGGTTGACTACCTGATTCACGACGAATCGTCCCGTGCGCTCGGTCGACTTGACGGTGAACGGAAACCAACCGGGCACGATGAGATAGACGCTCACGCGCGTCTCGCTCATCATCTCCTTGAATTCTCCCCCTTCCGAATCCACCACGGCGCGCTCAACCTCCGTCAACGCCTCCAGTTCAATATCTCTCCACGTCACGTTGTTCACACTCACGATTTCAAACGAATCGCTCGCGCTCTCGACCACCCCGCTTCCGCTGAGCTCCATATCTTCCACCCGAACTTCGCACCCGCTTCCGTCGTCTCTCACGTGCACCCGCGCCCGCAATCTCGGCTTGAGTCTAAACCCCAAAAAATTAAACTCACTCAACTCCACCTTAAACGTATCCTCATCCACCCGCTCCACGCTCTCCCCATCCAGCGTCGAATACTGCGACGCCGGCAGAGACATGTACTCGCGCACCGTTCTCCCGGCGACGCGTTGATGTACCCGCCTCGCGCTCTTCCTCGTCGCTTCGAAGGTCGCGTGTCGCCCTTTCCGCGATAAAAACGTCTCCAAGCGTTCCGACGTCGCCGTCGACTCTTCCCGCGTCGGGTTTTCAATCGACGCCAGCGATTTCAACAATCGACAGCGCCCGCGATCCGTGACGCGGCGTCGTCCAACCGAGTCGCGTTTCACACGCCGCGCCGCCGTCGTCGGCATCGACGACGTGGACGAC
>JACLAB010007992.1_pt1 | contig 19105 bp, 9 predicted proteins | sample 8027921 | NCBI WGS metagenome assembly JACLAB01 (sample SAMN15725117, study PRJNA655200) | protist metagenome | isolation source: fluorescence activated cell sorting (FACS) single amplified genomes of... | place: USA: West Boothbay Harbor, Gulf of Maine | collected 2000-07-19 | reverse complement strand
CAACCTTATCCGCCGTTATCTCCGCCGACTTCACGTTCACCAGCGCCTTGATGATCGCCGATGCGACTTCTTTTCGAACCTCGGGCGTGCGGCACGCTTTGGGTAACCTGTGCGCGGATAACGACGACGAATTACACGGCTGTCAATACGCGGCGACGACGAGAACGAGAACGAGAACGAGAACGAGAACGACGAGAACGAACGCAAACTACATCGCACCGAGCGCGAGCGCACGCACCACGCGACGTGAACGAACGGCATGTATGTGCGCGTCGCAAACTGGCGCCGAAACCAATGCAGACGGCATTCACAGCCTCGCGTAGTGACGATCCGCGCGAGCACGACCTGAACGCGCATTCGCGTACACGCACGCACACGGAGAACCTCGTGCGTTCGATCGCGACGCCGCGCGCGCGCGAACGACGACGGACGGACGGGACGCGGACGGACACCGCGGTTGGCGTGGCGGCGGCGGCGCGATTTGGTCTCTTGTGACGCGCCGAAAATGAAGATTAAAACCATCTCACGCATCGAAGAAGACTACACGCGCGAGTGCACGAGCGATGCGATCAAAGTGCATCGTAATCTCGACCCGGAGCTGCGGCCGATGCACCGCGCGGTGGAGTATAAACGCGCGTTGAATGCGGTGAAGCTTGATAAAATGTTTGCGAAACCGCTCGTCGGGCAAATGGGTGGGCACGCGGATGCGGTGATGTCGATGGCGAAGTCTCCGGTGTCGTTGACGGAGCTCGTGAGTGGTGCTGCGGATGGGGAGATTCGCGTCTGGGACGTGCCGTCGTTGAAGACGATGAGGATACTCAAGGGACACCGGGGAGCGGTGCGCGGGGTGTGCGTGTCGCACGACGGCGCCAACGTGGTGAGTTGTAGCGACGACGCGACGGTTCGCGTGTGGAAATTACCTCGCGCAGGGATGGGTGAGATGAGTGATCCAAATAGGGCGATTCCTGTGGACATAACGCATAACATTAGCTCGCAAGATAACGGGTTTCGCGATTGCGACGCGCACTGGGGCAAGCCCGAGTTTGCCACCGCCGGAACGACGGTGCAAGTGTGGAACATGACGAGGCAAGTACCGTTGCATACGTTCGATTGGGGCATAGACACGGTGCTATCTGTGCGTTATAATCCTGTCGAGGTGGACATTTTCGCGTCGTGTGGGTCTGATCGTTCCATCGCGTTGTACGACGTGCGTCAACAAACACCGTTGAAAAAGCTCTTCATGCAAAATAAGTGCACAAAGCTGTGCTGGAATCCCATGGAAGCGTTCAATTTTACCGTTGCTAATGAAGATTGCAACTTGTATTCGTATGACATGCGAAAGTTGGACATTGCAACGTGCGTGCACAAGGATTTCGTGAGCGCGGTGATGGATATCGACTACTCGCCGACGGGTCGCGAATTCGTCGCGGGTTCGTACGACCGCACCGTTCGCTTGTTCGATTACAACGCCGGGCACTCCAAGGATGTGTATCACACCAAGCGTATGCAGCGCGTGTTCTGCACGCGATTTTCTATGGATGGCTCTTACGTCTTCAGTGCCTCTGATGACATGAACATTCGATGCTGGAAATCCAAGGCGAGCGCGCAAGGCGGTACGCTTCTCGCTCGTGAGAAGCGCAAGCAGGCGTACAACGCGTCGTTGATGGATCGATTTAAGCACATGCCAGAAATTAGACGCATTGCCAATCATCACCACGTACCAAAGGCTATTCACAAGCAAACCAAGTTGCGTCGTACGATGATCGATGCAGAGACTCGCAAGGCGAAGCGTCGCGTCGCACACGCCGCCCCTGGAGCGGAAAAGGTCGAATTCAAGCCTGCAAGAAAGAAGAAGATCGTGACGCAAATGGATTGAGTCGTATATCTAAAACTTTGGGACGTAGAAATAGAAATTATAGTAGCATTACAATGTACAACGACGACACTTTTGACTCCGTATCAGTTGCCTCTCAACTTATCCAGGCGTGCTTGTAAATCGTCGTCAATAGCCGAGGCGCCACCAGCAGATGGTGCACTCGGCGTTTCTCCCCCTACGCTTCCTTCTAAAACAGCTGTCGCCTTGACGCGTTCTTGCTCTAACGGTGCCGAGATCTTCACAGCCGGGGCATCGATTAATTCTTCTCCGACGTTACATCCGAGTTCATCAAGCACCGCGTTTACGAGCTCCTCAGTCTCCTCCTCTTCATCCTCGCCAGCGAATGCATCATCAATAGCATCGCCCATGACTTCGGTAGTCATATCCATCTTTTCATTTTGCTTCTCAAACTCCTTCAAAATGTTATTTAACGATGGTAAATTCAACTGCGTATTCATCGACTTCATGGCTCGCGTCACTCCGCGCATCGCGTCGCCCATCGCCTGCGTGCTCTTCAACGTTTGCATTCGAAGCGAAACCCCTTGCAGTTGCGACTTGAGCGCATAAAATTTCGTTATCGAATGTCGCGTACGCACTAAATCTTTCGCCATCACCTATGTATGCGAATAAAGCGACGCGTCAGCGAGCGATTCATCAACTTGTCTCTCAAAATCTTCAATATAATCTCACTCTTTACAGCCCTCAACGCCACGACGCGACGTATCATCGAACGGGATCTCGCACACGCACCTTGACCGCGCCCATTTGATTCGCTTTGGCCATCTTTTTAATTTCCACGATGAGTTTCTTCTCCTGAGACATCATGCCCGTGCGCTCTCGATCGAGCTCGCGAATCGACTTGTCGAGCATGCGCTTATTCTCGCGCAGCAATTCGCTCGGCGTCTTCTTCTTCGCGAATAACCACATGGTGAGTGTGTGTGTTCGTCGTTTCTTCGAATACGGAGACGGCGACGACGACGACGACGACGACGATGCGCGCGTCCAAACAATGACGATTCTCGCAGCGCCAGGTGGAGCTTTATTATATTAACTGTTCTTCGTTGACAACGGAGTGGTCTAAATGTTGTCGAGCTACTGGCGATTCTCAAAGCTTCCCACCGTTCATGAACACGCGCGCGGCGATGGCGATGGCACAAGCGATGCCAAACGCGACGGGGCCGTAACGGGTTAGGAGTTGATCCGTCGAGAGCGCCGGGCGGCTATCGACGTGACGCTCGATGACCTCCTTCAACGCCATGTACGCCTTGTCCACGTCGTCGTTGACGATGACGGCGTCGTAGAAACCCGCGATATCTTTAGACTTCATCTCGGTGCGTGCGTTCTCTAATCGCTTCAACACCGCGTCTTCGGCCTCAGTGCCTCGACCGCGTAAGCGTCGTTCGAGTTCTTCCATCGACGGCGGCGCGATAAACACGTAGGCCGCATCCATGCCGCTCTTCTTCACCAGTTCTGCCCCTTGGACGTCAATATCTAACAAACAAATCTTCCCTGCCTTGGTCACGCTCTTCACCGCCGCGAAAGATGTTCCGTAGATGTTTTGATGCACGTGCGCGTGTTCGAGAAACTTGCCATTCGCTATGTCTCGCTCCATCGCTTGCTTGTCCACGAAATTGTAGTGCACGCCATTCACCTCCCCTGGTCGCGGTCCTCGCGTCGTGTGTGACACAGAAAACCCAAACTTATCGGGGAACTCTCGCTGAAGCATAGCAATCAACGTGCCTTTGCCGACGCCCGAAGGACCGACGATGACGAGCGGACGCATCCTGTCTCTTCTTTCACTGCGGTGGTGGTTGTAACGACCGGTTTAATCCGAGTCGACGCGCGCGTTCGTGTTCGCGGGCGAGTCTGGCGCGATCGGCGGCGTCTTGTGGCGTCGTGGGCGCGCCGAGTTCGCGTGTAGCCAAGTAATCTCGGCGAAGGAGTTCAAACTGAGCGCCGTGAGTACGAAAAGTAACCGTCAGTACGACGATATTGCGCGCGAGAGATACAGAGAGAGCGAAAGAGACGCGAATGACAATTTACACGATGACAAACCTCTTCTTTGTCTTCGCTTTTGAGTTCGATGCGACTCGGAGGACGACGTAACATGTGCGAAAGTGCGGACACACGGGTTTGGAACGCGAGGCAAACGCGCGAATGTGACTGAAGTACTGAATTTTTATGAGACAATCTCTCAACTACAGTGGTTCTACTAAGGTATAAATACTCAACCGCGATCCAACACTTGGATGGGCACACATACGCAAACAAAAACGCACAACACTAAAAAGCAATTCGCGGTGGCGGCGACCGACAAATTTATCTGCCTTGGGCCAACAACGTGCGCGTTTGTTCAAGGTTACCTTCAACGAGCTCAAGACGAGCCTTCGGGAGCGGAGCTAAGCCGTTGAAAGAGAAGTGACCAGCCAATTGGTTGAGGGCGTTGTAGAACGCGCGACCCGAGGCAGTCTTGGATGAACCGCCCGGCGCGTACTTGGACGACCACACATTGGACGTCTTTTGGAACGCCGCGATGGCCTTCTCACGCGTCGGGTCATACACATCCATAGCCAACAATCGTTCAACCTCAGACACAAATGCGAGCGTATCGCTTTGATATGTCGTAAAGTTCGGATTCGTCGATGCATTCGCCGCCTTGAACTCCCGGCGAGGCGCGTTGTATGAATCCGCCCCGAGTCCATCTTCGGCGAGAATTCTCGCGCGGCAGTCCGCACCATCCTCCGTCGGATCGCACACCTCCTTATACTTACGGTTCGGGTCCATCGCTTGCGCGCGCGCCGGCGCGCTCACGAGCATCACTGCGTGCGAAAATACATACAAATGTCAGTTCTTCAGCTTTGGCGTCGCGCGCGCGCTTTTTTATCCATCAATCAACCACACCACCGCTCCATCGGTCGTCGGCGTCACACCACCGGTCGTCGGCGTCACACTCACGCGTCATCATCGCGCATCTCTCTCTCGTCGCTCTCGCGCGCACACGTACCCGCAGATGCAGCCGCGAACAACGCATCGCGTCGGGACGTCGTCGTAAACTGTTCCTTGCCCATCGACGCCTTGGCGGTCGTCGTCGCCGCCGCGCGGCGGTGGTGGCGGCGCGGCGCCGGCGCCGTCGTCGTCGCCATCATCGTCATCGTCATCGTCATCGTCGTCATCGTCGTCATCGTCGTCAGTCGCGAACGCGACAGGCGTCAAAGTGTGCGGTAAAGCGACGAAAGCGCGCGCGAAGTTGGGGGCGTGACGTCACTCGATTTTGGCATCCATGCCGCGACTATGACTGGATGGACAACGTTCTAGGATTGTCTATACCCACGCCGCCCAGCCTGGATACATGGACGCGAGCCTGTACGGGTCCTGTGCGTCGTGGAGTAACTGTTGGACTTGACCTTGGATGGAGCGTAATTCGCCGTCTTCGTAGCCGTCGAGTTTTTGCTTGACGCGCATCAACGCGCGCTCGGCGTCCAAATTGCCCTCCTCGGTGGGTTGGACGCCTTGGGCTTGGTCGAGATACGCGTGGATTGAGTTGGGGTGCGTGTGTGAGATGCGGTCCTGACGCTTGCCACCGACGGCCCATTTTAAAATTGGATCGTGCACGAGAACGGCGATGATGGTGGTCAGCGCGTCGCGGTTGGAGCGGAGCACCTTCATCGTTTCTTCGCAGCATCGACGCATGACGCCTTCGACGCCACACGCGCCCATGCCGTCGACGATGTCGCGAGTTAAGCGAAACGGCACGCGTTCTGGAGTTTTTAACGTTAAGCCTTGCTCAAACGTAACGCCAAAATCGATGTGCACGAACTCTGCGGTGGCTTTATCAATCAAGATGTTGCTGCTGTGTCGGTCGCCGAGGCCTATGACGTAGCCGACGATGGAGTTCACGGCGCACGATCTTGTGTATGCCACGCGTCGCTCGAACCACTGTACGGGCTGAGGATATTGTTCGAGGAAAAATTTGTGCATCACGGGTTTGAAACCTTCGCACACTTCTTTGTAGCGCTGGTGAATTTCGCTTGGTTTAGCGTTCATCATCAACTCTCGAATATCCTTCGACTTCATGTCGCTTGGACGATACCTTTCGTGCGCGCCTCGAGTACTGCTGACGAGATACGTCGAAAGAAGCGTGGTGTTGTCAACCCATTGGAGTAAACCAGCTTCGGGAGAAAATGGAATCACCTTGTACGTGCGGATTCTCATACTTCGCTCATTTGTACTTGGACATTGCTTCAATAGCGTATTCACCAGGCCAAACAATTGTTGAATGACAGCGTCTTGGCGTAAATCATCATTGCCGCTCTTTGCGAGCTGGCGATAGATTCGTCCATCGGAACCATGACATTCTAAAAGCTTGGGTTGGTTAATACCACCAACTAATTTCGTAAATTCACCAAAGTGTGCAAAATACGGAAAGCTACCATCGCGGTACTCACACGTCGGATCAACGAGTAGAGGTGCAGTGAGCACCGGAATAAGTTTCAAGTTGTTCAATGAGCGTTTCTTCACCTCGGTCGGTAAGCTGTGAATATAAATGGGTTCATTCGATTCTGGTAACTTCAACGCAGCTACATGTATGTAAGCTTCGATGATGCGATCCATTTGCACGAGAAGTTGTTTACATGCATTTGAACCAGCGCCGTAATTTTCAAGTAAACGTTTTGCCGCCGCAATCTTTTCAGACGACGTGCGAAAATCCCCCGCACGTTCAACCCTATCACCGCGCGTAAGAGCTTGAATCTGATACAAAACGTGATGCGGATGGTCTTTCATCAAACGTTGGATCAAAGTCTCGAGAATTTTGATAAAGTCATTCTCAGCGTGACACGGCGTACCAAGGCGACTCACAATTTGGTGCGAAAGCTCAAGAAATACAGCACTTGGTATCGTTAAGCGAGTGACGAGCTTGTTCATTTCCGCATTCACTGAGTTAATCACCCTAGTCGTTTCTGAACCGCGAAACGTGCGATCATTGCCCTTGCCACAAAATTCAAACCATAACGCAATCATTCTGAAAACGCTCGCCTGACTGTTCCATTTGCCTGCCTCGAGAGACCGACGATAACCCTGCAGAGCAGTAATCAAAGAATTCGAATACTCCTTGTACACCTGCATAGCTTCATCGCGATCGTTTGCGATTTGAACTTCAAGAGGACTGATTCGCATGGAAAGGCTCGTTGCTTCTTCTGCAAGTTTTACGTACGCTGGCGTCCCCTTTTTCCTCCGTTGCAATTCATTGCGCTTGACTTCTCGTTCACCTCTCAAGCGGGTCAATTCGTTCTCATTGCGTTCTCTCAGGCGCTCTGAACGCTTCCATTCTGGAGAATTTACTCGCTCCTCAGACTGACGGTAGAGTAAATCCGTGTACTGCGCGAGACGATAGTGGCACCGACTGAGCAAACGCAAATGCGTGACGTGATGATAACCGTCCTTCGTATACAAGACACTGTCTGGATACTTGCACATTTTAGACTTTTGCTTCGCCGCGGTGAGATCAGCGCCATATGTACTGGTCACCCCGTTGACGCAGTCCAAAAATCTGCTCAAGATAACTTTACTTGATTCAGTGCGGGCATTTGCTTGCCACTTCGACAGGAGGCAAAGCAGTTCATAATATTGAGCGGTCGACTTTGGGTCTGCTAGAGGACTCTTTGTCGTGTCTAATTGTTGCATCAACGAGTTAGGTTTCATTTGACGCACGATTGAGTTCACGATAGCTATTGCTGATTCAGATTTGCCCTGCGCCCAAAGCAACTTTGCCTCTTCAACGCGCCATGGAGACGTCTTGGAAATTATCAAATCTGGACGTTGAGTGTCATGCGCTGTCGATCCTCTTTGAGCCATCATGCGAATCGTTCGAATTGCTTGTACACCCTCGGTAGTGTGGCCGTCTTTTCGCGCTAAAATAGACGTGCGTGTCAACAGCTGTGTATGTTGTTCGTCGAGTCCAGCCAAGTCGAGTATGATGCCCTGTAAAGCAAGCGATGGTTCGATGAGTCGAAACGGCGCATTGTCAACGTTGCGTGATGACCAAAGATCGCGCAGACTTTGCGTAGCAGCCTCCAAATTCGCCAATCCATCGGCACAAAAGTATCGCCATAGTTTTGCGGCATCTGAAACATCATCTAGCATCCGCATCCGCATAATCGTGATATTCATAGCATCTGACGACTCTGCTCCTCCACGGATGGCATTTCGAAGTAAGTGTGCACGAGAACGATTGGTTTCTTGAACTGCGCAGCCTACATCGTTTCTATCGAGCGCAGAAAGTGCGGAGTGCAAGCTCTGGTTAAATGCAGCTGCACTAGATGTACCTTTCGCGCGTGTCAGTGCAGTCGGCAAATTCCATTGGCCTGCTCGCCAAGCTGCTTCAAACTGCACCTCTTTGAGCTCTGGTGAAGCGAACTCTTCTTCGCCAAATGCTTTAGAATATGATTTAAGTAAATGAAGGCATCCAAGCTGGCGCAACGCCTTTACCAATGGAACACGTGATGCGGCGTCGGCGACGCCAAAATCTTCGGCGTCGCCACGCAGCAAGTCGTACCCAGCAAGCGCACGATCCCATTGTCCCTCGTGCTCATTTAAGTGCAGTTGTAACTCTAGGGCATTCGAGCGAAGTAAACCATAAACGCCATCAGGTTCAGACAAACTCGATTGAGCCTTGAGTAGAAGAGTAAGATACAGTGGCACTTCATCAGACATGTCTGCCTGAGAGCCAACCGCGTTGAGCGCAATAGTCCCACTTTGAGATTCGACCCAGTGTTCGACAAATAAGATGGCAGTCAATGGTGCATGCGTCTCAATTGCGGCTTGCGCGACTTCAAGATAATCCACGTCGACCCAATATACTTTATTCCACTTATGTGCGGCTGGAATGTTTCTCTGAGCAGGTCTCGACAATGGTTGTCGTTGAAAAGCCTCTGTACGTTTAGAGCGTAGAGCATCTAAAGCTCGAAGTAACGTTTTTGCTGGCTTTTTACCTTCTGGTTGACTTGCGCGAAGTAGACACATTGAAATACCTCTACTAACACATGCGTGCACGTCTCCTGCAGTCGGCGACGGTGACTCGGGATAATTCAAAGCCAAGTCGATAAGCACTGAGGGTAAGAGTAAATCCGCTAACGCGGCGTCACTCGCCGCCATCGATCGTAAAATCAACAAAACTTGATCTTTGCACTCTCCAATCAATCTATGGACGAGCGTACACAACCATGATTCATACTGCACAGTCAAATCCACAGAACGCTCTCCCGAATCAGCGAGCCAAATGCGCGCATCATCAAGCACATATGCTTCACTAGGTATAGAAGGAAGTGTCTGCACCGGGGATACAAAACATTCAAATTTTGTCGAGCGCGCGAACGGTTCGAGATAGAGTTGCTCAACGTCGCTCATTTCCGGATACGCCTTCAAGACTTTCTTGATAAGAAACATTTCTCGCAACGCCGTCACAGTAGATCGTACAGTTGAACTTGATGACGAGCAAAGCAAACTGCACAAGTGCTGCAGGATATCGCGCATGATTCGAGAACCATCGCGGTCAGGTAAAACCTTTCCTCTTGAAGTTGTACCGGGTGGAGCAAACGCTATTGTATTTGGACGTAGCGGCCCGAGCAATGAAAGAAGTTCCGCAGCGATTGCCAAAAGTCTTGCGTCGTCAAGTGGCGTCACGAGCTCAGCAAATCGCCAAACGTTTTCTGGAATTGGCGAAAATGAGTCGCTCTTGCACAAAGTTAAAAGTTCGCTCTTGTGCTTCAAAGCTTCTGTGCCACTTGCGCGAAGAACAACTCTTCGTAAAGTCGGCGGTAGAGCAGACGCGCTATCAATCACAGAAGCAAATCTATCTGCAAACGTTGGCTTGTCCGGAAGATTATCGAGTATCAACTGTAGACTGCTTAAATTTGGAACATCCGGCATAGGTGGCAGCATACTCAACGGTCGCTGCATTGATTCCGGCGCACCACACACCGTGGTGTTTATCAAGCCTTCCGCTTTCTCGCGCTGCCACGTCGATATCGCGGTACTTTCTGATGAAGCGACTGTGGCAAGAGAGAAGACAAGCGGCAATACGACATGTTCCATCGTCGACGTAAGATGTTTGGACGCTGAACTCTTGCAATCACGCTCATCCAACTCGTCGTAAGTTTGCTTGACTAATAACTCCAATATTTCACAGCACGTTGTACCGACGGTTGAATCGACGACGTATGGAAAAAGCATGAAGTGAGCGTATCGAAGTATGGCGTGGGTTTTCATCTTTTCTTCACCGATACATGCGAACAAAACCTTGAGAGCCGATAAAATTTTCAGTCGATGACGAGATGAAACCGCAGCATCGAGCGCTTCGTGAACATGGAGCATCGCTTGAAACATAATCCCCTGCTCCCATTCAATTTTGGAATTCGATTCGCTCAACAGTCTCTGGACAACCTGCACGACGTCATCCGACTTTTGGTATGGCGGTGGAATGTCACACATGCTCGTGCCGTGGACTGGATCTCTCGCTAAAAGTAACAATTCGAATAAAACGCTCATTCGATTTGAAACGGAGTCCGCATCCCAAGCAGTACCACCACGCGCCATCTTTTTTGCGCGAAGAAGCGTTTGTGATGCTCGTTCGTCGTGCGCCGAAGTAATATACAATTGTGCGTACACGGCATCCCAATCGGCTTGAATTAATTTATCGATGTGCTCTACTGCGCCACACGTAGAAGCTAACATTTTCAAATTGCTGTCGTCCTTGTCGTACAGTAAAGCAGGCAAAAGATTGCGTTTAAGGCTGTTTGCAACATCACGCTTCGTCGCGTCAGCTGACAATCCAAGAAGTTCAGGAATGTCAAACAGCAGTGAAACACACATCCCCGAGTTAGCCCAGAGCTTGCAAATCGTACGGCTGTGATATTTCACGAATGAATGAATTGATTGATGACCCGCGGCGGTGGCTAGATACCTCAAAGCGTTCATGGCTGGGACATGAATACGCTTGCTACGCCGTGCGCGGTGGTAAATTATCATGTACGCGCACCACGGCTCAAGAACTCGAGAAACGGTGCCAACTGCTGCGAGAGTGTGCAAGCTCGAAGACTCAACTTCGATATCAACCGCATCTTCCATGCTGACCACGTTTATGTCACCGTCGTGCGAAAATTTACATTTAATGGCCAAACCAGAAACAATGTTGTTTTGAAATATGCTGATGTGATCGGCGTCTTCAAAAAAGTCAAGAATGCAAGCCATCGCCACGCCCGAGTGAATACGAACAAGATAACTATCATCACCCAACATCCATGCCAAGCAAGCGCCAAACTGTGGTTGAAAGTAATCCAGATTCAGTTTGAAGAGGGAAAACAGACAATCGGCTAACGCGGCACGAGCAGAACAGTGTCGCAAACCGCGCGGTTCTTCAGAGTTGACAATCCCAGATGCCCTAGATACTAACGTTGAAATAGACTCATAAGTGGTGCTCGGTATTGTGTCATCTTTACTATCCTTCTTCAGGCGATAAAGACCGTTTGCTAATATAGAAACATGGCTGAGCAACCACAAACGAGACGAGGATGTCAATCCTGCATTCTCATCCAAATTTACCTGCCCGCGAGACACAGCTTCAACCACGGGGAGAATGTGCTCTAAGAGATACTCAGAATCAGCTGCGCCTAATAATTTGATCACTAATTCTACAATTTCTTGCGATATACCGATACCACAAGAACCACGAGGTGGGGCACCATCTGGTGGCACTGAAAAACGCAACAATGTTGACACGGAACCTGCGACTGCGTCTGGAACCACCATGGCTAACGACTCGAAACACCGCAATATTTGACGAATGATACGTTCACTAGCGATGACGTTATTTTCGGAATCCTGAGTAGCAGACGCGCCGGCTGCGAGCATCTGTGAGGCGTTCGAATGTTGAGTATCAGAGAAATCAGTCCCGGCCATTTCAAAATCCAAATCGTCATCAAACATTGAAGCTTCCTGTGTCGACGCCCGAGAACTCAAAGGAGTGATACTTGTCTGGAGACCATCACTTATTATTTTGAGCAAACTTCTCGCCATAGCGTGCAGCGCGTTCACTAAAGCATGTAACGTATGCTCCAGGCTAGGTACCAAACCACCGACGTCTTGAATCTCCTTGAACGCTGTCATCAAAATTGGAATGTAATCAAGCAAGGTGTTCTTCGCGGTAAGTAACGAAGTAGCATCGAACTCTAAAGATGCCGTGATACGGTTTATTATCAATGCCATCAAATTACCAGTGACTCCCCAATCTTTATTTTGAACTGATTTAGAAGCTTGCCCGGCGGCGAACACAGCGCTGATGGTTCCTAAAGCGACTGCGCATACTCGAATAACATCTTCGTTTTGAATTGAAATAGCTTCAATCATGCACTTCGCACTTTCAATATGGTTATTTGGATCCATACTTATCTCTGAAGCATCTAAAACACCCAGTGACGCGTTCGCAAGGGACACAGTCTTTGAGTCCCGGAAATCTAGTTTCAGCAAAGAAAACGGCGCCGCAACGAGATGAAGCTTTTGCACCTCACTGTGAAATTCGCTGTAAGCCTCGTCATGTAACTCAAGCCAAATGCGACTATCTGGGTCACTGATCCATGGTTTATGCGAGCCAGCAATCAGAGAGTTACGGAAGGCTGATTGCACGCGAAGCAAAGCTAAGTTTCTGGATGAAACCACGTGTGCGCGCCGGCCGTAAAGCGATAGGCGTTCGTCATTCTTCAGCGACAGCCCAAGCAATAGCCAATTGAAATAATCTATGACTGCACGCCCAGCTACAATGAGGTCACCCATACCTACGGATGCCACTGCTCCCACGAGCTCTAGCGTCGCCAGCGTTGGTGCCTCAGAAAAATCAAAGATGCCTAATTGCCAAAACTTCTGCTTCAAGGATGATGGATGAATGAGCTTGGAGCTAATCATCGTTGCTAACAATAATAATGCTTCATTTGCAATGCGCAAGTCCGATAGATGAGCCGGTAACCAATACAACAAGCACTCTGTGACATCTGTCCACGATGTAGACGCCTCATTTTGTGACGCCCACGCAAGTTCTTGTAAACATCTCATCACCCAGAGTAGACGGGCTTGAAACTTCATATCAGACATCCCGCCTTGAGCAAATGATTCGCTCAAAGCAGTCGTTAATACAGATGCGCACTTTCCGAGATCTTCTGAAGACAAAGAGGAAGAATGTCGCTTCAAAAAAACACTAAACGTGGCACCCCAGCATCCACTCTCATTCATTAAATTTGACATGACGCGGTCGAGATGCTCCGCCTCAGGACGCGCACGCTTCGCCACTCTCTCAAGCTCACAAGCGATCGTCCTTGGTTTGTTCTTGGAAATCATCAACAGGTCGCCATAAAGTTCAAACAAAAGTCTTTGTGGCAACTTCACCTCGAACCTATCGGCGTTGTCTCCGGCGACTGACCGGTCTGAACCAATCTCATCGATCTGACGCTCCAACACATCAAGCATATCGTTTACCTTGTCATCGCTTACTAAATCTAAATTCACCTGGATATACAAATATTTGATCAACTCTTCCTTCAATCGTCGATCGCGCACGTTGCCTTTAAGCGCCCATGCTAAAAATGGCTCTACACTTTCATGCAACGCGCTCGTGCGCGAACTCACATTTAAGCTCGTTTTGAGAAGGAAACTATTCATGGCTGAAATTATTGCCGCCGGAGTACGTCCATCTTCTCGCATATTTCGAAACAACTCCTTGAACGAATCTAACAATCCGAAGACGGCATCGATAGAGAAATCAAATGGACAGTTGTGCACCAATAGATTAAAAGCCGACGCGCCGCGGTATCTCTCCTCTTTGTTCTCACCCGTCGCGTTGTTATCATCAGTTGACAGTAATCTGGACGCAAAGAATTTAATTAATCCTTCGAATACACCTTGCTTTGCTCGTGCACAGTACTCTGGTGTGGACAACATGTGTGCGCGCAAAATGTGCACGTAATCGACGACAAAATTCCCATCGCCCGTCTCTAGTACCCAAAGTATGTGCGCAAAAATCTTTCCCGCGCGGCGAATTAATGGTGCTGCTAATCCGTTCGTACGTTTTCTACCTTCAGCGACGCCAATACACTTTCGCAGCAACGAAGGTACGTTTCTATCGATCATGCGCTTGTCATCCTCCAACTCGCTCGTCGCGCACACCATCACCGAACTCACCAATCCCGCCCATGTGTGTTGCACGTCCCCACGACCCGTGGCGTCGAAAGACTTGCTCCCTACATCTAAATGTGTGATGAAATCATTCGATTGCAATAACGCCAATAACTCTTTTACGCCATCCTGTGCGTGAATCAAAACCAAAACGCGCGCGCGTTAGTCGACAACGTTACATGGTCAATCACCGAGCGCCGCGCAGGGCTTTGCTCTGGCGTCATCGTAGTGACGCGCATGATGAGTGTTTGCCGTGTGTAATCTACACTTACCCGTCGTTTTCGTAACTTATCGCTCCGTAAACTCTCGTGTACGGCGACAATTTCTTCCATCGTGAATCACGACAGGCGGCCAAAGTAACAAGCGACGACGGTTATGCACGACGACGACGCCCACGCAAGAGCCGCCTAAAATACGTTATTGATGAATGCCATCTATTAACCGAATCCTTGCGATGGATGATCTCGCGTATGCGCGAAGGACGACGTAAAGTGACGTGTTGTTTTTGAATGACGAACGCGTCTGTCGCGAGAGTCGTGCGCGTCGAATGGACAAAGAAATAAAACGAATGTGCCTAACGCGCTATTATTATCAATGATTACTAATGCAGTGGAGATGTGCGCTAGAGCCATGGTCTCCAGCCAGTCCAAGCCACGGCTAAAATCTCCGGATTGGTGGCTAAATCTATCAGCGCGCGTACTTGTTCTTCGACATCGCGACATTTCGCGCGCGGCGGTGTCTTCGCGTTGCTTGTGATTAACGCGGTCAAATCATTCCAATGCGTGCGATTCGCGTGCTTAATTGAGCACTGCTCATATAACGTGTGTATCGGGTTGTCCAGCTCAAGTTTTCCGCACGCCCGAGCGACTTTCGACTGAATATGTCCGCCTTGTTCCTTTGCGCCCGTTTTCGCGCGCGCACTCAGCGCCTCGCGTTGCCAATCAAACAAAGGGTCCCGAAGGAAGATATCCATTACGCCCTTCAAAAGCGTCGAACCTTGTTGAAGCGAGCGCATCGTTCGAGTCATATCCGTCTCTAACCAGGTGCGCGCGTTTAGCGGCGCAAGAACATCTAGTAGTACGGGAGTAGCGCGGAATGGCGCGAGCTCTGGTATGGGTAGGTGCGTCGTCGCCGTTCCGAAAGCGTACCCAAAATCTATATGAATCAGAGAGCCGGTGGATATATCAAGTAGGATATTGTCCAAGTGTCGATCGCCAACACCAGCGATGTATCCACAGATACTCGATGCTGCTAAAGACGAAGCAAAAGCTTGGCGCATCATGACGAAAGATTCGGCGCTTCCTGCCGATGCAAATATAACATTTCGCAACGCATCTTTCGCACCAGAAGCGTTCCTCAATTCATCTAAGATTGCGATTGAATCCTCTTTCGATGGTTTCCCAAAAGCTTTGAGATAATCTGCGTGCTCTGTTGGCCCAACTTCGTCTTGTTCTGCGCGCTTGCGTTTGCCCAATCCGAGCGCAAATTCTTTGATGAATTGTTGATGTCGCTCAAACGCGCTTTCTTTGAGATGTGCTTCTCTGTTCACAAGACCCAACAGAGGAAATGAGTTTCCAAGAAATTCGATCAAACCAGAACGCTCTGATAGCGGCGAGACGTGAAAAGTGCGCATTTGTAGTCCTCGCCCTCGGGACTCTGGATTCTGCGCCAGTAATCGATCCATGCTCCGGAAGAGGCGTTGTACACGCTCATCTTGACGAAGGTCCTCAGAACCCTTTGCGATGAATTGATAATCTCTCCCATCGCTTCCACGGAAAGTTATTTTCTTCGGTCTTTGTTTACTTGCAAACACTTGTGCCTCAGGCGCAAAGCCAGTGATGTACACGTGCTTTTGAATGTCTGGTGGAGCATTGATGTTATCGTATTGGCCGGGAATTTCAAGGATTGCGGCACAATCGTGAGGTTCGAAAGCATTGAACCATGTAGAAAAATCAGTCAAACGGATCCTAGAAGAGGACTCCAACGCTGCATATTTACTATTCCACACCGAGCCGATCCTTTGCTCAGCTTGCTTCAAAGCGTCGTGCATGCGAGAGCCATCACTGTCACACGCTATGGCCTGTTTCAAGATTGGTCCGGCTACCTCAGCGAAACGCGCATTTATAGCACCAAAAGAATTGTTTTCCGTAGGCGCTAAATCTTCAAGCAATCGCTGCACAAGCCTTTGAACATCTGAGACATTTCCTTCGTACTCACGAAGCTGTATTTGTTGCCGGAACCATGCGAGACGATTCATTGGGAAATCAAGAAGCTCTATTGCTCGATTGAAACCATCGTGCATGGAAGACGTCAGTGCGAAACTAATCCTCTCACTGATGCTTTGATCCAAATTGTACTTTATCAAATCGAAATGAGGTCTCACCGCAGATGGGTACTTTGAAATCAGCCTCTGCAACAACGGCGCAATCACATCTTGCACAGACGCTTCCTCTGCCAACATCGACAAAAGTTGCGGAATCCAATCAAGAAAAAGCCAAGACGGCACGCGTAAAATAGCTGAGCCGAAGTCTCTCAGCGCACCGGGTGAAAATTCGATTCGTAATAACACGAGCAAACGAGGTATGAGATGTCGAGCTGACATTTCACCCGAACCAGAGATCTCCAAGGCCTTGAGAGCATGTCTGATAAAAATTTCTGTCATGTTTGACGAGGATTCACCTAAGCTCGACTTGAGCCATTTATTCACAGCATTCGCGCTCTCCAACGTTGTGTTTGATTCCGTTTTACCGTAAAGATTCTCGAGCATAGTATCGCAGAAATGCGCAAGTCGCAAGGACGCCTCTGACATCTTCGCTACGTCGCCAATCGATTCTGATTCACGTACGGCATCCATGTAACGATCAACCGCAGCGATTGCAAGGTCGGGCGCATCCTCTGAATCGTGCACTTTTGCTAGTTGTTCGCACATTCTCGCTTCCAAGATTGCTGCGCTTATTCTCTCATTCGGTTTCCACGCATCTTCATCAAGTCTAGCTCTGCACATTTCTAGTGTTTTACGAAGCGCTTGACCACTGCCGCTCAAAATTTTCAATTTGAACAGTGCGTCATATACTTTCCAATCACTTTGCGCGGCGGTTTGCTGGGTCTGTTGGATAGCTTCGATATACTTGCGCAGAAATTTCTGTGATAACACAACTTGGCCGACTTCGCGTAACCCATCCGCCGCTTGCAAGCACATGTCTGTCCGAAGCGTCACAATTGAACTTGTTTGAATTTCTGGCACAATGTTTACCAAGGCACCCATGAGCCTCGAGCGAAATGTCACAACCCGCTCCCATACTTCCGATGGATCATAAAGTGGAGAAGGCCAGCGTTTACGCCATCTCTTCTCGAGCTTATCTACCTCGAGATTCGCTTTGCTGTTATCGAATCGTTGACGGCTTTCTCTGATGGTCTCTATGCATTTGATTGTCTTCAACATTTCATCGATTTCGACTGCGGGCTGCAGAGATTGAATCAGCTTTCGCCGAATAGCGATTGCAGACGAAGGTGTTGAACTCCACGTTTCAGCGAAAGTCTTATATGCTTGGGACAAAAATTCCTCAGTCGCATCCTTTCTATCCTTGGATAAAGCGTGCAACGCAAACTCAACACCGAGATTCTTCAGTATCTTCTGATTGCGTTCACTATCACTCACGAGGTTTTCCATGAATGAATCATCCGTTAGCGGTTGTCGAAGAGCAACGCGGACTGCCGTGCAAAGAGACGAACCTCCTGAAGCCTCGCCTGGAATGTTGAATTCAGCACTTTCAGACGCTGGCGCGTCTGGCGCAGCTCCGGTAAGCTCTTCGGAGAGATCTTCCCAATCTCCCAGACGTTCGGCACAACGGAAGTATTCGCGATTCCATAGATCCTTTTCGCGCGCATTTCGATCGAGACTACTCTTCAAAAGAGATCTATAACGTTTGGATGCGTCTTGCAAGTTACCCATGATTTCTTGACGAATCGCCTCCACCGTGTCCGATTCAGAAAATGCATTGACAAAGGCAAGGAGCGCCGAATCATCATGACCAAGAGACTTACTGAGCTGTGCCAAAGCTTCCCATAACTGAGATGACTGATGGCCTGCTTTTATTAACGCTTCCAAAGCGATGACGCCGCTTGCGAGACAATTACCATTGACTGCGAGTCTGACAATGTGTTGCGCCGGCGCTTCTGCCTCTGGTATAGCTTCACACAATGAGAGAATAAATTGAACCAGAGAAGAATTTTTCCCAGCAATTGTCGACGTGAATTCTATCAACGGCTGCGTGACAATTGCCAGCGCGTGCGCTTGTAATCCGCCACCCATATCTTCGATGATAAATTGACTCTCGTCGCGAGCTGCGTGCGACAACTCTTGGAGAAGCGAACAAGCAAGCGTCGTGTCACGCTCAGCTGTCACTAAAAACGGAGCCAGTAATTCTCGACAAGATATCTTCACATCCGGCAAATCACCAGCTGAAATTTCATACATCATGAAAGAGAACGTCAAACTGGTCACTCGACTAATGCTACGGTTGAGAGATGCAGTTGAAGTTGCTACTGTGTCGCCTGAGCGTTACTTTCAAGCCGCACTGTATACGTTACAAGAACACTTGGAATGGAAGGACGAGAAGAAAGAATCGGGCAACAGATTGACTGCTATTCAGATTATCGGTTCACTATTGATAAACAGCGTGATTGATTTACAGCATGACAATTTTGCATTCCTTGTGTCATCCAAAGGCGAGAGGTTGGGCGATGGCGTGCGAATCAATTTTGCGAATGCCACTCTCGCATGCTTGATGCGTCCTGGATCTAACACCGGACGTAAACTTAACTCTGTCGCGGCAGCACTCCTCGGCAAAATCATGAAAAGTTCTGGCGACAAGCAGCACAAATGGCACATGGACTTGAATGACAAACTAACAGCTTATTATGCAAAAGGTTCGTACGACGCGTTTCTTGACACGCTGGATCGTATAGCGTTCAGTTGTCCTCAATATCCACACAAGTCAGGATTTGCGTCGA
>JACLAB010015817.1_pt1 | contig 19110 bp, 19 predicted proteins | sample 8027921 | NCBI WGS metagenome assembly JACLAB01 (sample SAMN15725117, study PRJNA655200) | protist metagenome | isolation source: fluorescence activated cell sorting (FACS) single amplified genomes of... | place: USA: West Boothbay Harbor, Gulf of Maine | collected 2000-07-19 | reverse complement strand
GATCATACTGCTACACGGCGGCAACAGCATTGCCAGCAGTTCTCACCACTCGTCGTGTTTGTGTTGAGTTGCGGACAGTCTCCTTCAATTTTCGATCGATTAAACGACGATCAATGAACAATCGAAGTTTATCGCCTTTCAAGTTTCAGGAAAAGAAATACGAGGAGAGTGTCTTGAATTAAAAATGGTCTAAACCGTTGATACTATTTATACTCGTCTGTGCGCTAGATACGATCCTTCCTTTTGCGACCTGTGTATTTGCTATTGCGAGCAGTTTCTTTTCCCTTGAGTTGAGCCTGGGATTTCTTCTTTTCTATCCAAGCCCTCCCTTTATTATCGGGATGCCGTTTGCTCCTACTGTGCGAAACACTACTTATTTTCCTGGAAGGTGAGAGGTTCTTTCGGGCTTTTTTGCGTCCAACGATATTTATACCTGGTTTGTTTAAGAGTTCATCACCAACCAGTCCACAAATGTGTGTGCTCGCCGAAAATTCTGTCGCAGAGCTCTCCGAGCCAGCAGCCAACACCAGGAAATATTTTTTGGCACGGGTTGAATTGGGATAGTCCACGACTAGCCCACCTGAGAAACCAACACGAAGAGCTGAAGTGGTGATCATTTCTACTTGCTCAGCATTGTCAGGATAAAATTGGAGAACTGCTTTGCTGCCACGCTTAAGACAGCGGTACAAGTGGTTGAAAAATGATGCGAGCCGGCGGCGCGGCCGATGGAGAGAGTTATCAGCATTGCAGAGCCATTGAATAGCTGAGATTGAGATGCAACCATCGAAAACACCAGGCCGAAACGGGCAACCATGCCCCATGTCATACTGAACAACACCTCCCAATACTTCGCGCTCCTGTGCAACTTCGAGCATGTTCATGCTGATATCAGTACCTATCCATTCATGGCCAAGTGATGTCAGACGTTCACCGCTAAGCCCCGAACCACAGCCGACGTCAAGCAAAAGGCGCGGAACACCATCGTCAGGAATATTTAGGAGTTCAACTGCTCGCTCTGTTAGCCTTTCTTGAATCTCGACGACACGCGACGAGTGTGTATATTTTCGTGCTTCGACATCGTTGTAAAATATTTGTGGAGGTGCTGTGAATTCGGGACGGCTCATCGGCGTTTTCTTCCACGCGCTAGATTCGATGCTTTCGGTGCTGCGTGAAACTTCAAATCGTGTTGCGAAAGGGCAGCATGTACAGTTGTACAACGTACACGTACAGTACACTTATTGTACAATAAATAAATAAGCAAGTTGATTTTTTTACTGATGAAGTACAGTATCATACCTTCGTACATAGTACCTTGTATGCCTTTATGTACATAATGTACGTGTACACGTGTACGAAAGTACGAAAGTACGAAAGTACCTACGAAGGTATTTATCCACATTCTATTTCCGAGTACAACGATTGTACACGTACGTGTACACGTACTCAAAAAAAGTCTTCGCCTTCGGCGAGTAAATAAAAATACGTTTAGTGTACAACGTTGTAGCCCTACTGTACAGGTGTAACGCGTTGTACACAAACAACGTTGCACGAGTACCTTCGATCGAAGATAAAATAGTGTACTCTCATACTCAACTACGAAGGTACTTTCGAAAGTACAACGTTGTACACTACTATGATACGTACAGTATGAGATGCATGATAGTTGCATTATTTATTTTTATTTATTAATAGCCAATGTATGTACATCCATACCTTCGTAATATCCCCTTGCTTGCTTGTGAATAAAAGCTGTATGTACGAAGGTACGAAGGTACTTCCGGAAGTACTTTCGTACAACCTACACGTAAGTGTACGTGTACACGTGTACACGTAGTGTACTTCCGTACCTTCGAGGTACCGAGCGAGTTCCACGGCGAGTGGAAAACTGGTTTCCTGAGGAAGAATGAAGTAGGCAGAGATTGTTCAAGAAGTAATAATGACATTCATATAACCTGTCCATGCTTTTGACGGGTACTTGTTCAACCGGTGGCTCGGTGGTTTCCGAAGCGCTCCAGACTGACGTCCTTACCGACCTCGAACGAGACGTCAATTTCGTAGTCAAATCGTTTGAGACCGGTTATGAGCCTCGTGACGATTCTTCGTCTCTAACCTCCGGCACGTTCGTTTCAGTGTGCTTCTCCAACCTATTTCAGTTATGAACTTTCTGTCCTAACAACTTGTACGCGACAGGCTCTTTTTGGATGCCCGTGGAACGCATCTTGAACCCTTTGAACGGCGTTGAACGCGCTATCTCGGTTCTGTCCACGTCGTCTGCTCTTCGGAGCACGGGCATGGTTGCTCAAGAATTTGCAGGTGCAGAGTGGTGGGTTCAAGACGTAGGCCCTGAAGAAAATCCAAAAGGTTTCCATACTGACTGTAACTTCCAAACAAAAACAGGAAATGCCAGAAATGAGAATGTATATCAGGGTAACGCATGTCGTTGCGCAGTCTTCCACCCAACAGTAGCAAGTGTCCTTTACCTTGTAAACAATGGTGGTGCAACAGCAATATTTGGACAGGCAAAGCAGTTTTTTTCAGATTATTCTATCTTGCAGCCGCGGTTGCCTACAGAAGTGTGTATTGTGAACCCAAAGCGTAACAGGGTGCTTGTTTTTGAAGGAGACAGGTATCACGCTGTATTACACCCAGCGTCATCTTATGAGGACAGTTCTTGTCAACGGGTACGGTCGTCACTGGCATTGCCTTAGTTTTTTTGCCACTTTACTCTGCGAAAACTTTCTCAATGCGACTCTGCATATTTTTGTTTGACTCTTGCATATTTCTAATTCAAAATATCCTCAAACAACGTCCTTCTTCTGCTGCCTATGGGACAGATTACTTTTCTCGTCAATTGGTGGAAAAGTAGACCTGATGGAGTTGTTGAACTCCCGAGATGTTTTGTTACAAATAAGAACTTCTTTTCAGATGAACTGTTAGCTTGGAAAATTCCGGGGCATCAACCTCACGGCGTGCACGAAGAGAAAAGACAGAACATTCGTGTTTATTTGACACGAGGTTGCGAAGTGTTTCTCACAGGGGTAAACTTTTTTGATCACATTGAAAGGTGGCAGTCCCAGAAGATGCCGACAGGTTTTGAAGAACTGGTCCGTAGCCGAGTCATACTTCTCAAGTATTCCGGAACTGCACGAGGTTTAGTGAAGAGGGATCACAAAACAATAAGTTCTCTTCTAGAACACATTGAAGGTGAAAATGAATGGCCATACGACCCTATTTCTTTTGGAGAATAGTATTGAGTTGAGTGACTATTGTGCAGCCTTTATGCTCTGAACGATATGTCCAGGTAGTAAAGGGATCCTGAAGTGAGATCTCCGCCGCAAGAGTTGCTTGCATATTGCCACCCTTGTGACACATGATGGATGCCACGGTGACGACGCGACGCGCTCGAAACTATGACGATCGAGGAAACTGCGAGATCTGAAACCGGCCGCCCGATCTAATTTAGGGCAGTGATTCTCGAGTTGGGCGCCGACCACACGCAGAAATTTCAATTTGACCCCTGGTATAGAAAGCAAGCCCGGATGGGAGAAGGTGGTATACCACCTCTCCCAAAGTTCCGAAAGAATAAATCGCACAGGGCACGTTTCTGGAATGCGGAGCACGACTAATTTTGTTTTCTTGAAAGGAAGGAAAAAAAGTTCTTGCATTACTTGAGTCAAGCAAGAAACACAACACGTTCTTCTCTTCAAAATGCGAGATAGTACTTCTTTCCCATGAACCTATAGTGCCGCAGAAGAAATGCCGATTGGCAACTAATACTCTCTAGATGTCGATGCAACTTTTTCTGTTCCGGCTCAGCCCAAACCAGCCTGCACAACACAAATGGGTGACTTATACAATTCTTGCCAAAATCTGGGGGTACGCAGAAATCTCATTGGGCCACCTGAGAAAGAAGCCTTTGCCTCCCTTGTGAGAGAGTATAATGCGCACATTTTATTCGTGCCAAGAACGTGTCGTGAGGAATTTATGACTTGAAGCAAAGTGCCTTTGTTAGATCTCTGACAAACATCTTGGAATTTAGAATAGATGTTCCTCCAAGTGTGACCTGGAAACCCTGGTTTGCCTCATTTACTTGAGCAACATATCTTGCTTCCTCGTACGTCACACCCCCAATTATAAATACTAAAAGATGCTGTGGTGGCTTGGAGTCGCGCAGCTCAAATTCAGTGCTCACACTTGGATATTCATCTCTACTTTTTCCCTTTGCAAATGCTTCAAGCGTCCGAAAGTAGGGATCATCACACCAGAGTACAAAGGTAAAAATGCGTCAATGCCACTGCTAGGAAATAGTGCAGAGGTTAATAAACATGGAAACCAGAAGCTGAGCTCGGATGAGAGCCTAACACACCTGCACTAAGAGGGGTTGATGTTGTGTGTAAACTAGGAAAAGGTCCAAATGAAATAAGCAAAAAGTATTAGACCGGAACAATATTTGCAAGAATCCAAATTTATACAAGGCAAACCACACCATTTTCAGCCCCCTTCAAACCACCAACAAGTTTGGAGGCCCGAGAGAAAAAATTCCCATTTCGAAACAAGTCTCTGCACATAAAAGTCGTCAAATCTAAGGACAGGTGTAAAAAGTTATAAAGTTGTCGTCCTTACCCTGTCCTGTATGTATTACCAGCATACTGCGAAAAATCACAGTTGATTCACGGAATTTCTTGCCAAAAAAAGCTGACACACTTGCCTTCACAATCTCGGTGACTAAGTGTACATGAGAACTTTCGATATTGCGTTGTTGGAGTGCGGACACCATGTTGTTAACCTTGCCAAAAAAATTAGTTCTTATGATCCAGGGGAAGTGAAAAAGGCATACCTGCTTACATCCCGAAGTCTCATACCTCAGAATGAACAGGAGAACGAGCTTCAGACATGCAAAAGAATTTGCCTAAATAGACAACCGGTGAAGGCAAGCAAAAAAAAAGTAAAAATGATAATATGCTACCCGTGGGTTTACTAGTTGTTGCATCACTGAGTTGTATGCATACAACCGATCAGATCTGCTAAGCAAGGAGGCCAACAGGCGCTCATAAAGATTACAAAAACAACCAAAACGAAAGAAATGACCCACCCACAAACAACCTCTTGCTCAACTTGAGAGACTGCTAGAAGATCATTGGAAGAAATGATTTTACTTAACTTACAAGCGCGTCCATACAAAACACAAGATATCAAAAGGGGGACTCAAAGGATATCGCATGACTTGCCTCAGTCAGGATAGTCACGTGCTTAGATACAGCACCAGACTGCACTCGAAATTCAGGGAAGCTTTCAACAAATCTTTGAATATCCTCTATCGACTCAAGATTCTTATTTGACCTCGAGATACTCTGCGCCAAGAAGAGGATTTGAAATAGGAACAAAAAAACTTCTGGACGAAAACATACCTGGAAGTCATCAACAAGTTTTTTGACTGCAAATCCGAGGTCACCTGATGTGGAGTTGTTGATTAATGTAAATAAATTAAGAACAAATAAAGAGGCAACCAAAATTTGAATGCATGTGGCGACTGAAAAATTCATCGTTGCTCGACGATAAGACCAAATCCTGTGGTGCAGTGCAAGAACTTTATTGGAAGAAGCCAGCGAATTTGGCGCAGGAAAGAACCTGACTCTTTCCACATGAGTCAAAAAACAGTACACGGTTATTATTTATACAAAGGAGTTCATGAACCATCGCCTTCAGACAACAAAAGGTGAAAAAAAGGTTAACTGATCATTGTTCAAGCTGACAAGAGTAAGAACACCTGGTATGTCCATTGTGAGAGCAAAGGCGTGACCGGGTCATCTTTGCGATCAAGAATAAGCAAATGAAGACTCCCAGTACCATGCCCATAGTCAAAGAGGGTGGGTTCCTAGGAAATGGAAAATAGTTGGTTTATAAGAACCACGCAGCACAAAACAATTGAGTGAATACCTGCTCACGAGCTAGGCGCCAGACATCATTTGCGACCATTTGAGAAATTTCCGAACCAAAACAAAGGACGTCAGCAGTGCATGCACGTGAGCAAAGAAAGAATAGGTTGAAGTCCTCAGAAAATAAGAAAGGGCACTTAGAACTCTACTGAGATGAGAGCCTACTTCCGTTGATAGCGAATTACTGGCAACTGTTTCAAACTCAATATGGAAGCAGCAAGGCCATCCACTAATGTATCGATAATATTACGCTGATCATTTGCATCCGACAAACCAGCAATCAAACTAGGAGGTGGTTAAAAGAACAATCCGAAGACTTACATCCCTACGAGCTTCTACACTAAAGAACTCGTGGTTTCTTGGTACGTTCAGGGTGAACAGTGTTGGATCAAGAGCAACAAAACAAGCGAACACCTCCTACCAAATGAAGACACCATGAGAAACGGAATATGACCTCAAATGCGCGCGCAAACAGGAGATGACGACGCAAACCTGTATTTGGCTGACAGCTTCTCGTTCATCAGCCTCGGCCAAAGTTTGCATATCAGTCTCTCTCAACAAGTTTGAAAAGTCTGTCAACAATTTATCTTGATATCACCAATCTGTCTTGAGATCACACAGTATGAAGGACAGAATACGTCACTCACAGAGATAGTAATCACCATAAGGATCGGCTTTCAAGATGTCGCAGAGAAGAGTGACATTTTCTCGTGAGGGTCTCACAAAGAAAACCGCCTGTGATAGTTGTTCACGTGGCCTAAAAATCACAAGGACCGGTGTCGATGAGAGCAAAATCGAACCTTCAGGTGATGCATTGCACTTTCAGATGTAGAGTTTATTTTCTCTACAAGGAAAACCTGGCAAGTCGAATGAGATCGTGGAAGCCGATTACGCCTTAAAGCGACATATAAACCTCTCTTTTCAGCAACTCCGTGTGGCTGAAGGCAGCACCAACCACATTAATCTGGGAAAGAAAAATAAAATAAAATAAAAATGAAAAAGTTTTTTTCGTTGATAGTTGGCTAAGAGTATCATCGCACACACCGTGAAGTCGTCAAGTATTAAGGCTTTCATGCCGACTGCTGCTTCACTTAACATTTTTGAAACATATCCTTTTATAATAAGCAACAGGTCCAGGGACATGTTGCATTTCCCGACGGAAAGTTGCGAACTCGAGCAGCGCTTCCAAGTGGAGACAGAGTGCAAGACTACACGAGGCAGGGTATACTAGGTGCTTGTCTGCAGCGATTCAAGAGAAAACGGGTAACACGTGCCGAAAGTGAGAGCACGGTCGCATTACTCACGCTGTGCGTGATGCACGGCTTGCTCTCTTTTTCTGTATGCAACTACGAGTAAGTTGTTCACCTTCGAAAATACTTTCGTACTTTCGTAGTTATACGAAGGTACGAAGGTACGAACGAAGGTAATATATTTTCGTACGAAAGTACGAAAGTACATACAACTTAGATACAGTACTGTAAGTAAGTTGTGATAGAATAAAATAAGAAGGGCGGGGTTTTCCGATTCTAGTAGGCGGTCTATTTTTCACTCACAATTAGCAACCTCACCAAATGCCCATAGGAAAGAAAGATCCGCCCTCGCATTCGTATGGCAAACGGTCAGCATGGGAAGCTTCCGGAGATTTTTTTCGAAGACCGCGCGGCGCAGTCTGAAATACTGTACAGTACACGTACGTGTACCCATACGATTTTCGTCGAGAAGCTCGTCCCGTCAAGCCCGTTTCAGACCACCTCGCGCGCTTTGAGCGCCGACGATGTCTTTTTCTTGACAGTAAGTGGTACTATATTATCAAATGAACGGCGTCATCATGGTGTTGGCATCAATTACTCTCACGATGGCGATGTCATTTGCGACTGTCCCGCGCCGTCATCGTCGTATTCAGCGCGCGGACCCTTCGCGTAAAAAAAAACAAACTTCGACCGAAACCTCCCGAGATGATTTTTTCCATGTCGAGGATTTCACGAGCCGCCCGATCGATTGAGCCTATTAAAAATGATCCCCGCGCATCAAGCTGACCGCGGCGGATTTTCAAAGTTTAGGAAAATATGAGGAAAAAATTCCCCATATTTCCCCATATTTCCCCAAATAGAGACGAGGCAAGCTAGCTAAGTACGAAAGTAGCTATCTAGCTAGCTAGCTAGTACGAAGGTAGCTAGTACGAAGGTACCTTCGTACGAAGGTAGATATTAGCTACGAAGGCACGAAGGTAGCTACTAGCTAGCTAGCTAGTAGATAGCAACCTTCGAAGGTAGCTAATATTATCTATCTAGCTATCTACCTTCGAAGGTACAACTACTTTCGTACTTTCGTACTTTCGTACTTCCGTACATACACGTATGTATGGACGTACGTAGCATACGTAGTAATTATTACCTTTGTACATAGTTCGTACTATCTATCTATTATCTACGAAAGTACGAAAGTACTTTCGTACAAAGTACTTTCGTAATATCTAGTACGGAAGTACGAAAGTACCTAGCTAGGCCACCTACCTTCAATGGCAAAAAGGTTGTCAAAGTGTGCGACTCCGCGTCCCCGCATGCAACCTCTAGAGGTGGTGATAAAATCGAAACTAGTTTCAGTGATGTCCATCGCCATGGTTTCATCCCTTCACATACCCATAAACCGTCCTCGCGGCTTCATGTTTTCTCGAAACACTGAAACATTAAAAAAAAAGCGTGTCGACAGTGGGTCTTTCTGTTGCAGCTACAGGGCATACTTTCCAACTAAGCCTTTAAAGAAGAGGATTCGAGCGCAGATGTGCATGATTTCTTCATTATCGCCATCTACCTCGGGGCCGCAACCGGACGTCGAGGAAGAAGGATCGGCGCTGGACTTTCCAGAGGTATCAGTATACAAACCCCTCGGCAATATTTTCTTTTTTCTTTTTTAGAAAGGTGCCCTCTGAGTACGGCCCGCTTTCGAACCTCACACCTAAGAGCAAGCGCATCACTTCACCGCGGAAAAATCCTCACGACCGTCCGAAAACCTCTCTGAACTTAACTTACCCAGGAATACGTGCGAGCTGTGCCGAGCCGGCGACCAGATATCTTTCCTGACATGAAGGAGCCGAAACAACCAGTGCCTAAGCCCATGCCCGGCGATCCAGAGTTGCCCGATGAAGAAGAAGAGGAGGCGGAGCGCAAGAAAAAAACTGGTGAGCCAGGGACAGACCCTGAAGAAGAAGAAGAGCAGAGCCCGGCACCTCAAAAACAAGAAGAGGTCGAGTGAGTATTTTGCCTTGAACGTGCATACTCAGCATCGCATGGTTTATTTGCTTGTGATACTGATGTCTTTGGAACATTCCTACAAAATAGCTAAAAAAAGTCAGTTTTTGTTTTACGTTCGTTACACAATGTTGAGTCCCTCATACATCATATGTCAAAAAGGAACTGCTGTAAGAAATATTTTAATGAACAAGAGTATACAAGGGCACAAGCACTGCTATTTTGCTAAACTAGCCCACAAATGCCCGGAGTCACAGGTCTTTGCAAACGGAAATCAACATCACTTCAACCTAAATGAAACTGATGAATCATAAATCAGTTTCACAAGGCGCGCCACTTTTGAAGGTTGAACACCTCGCCACGTGCGTGTTCAACGTTGGCAATGAAGAAGTTAAACAATGTAACTCCTTGGCGTTCACGGCGGCGCGGCGGCGTCCCCAAGAGAACCACTGCCCACCGCCCCTAGCCCTACTTACCCTCTATCAGTCAAACGCTGCTGATATCTTTGAGAACAAAGAATACAATAAGAAGTGCAGGCAAAGTCCGCAATCTTTGGGGACTGGATGGTGCTGATTCATACTGTTTGTGAGAAGAGTATTAATGTATGATATAACATGAAAAAAAGGCGAACAGCAGTTTCTATTCTAGATGGTGAAATCGTTACAGCCTAATCTAGAAGTCACTGTAACTTAAATCTGTGTAGAACCACTTTTGTTAAAGAGTGTACAGGAAAAAAAGGAGATATTCAAGCGAACCTTGTGCAACTTCTCAGCTATCACTGCTGGATTTGCCTTGGCGACGGCATCCCTACCTAAGGCTTTGTAGTCGAAAGTGCAGTTGTGCTTGTTTGAGTGACGGTGACTTGAACAGAAAATATACTCACAGCGGCACCTAAAACCTGTAAACCCAGTACGCTTGTTGCAGGTGTAACATCTGTTAAGAAGACATTGCTCGTCCCGTTTGTTTAACTCTTTGATTTCTGGTTCTCCAACAGCAAAAGGACCGACGTCAATTTTATCCAACTCAGAGTCATCGTCAGTCTCCAGAATCGGGGTGACGATTGGCTGTACGATACGAGAGTTGCTGGTATCAAGGTTGGTTCGGATCTCGGAGTTGTCGCCAGTACAAGAAGTGCGAAGACTGTAGCAAACAGAACACATGTTTGCTGTGTTTTGGTTCCTGCGACCAAGATATACAGAAATCAACGTCGACATTAGGAAGAATGACAGCAAACCAAGAGGAGAGGAGCAAGGAATATACATCATGATCAGCTCAACTTCAAGATTCTGGGAAGAAGATATGCGCACCCGAAAAACCCGCAACCAGCTTCGCAAAGATTCGCTGACAGAGCGTCGCCTTCACTCGCTCTTGCCCGTTCAGCCATTTTTTTACGAGTAGTCTAGCTCGTAAGTCTATCCCTTCTCGACTGTTCCGGTGATATTATAAAAGTGACAGCGTCTTTCTCGCAGTTGCTGGGTTGCAGACCTCAGAGGCTGGTCGTAATTTTTATTCTAAAAATACAGATGGTTGTGGTGTTGTGGTGTACGTTGACAGCTGTACACGCAGGAGTAGTCGGGTACAACGGGTTACGTGAGCGTACGTGTGCAGTAGTACGATCCAATTTGGATAAAAATACAATAGACATCATACGTGTACACGTGTACGTGTACTGTAAACAACTTATCATTTATGCGTACTTTTATTTTTATGTACTGTACACGTACAGTACACATAAACAAATTGTACTTTATTTCGTATGTCCGTTTTTTAAGGTATTCTATGATAGTAGTCCTCTACGTAATTCGAAAAAAACCAGTTTTCTACTACTGTACCTTGGAAGTTACTTCCGTACACGTGTACTGTAGATAGCTATGATAGATATGATAACTGCTGAAATGACCCTTCGAAGCGACATGACTAAAATTGTACACGTGTACGGAATACGTGAAGTACGGAAGTACTTTCTGTACGAAAGTACGGAAGTACGAAAATACTTTCGTACGAAAGTACTTTCGAGAGTACGAAAGAAAGTACTTTCGTACTTTCGTACTTTCGTACTTCCGTAGCCATAGTACATGAGTCTTACGAGTCGTAGCCCTACGTGTGTAACGTTGTACCTTCGAAGGTACGGAAGTAGAGTGTATACGCGTACACGTGTACGTGTACACGTACCTTTTGGACAAGTTGCCGGGTCCAGCAAGTTGCCGAGGACTCAGAGGTAAGCAACAATGCCCTATTATACACATACTGTATTTACATATGCGGCATATGCGACCACCGCACGATCCCTTTGTACAGCCAACAGTCCCATTTGTCGTCGATACAAGTGAAGATGAAGAGGACGTCAAGATTGCCTTTGCTTCGTACCTGATCCAGCGATACAGTATCATTTTAAAGAAAATTCTTCTGGTGACTACAGTAAAATAGTATTTTCATCTGTTAATAGTTAACATAAGAAATTTCCTTCAGGAGGAAGAAAAGTTATATTCACCAGCCAAGATTTATGTTGAGTGCGTGACGAATCATCAAGACAGCTTCGATCTTTTTGATAATTTTTTTTTCTTCAGCTCCCTTTATCTTTTGTCAGCTGCGCCTCGACTTCTCAACTCACTATTCTCGAAGTCACGCAAAATTCATTCTGTATTGGACAGTGCAGCAGCAATTGCACTTGATGAAATATTTCGGGAGCAGGCTACCCGTATCTCGCTCGAAGGTGCGATTCTGTCCAAGAACTACAACACTAGACGGACAAAGACAGTGGTAAGAGTTGTTCTTGATCTTGAACGTTTCTCGTGTCCTGGGCTGAGCCCTACCCCAACTCAAGTCTCTGCACGTCACGTGGGTCGAGTGCTATCTTTGTCAGGCACTGTATTACGCTTAGGGGGTGTGAAAACTCACGAAGTTGAGTTTCTTGCTGAGTGCACGCGGTGCAGACACCGTTTCCGTGTTGCTGCTGATGATGAATATACTGCAAATGCAGAGATGCCCTCAGTTTGTCCTTCAGTAATAAGCTTGGAGAGCAAGAAGTGCACTGGCACATCTTTTTGCAAAGTTTCAGCCAATACTCCGGTGATACGCGACTATCAGGAAATGTTGATTTGTGACTCAGCCGTTCACAGTGCAACTGCTGCAGGTGCAAGTTGGTTGCCAGCAAGTCTTGCCAGGAGTTCAAAAAAAACAGCCGTAGGTGAAATCTTTGGGTCTAAATCAAGTTCTGTGTCTGATAAGTCACGGTCACTGTTAATCATTCTTGAGGATGGTATGGTCGACAAATGCCACCCTGGGGATGATGTATCCATTACACTCACCGTACATTCCCGCTGGAATATGTGTCACAGCAAACAACGTATGCAACTAGTACTTGTCTGCCGCGCGACAAGTATTCAACTGTTTGAAAAACGAAGATTTGTTCAAAGGAAAGTCAAAATCACGGACATGGCTGCCTTTACCGATTTCTGGAAGACTTACGACATTACAGCAACTTCTACGTCAACTGGCAATTTGATGAAACCTGCAAAATTGCGTGCGCTGCAGGGGAGAGATGTGATCCTGCGAAGCGTATGTCCTCAACTATTTGGTTTAGTTTCTACGAAACTCGCCTGCCTCCTCGCAATAATTGGGGGGGTATCACGTGTTGACTCTAGCAGTACAGCTAATATCCGTGGGGAGAGTCACCTGCTCATTGTAGGTGACTCGGGCACGGGGAAATCACAACTGCTTCGATACATAGCTCAGGCCGCTCCAAGAGCGATCATTACGTCTGGTATGAGCTCCACGGCTGCTGGTCTCACTGTTTCAATTGCAAATGCTGACAGCAGGGCAAACTGCTCAATCGAAGCCGGCGCCCTTGCTCTTGCGGATGGAGGACTTTGCTGTATCGACGAATTTGGCTTCATACGGCCTGGTGAACTCACTGCAATTCATGAGGCAATGGAACAACAGACTCTTTCATTTGCGAAAGGAAGAGTGGTCGCTACGCTGCAGACCCGTTGCGCTGTCGTGGGCGCTTGTAATACAAAAGGTTTTGCACATAGTCTGTCTGCTTCTCTTGTCACGAGTACATCTTTCTCACAGCCACTTCTTTCTCGCTTTGACTGTGTAATGATTCTTTCAGATGATCGGAATGAAGATGCAGATCGCTTGCTTTCGACTCACATGATCTCACTTCACAGCACCGGCACGTCAAATGAACAAATTGGAAAACGAAACTTGCAGACTGAAACAGTTCTGAAAACGGCAAAACTAAAACTGGATTTATTCACGGCGGAACCATCCAGTTCTGAGCATGAGTCGATACGACATGATTCTGAAGACATTAAAGACGACACTGAAGCACGCTCTACTAGACCTAAGTTGTGGCCCCTTGATCGAATTCGGTCCTATATCGCACTTGTGCGTTCTAATATTGATCCGGCTATTTCTACTGAGGCTGAAGCTCTTTTGCGAGGTTATTACCAGATGCAGCGCCGGAAAAAGGAAAACATCTCGGGGCACCCAACCATTCGTTTACTTGAAAGTTTGATTCGTTTGACACAAGCACACGCGCGACTATTGTGGATGGACATGGCGACAGAGCGAGACGTGGTGGTTGCTGTGAGTCTTGTCGAGAATTCGTTCTCTCAGCCGTTAACTTCAAAGTCTGCACAAGATCCCACTCTCTATTTTAGAGGTTTTGTTTCAGACCAGGAAACTCACCAACAGAAGTTGCAACTTCTACAACGAATCAGTGAAGAGCTTGGCCCTACATGGTAATATTTGGTCAAGTGTCGTGATTTTTGTGAAGAAAATTTACTTCCTTTCCCTACCTTGCAAATTTTCGCTCTATCGAACACAACTACAGAGATTTTTATGGCGGACATTTTGTCAGGAGAAATCTGTACCAGCGATGTTAGTTTCGCACGAAAACTTGTTTAAATAATGATAGTGCTACAATACTATAGCTCTAAAGTACTGTAGGGCTGCCGGTATTCTTTTTAGGGACACCGCAAAATACCCTTCTTATACTAAGCAGCTTCAGCTGTCGAGCCAGGGACAAGTATATGTTTCAGCTGCCCTGACTTGTACAAATCTTCAATAATATCATGCCCCCCTAGAAGACTTCCTCGGTAGTAAACTTGAGGTATGGTTGGCCAGTCACTAAAGTCCTTCAAGACGTTGCGGAGGTTGTGGTTGTGGCGCTCATCAAGTGTATCAACAGTTTCGAAGTCAACAGATAATTCTTCTAGTATTGCACACACTCGGTATGAAAAGCCACATTCTGGTTCCTTTCTGAAGTAGAGATCCCCTTACGCCACAGAACATATTGCCGTGTACGAACGAAACAAATAGACAGAGTTATACAAAAGGAAGAAGGCATTTAACACTTATTTGTCCCCACCTTGTCCCCTTAATGAACGCAACAATGTTATAAGACTCAACTATTTCTCTGCATAACTGGAAAACCGTGCTGTCGTTGACCTGGCTGTTGACACCGTTCGTAAGCAATATATTAATCTTTGGCGGAAGGTGTTTTCTTCGAGACCACTGCGAGTTCCCTCTAACATTGCCTGGCGGAAGAAGACCTCCACTAACTGCAAGGTGTTCTTGCATCCATTGTTTCCACAACAGTTGCAAGTCAGCCTTCGTTGCACGAGGGATAGCTGCAAACCGCAGAAACCCGCAGTAACGAGGCATTTCATATTTATGTAGCTTCACGCTCGAAGATATCTTCCGTGAAATGCCAATATACTGAATCTCCATGGTGGTGTTATAGACAGCATATATACCAGGGTGTTCAGGGAAGATCACCTGACTAAAATCAGCAGCACTGAGCGCAGTGGCTCAAGCGCGGGGGTAGTTGAGAACATCGAAAGGATTTAAGTATGGGAAATTCGAACACAAATATTCCCGGAGTGTGTGCTCTCAATTTCATGTGCGCACCTCAACGAGACGATAGGAATTATTGACGAACCTTGATACTGCAGCTGGTCGCCTGTTGCCGAGCGAACTTTCCACGAATATGAGGGTAAATGGACTACTCTGCAACCTCGACAAAAACGTGTATTCCGCGGAACTGGACATCGATGAAGTGCGGTCGCGACGCTAAAATCGGAGGATATTGTTGTCATCAGGAAATAGCCCGAGCAAAAGCTTCGGGCGCAATTTATCCGCGCGAGACTATTACTGTTCTCTCTGGCACGCACATACAGTACTGTACACGTAAAGTTGTATAATTTGTCGATATGTACAGTATGATGATAAACGCATGAATGTATCACACGGAAGTAAGTTGACAACTTACAGTAAGTATTACAGTACCTTACACGTACTGTAGTTCTAGGTACCTTCGTTCGTACTTTCGTACTTTATTTCGTACCTTCGTATGTAGATATGTACTTTCGAAAGTACACGTACCTTCGAAGGTACCAGCTAGCAGGGATAGTTTAAAGTTTACTTAGTTTTTCGAAAGTATGATACTTTCGTATTTATTTGTGCGGGTCGGGCGAAATTAGACCGTCGATTGTGAGTTAAAACTGCAGTACTTTGAAATACTTATTTATTTTATTTTTTTCCGGCAGTCATGTAAGTTGACAACTTATTACTAAGTGTCGAAATTTTAGTAATTTATCCCCTGCTATGTACTTTCGTACGTACGTAGATAGATTTATTTGTGCATTCTTGTATCATACGAAGGTACAATAATGTACAACGCGCGTTACTTTCGAGATTACTTTCTATTCCGTACGTAGCTACGTACGTAGCTACGTACGCAGCACGGAAAAAGATATCGATTCTTCCGGAAGTACTTTCGTACTTCCGTACTTCCGTATGTACAGTACGTACAAGTACACCTGATATCTTCGTATGTATGTAGCAGTTATGTAGATATGTACTTTCGTACGAAGGTACTTCCGGAAGTACCTTCGAAGGTACGAAAGTACGAAAGTACGTGTACTTCCGGAAGTAGCTATTAAAGTCCATTGTATTTCAACGTATCCTATTCAATGAAAAAACGTTGTACACGTATGGAAGTACAACTATCCTAGCTAGACTAGACACTGAATAGACATACAATGTATATGATGTACGAAAGCAACTTACTTCCGTACTTCCGTACATAATATTCTCTTCGAAGGTACGGAAGTACTAGGGCCTACTGTACAGTACGTGTAGTTGTACACGTGTACTTCATAATATGATTTTTATAATCTACCTTCGTATCCGTTATCAACCTTCGAAACTCCTTCGAAGGTACACTATGAATATTGGACACGTACTGTAGGGCTAACGCGGTGCTGCGACGTGTACAATATCTATTTGAATAGAATAAAATCTTCGTACGTACTTCCGGAAGTACCTTCGCATTATTCTACTGTACATACTGTAGCTCTTTACACGTAGTCTATCTCTATCACTATTTATCTCCGGGAATACTTCCGGAAGTACAACTAGGGCCTACACGTGTACATGTACATATTTGGACGAATAATTTATTAGGGCGATGATAAAATAAAAATAAGTTGCTTGTTTACAATAAAGTACAACTAGACAACGTGCACGACTCGTATACATAAAAATATGTACATCCGGAACTGCAATGGTAGACTAGGGATATTTTTTTACAAATAGTCTAGAAGTCTACTATCTTCGTACGGAAATATACTTCCGGAAGTACGAAAGTACTTCGGAAGTACTTTCGTACTTTCGTACTTCCATAGTGTAAAGCCTGTACACTGCACAGTATCGGTTGGCCACAAGATTTGGACCTTCTAGTCTACTACTTTCGTACTTCCGAAGGCACAACTTCACCGCGTCACATGCACAGTAGGGCGGATGTAGTTTATACATTTGTAAGTTGTTACGAGCGTGTATTTTTTAATAGGGCTACAGTACAACATATCCGATGCCATTATTAAAATACAGTACAGTACACGTACAGTACACTATGTATTCAAACGTATGTATGTAGCTATTCATCTTGTACAAAAATACTTAATAAGTTGGTTTTGGATATAAAATACTATAAACAACTTAATAAAAAACTGTATATTATGATAAGTGCAGCTAGCGGCTTGCTATAACAGCTTTATCATATTATTTATATTTATAAGAAAGGTGTTTGTACACAATGTATGATATAAATCAACTTACTGTATTAGAAGTGTACTGTATGGACATGTGAACTTAATAAAAATATTACAATATCATAATAAAGTTGACAACTTATTATTACACGTACTGTACGTGTACATAGGTAGGGCTATTATTATTATTTCAGTTATTATTTCCATCAGCGGCGGTCTTGAATCCAAACACTACAGTACGTGTACACGTAACGGTGTGTACGTGTACAGCTGTGCACGTACACGTACAGTACACATAATTACCAACTATTTTCTGCAACGTGACTACTGTACAGTCTGTACACGTACGAAGAAACGAATTAGAGATCGCAAACGTGTACAGTACGCTGTACACATAAATAGAGAGGGATAGTTAGAAACCGTGTAGCTACCTAGCTAGTCACTTTTCGGTCGAAGTTTTTTATTCTGCCTGTTGAGCGTGTTCCTCACAGCGCCGAAAATGGAGGCGCATATTGCTGTCAGTAGAAATCAACACTTTCCAGTGCAATTAAGCGACCCTACTGACTCAGTTGAGCGCGCTCATCAAGCCGGCGATGCACTGCAAGTCAACCCATTCACGCACAGGCCGTACTCCGAAAAGTACTTCGACATTCTAAAAAAACGAAAGGATCTTCCTGTGTGGCAGCAACAGAAAGATTTCGTAAACATACTCAAAAAAAGTCAGACTCTCATTCTTGTGGGAGAAACAGGTTCCGGAAAGACAACACAAGTTCCCCAGTTTGTTGTTGATGCAGGCTACACTGTGAATGGTAAGCTCTGTGTCTGTACACAGCCTCGCCGAGTCGCGGCAATGTCAGTTGCTCGTCGTGTTGCCGAAGAGATGGATGTCAGCATCGGGCATGAAGTTGGGTATTCTATTCGATTTGAAGAGGTCACAGGGCCAAAAACTTTACTTAAATACTCTACCGATGGAATGCTCCTTCGCGAGGCGATGACGGACCCTTTACTCCGTCGTTACAGTGTTATCATAATTGACGAGGCCCACGAGCGAACACTCGCTACAGACATACTTTTTGGACTTCTCAAGGAAGTCCTTCTCAAACGAAGGGATCTGAAAGTCGTGGTTATGTCTGCTACACTTGAAGCTCAAAAATTTCAAGGATACTTCTTGGATGCACCTTTGATGCAGGTGCCGGGAAGACTACACCCAGTAGAGATTTTTTACACCGAGAATCCTGAGCGTGACTACTTAGAGGCTACAATCCGCACGGCAGTTCAGATTCATGCATGTGAGCCTCCTGGAGACATTCTTGTATTTCTTACAGGAGAGGAAGAGATAGAGGATGCCTGCATGAAAATTAAACGCGAGGTTTCAAACATGGGGGACAGAGTTGGTGACATCATGGTCGTCCCGTTATATGCCAGTCTTCCCCCTCAGCAACAGCAACGTGTGTTTGATGTTGCACCATCATCGCGTAATACACGAACAAGCCGCAAAATAGTTATATCAACCAATATCGCGGAGACCTCCCTCACTATCGATGGAGTTGTATATGTGATTGACCCTGGGTTTGCCAAGCAAAAGGTTTACAATCCACGCATTCGGGTGGAGTCTCTTCTTGTGTCGCCAATCAGTAGAGCATCAGCACATCAGCGAGCAGGCCGCGCCGGACGGACGTGCCCGGGAAAGTGTTTCCGCCTATATACAGAGACTTCCTTCAAACGTGACTTACAGGAGCAAACATACCCCGAGATACTGCGTTCGAATCTTGGCTCCGTGGTTTTGCAACTAAAGAAGCTTGGGATTGATGACTTGGTTCATTTTGATTTCATGGCAAGGATAATCTTGAATATACTTTTTAA
>JACLAB010012921.1_pt1 | contig 19113 bp, 20 predicted proteins | sample 8027921 | NCBI WGS metagenome assembly JACLAB01 (sample SAMN15725117, study PRJNA655200) | protist metagenome | isolation source: fluorescence activated cell sorting (FACS) single amplified genomes of... | place: USA: West Boothbay Harbor, Gulf of Maine | collected 2000-07-19 | reverse complement strand
ACTAATGTCTCACCCCTTCCTCTTCTTTAAATGATGAGCGCCTTCTTAAGCAAAGCACCAACCGTGTCCGACGGCTGTGCACCCTTGGAAATCCAGTCCTTAATCGCCGGCGCATCGAGGGAAGACTGCTTGCGGATCGGATCGTACCAGCCCAACTGTTGGATGGGCAAGCCGTCGCGACGCGAGCGCGAGTCAATAGCGATGATGCGGTAAAACGGTTCCTTCTTGCGGCCCATGCGGGTGAAACGAATCTGTGTGTGTGCGTGCGGGTCATACAACGAGCGCCATCGTCAGTCATCTGCGTGCATTCTTGGCTCTCACCAACGCGTGACTCGACGCGGTACGAACCCTGATGGTCAACCAAAGGTCTCATCGCGCGCGCGCGCCCCTGTTCGCATAGGGTTCTAGGTCTTCCTCGCCGATGCCCATTCGGCCATCGGTCGCGTCTATCGCGTCGACGACACGTACCGCCACCTTGTTCTCCACGCGCAAAGTCGCACGAGCACCCGAAACTCTCTTTTCCGCCTGCGTCACGCGTGATATTATAATCGCGTCGTCGTCAGTCACCACACATCGTCACCCACGTCACGTCCCATCACCCTCGCGAGGGTCGCCGCGACCGTCACCCATCGCATCCGCGTCGCGTCTCCTCGCATCGCTCGCGCGCGTACCTTGACCGCGACGCGTTGGCCGACGACGGCGTTACCGAACGTTAAACTCGCAGACATGTTTCGCGTGTGACGCACGCGAGAAGTGACGTCGCGACGCGCGCGCGCGAGGCGCGAGAGAGGCGCGCGCCCGCCGACACGTCCCGGACGTCATCGCGCCCAGGCATCTTCAAGGGTGGTGCGTGATGGTTGTTTTGAGTATCACACTATATGAGATACATCGCGGGTTTGGAGAAATGTGTACTGCGTGAATGTGGGTTTGATGGACTTATGGGATGTACAGTATTGGAAGGTGGGTTTATGTCGGACATACGGCGCCATACGGGGTGAGCGTCCCTCGCGGGCGTCGCTCTTCACCCAGGGTCGCGCCAATAATTCCGTCTCTTTGCGACGCACGACGAGTCGAATCGAAACATGTTGAACGCCGACGGTGAAAACGTAGACCTCTACATCCCGCGCAAGTGCTCGTGGACGAACAGATTGATCACCGCGTCCGACAAGGCGTCGGTGCAGTTGAACGTCGGGCACTTGGATGCGAACGGCGTGTACAACGGATCGTACACGACCATGGCGCTCTCGGGCTACGTCCGCATGAAGGTAGGTCGATGATGCGATTATTATTGTTGTGGTTTGCGCGTTTACACGGCGTTCGTCGTCGTCGACGAACGCGTTCGACGCGAGATTCCACGTCGCGCGATGGATGACTTAGGGTTTTTTTGACCCTCCTCGAGTCGCGCGGGTGTCGAGCGTGCGCGCCTCGTTCGCCCTCGGGTGTGTCGCATCCCGTGCGCGTGACGTGGTGATTCACACTCAAGAGTGATATCGCTTCTCTCGCGCGCGTGCGTGGACGATCATAATCGGTGGCGTCGACGACAGCTCCCGAAGATGGTCGTGTGAGCGCGATCGATCGCGGCTTTGAGTCGCTCCGCAACGACACTAACCGCCGCGCTTTCTTTCGTTTACACATCGCACAGGGTGAATCTGACTCTGCTCTCGACTTGTTGTGGCAGAAGAAGAAGGCCACCATCAACCAAGCGTGAGACAATTGATTGTAGGCTGGAGGCGAAGAACGTAGGTGGCGATGAGATAGATTCGGGCGTAGTACTAGACTGTAATACCGAACATCTCAGTGATTATACGCGCGGCGCCCACAATGGTTGCTCTCTGCAACGACACGTCACGTGTCAACATATTCGTGAACATCATATTACAAGATTAAAGTATACTTATCGCTCAGGCGGGGTTTAGTTGTTTTCATTGCGCGTTCCACCGCGAAACGCCGCGCGTTTGTTCGCGCGCGGTCGCCCGCGGGGCGCACTTCGAGCATTATTCTTCCGAGCGACGGCGGAGTTGACAAACTCCGCATCGTCGTCAGACTTGCACTTAATCAGCCTTGATAAGCTTTTGCACACCGCCCGCAACCTTGACGCCCCACGCCGCGAACGCAATATTCACCAAAAGTTGCACCTTCCACGTCTGCGCGACAAACGGGCTCGGCGCCTTCTTCGTCCCGACGACGTTGGCCACGTCGTAGATGATCTTCGTCGTCAACACATGAAACCCGGTGGCTTGCTTGGAAAACGATCGGTCAGACACACCGAAACGCACGCTGCCGAGCACGATGAGGATCAACGCAATGCCGAAGAATCGCGCAAAGAATCCCGAGGCGGTCGTCGCGCTGCCAATCGTCGCGGCAAAGTATGGGAATTTAAACACGCTTTTGGCGCCCCAGAAATAATCGGGGTTCGTCGCGAGCGTCACGCCGAACAACCCGAAGTAGGCTTGCATGGCTTTCACGTAGTTATCTTGAGTGAGCATGATGATCGTCGACTGTTGCGTGTCGTGTCAAACGCGTGCGCGGTTGTGAGGACAATTCAATGCGCATCATTGGCATTTGAGAATTAATTCTTCAACGAATGTTTTTTGGCGCGCGAAAATTCGAATGGAGGGGGGGTACATACGCGAATTTGACCAATGAAGACCCCAAAGGGGAACACAGGGGGAACACACAGAAAAAAAACGTCGGTTGGTGTCCGACGTGGCCATGGAACGTCGTGGAAGGCGACGTCGACGACGACGACGCGATCGTTCCCCTGGTGCGATGATGGTGTGATATGTATGTTATATTGAAGTCTAGAGCGCGCGGCGGTGGATGTGGGATGGACGGTGACGCTATGGTGGGGGTTGAGGGCGCGCGCGCGCCTGAGGGGAAAAGAGCGACGCGAGGACGCGCGGGGCGCGAGGCGGCGCGCGGGCGAACGCGCTCGTGGGGTTCACCGCCCCCGACGACGCGAGTGCGTCGGGGACATCGTCGTCGAGGAGGTTGATTTCTTCGATGGTCGATGCCGAGGGTGTGGAGGGTTTCGCCGGGGCGAGAGCGTCGAGGGACACGGCCATGAAATCGTCGTCGTCGTCGCTGAGCAAGCCCAACGCCGGAGACTTGGGTGGATTTTTCGATACCGGTACCGGCGCCGCGGGCACTGCGCCGCGCGTCATGGATTTTATGGGCGATTTCACGACTTTGGCGACTTTGGTGAAAAAGTTCATCATGAGAGACTTTTGCGCCGACGTCGCCGCCGGTCCGAGCGCCTTTTCTTGTTTGCGCTTCTTGCCCGCAAACTTCATCTCCTTGTTGCTGAATAAGCTACTAGCGCCATTGTTTGTAGAATTTGTAACTGGCGCGATAAAAGGTTTGCGCGTTATTGGATCCGTATCTCCAGTCGCAATCGACGTCGCCTCGGCGTCATCGTACTTGGGCCCAAGAAACGACAAGTCTTCGACACCAATGTCAGCCGGGATGGGCGTCAAGTGGCGCAACGTTTTCAATCGCATATCGTACACCAAAGCGTGCTTGAAAATTAAACGCGCTTTTCTCCACTCTTCTTCGTACCCATCGGGAATTTCAATCTTTTTATCCGCGCGCAAAAGCTTGAACGCGGCGTCGGTATTTTTGCACTTGTTAAGCAGTGCGTACATCTTCTTGATGCCTAGACCACGGATGTTGTCCAAAAAATCGCATCCAGACAGCACGCACAAACTAAGAAACAACTCGAAATCCCAGCCTCTAAAATCTAACGGCGGCGGTCCCTTCTTGCGCTGCACATCGTCAAAGTTTTCATCATTCTCCTCGCGCGCCGGCGGCGGACCCGCCAACATGTTTCGCCACTTGAACTCCTTTGCATCGCCACTCTTTTCGAGCTTAAAAATCACGGTTTCACATCCATACGCAACTAAATCACTATCCTCTGTAAATACCAAATCTACGCCACCCTCGCTCGAGGGAGTCGCCGCCAACGCCGCGATTTGCCCATCCGCTTCGTACGGCGCCACAATAAATTCAAAACCTTGTCTTCTCAACGCCACGATGAGCTCATGCGCCATCGCAGGCGTAACATCCATCCCCGCTGCAAACGCATTCTTCGCCCCATGACTATCATTCACACTCTTCGCCTCGTGTGCTCGAGAAATCTGCGCTTGCCTACGCGCGCGTCGCTCCTCCTCCTCCCGTCGCTTCGCCGGTAACCGATCGCCGTCAAACACAATCACCGGCGTGATCCCATGATGCCTCAACAAATTCGCCCTAAACAAACAATACGTCACGTACGGCGCGTCTTGCCCTCTCGCGCGCCACCACGCGTTCCCCGTGGCGATGTCTTGCGCCACAGAGTAACATCCTTTATGCAACCACGAGTACGCATCAACCGCCGCGCGCGTGTTCGCGTAGCGTTCGACGTGCGTGCTCGCGCACCACGGTTCGACGACTGCGGGAAGTCCTTTGATCCCCATCGCGCGTCGCGGCGCCGCGACGGCGTGTGTCGCGCGCGCCAGACGGGCTGTCGATCCGATGGTTTGAACATCGGTTTTTGAAATGTGATACATTGGTGGCGTGTAATACCCCCAATTGACCGATCATGATCAGGGACAATACCCCCCCTGGCCGAGGAAAAAGTGCCACGTGTCGAGTTTCGCGCGGCGTGGCGGCTGCGTCGGGTCGCGACGCGGCGACTGTGCGACGCGCACGCGCCCCGGGTGTCGTCGTTCTCGCGCGCACACGCGACCGCACGGCGATACATCACACTGTACCTTTCGCCGCGCGTGCGTGTGAGTCGTCGATATGGCGAAGACGCGACGGCGGAAGCGCCGCACGCACGTGAATGCGGACCACGCGCCCGGGACGAGCAAGAGCGAGACCCCGAAGACGTTTGTGTTTCGACGCGGACGATTGGCGGAGAGCGTGAAGGAGCTGAGCGAAGATTTGAGAAAGGTTATGGAGCCGCACACGGCGAGGAATTTGAAGGAGACAAAGGCGAATAAGTTGAAGGATTTTGTGCAAGTGAGTGGTCCGCTCGGGATTTCGCACTTTTTAATGCTTTCGTCGAGCGACGCGAATAAGTATTTGAAGATATGCCGTACGCCGCGAGGACCGACGTTGACGTTTAAGATTCATGCGTATTCGCTTGCGAATGAGGTTGCCAAGGCGCAGAAGAAGCCGAGAAATCCGGCGAATGCGTTTTTGTCCCCGCCGCTCGTGGTGTTGAATAACTTTGGCGACGAAGCGCACCAAAAGTTGGCGACGATTACGTTTCAAAATATGTTTCCTCCGATTAACGTGAGAAGAGTGAAATTATCGACGTGTCAACGCGCCGTACTTGTGGACTACGACGCTAAGACGAAACGGTTTCAGTTTAGGCATTACAGTATCAACGCCGCGCCGGTGGGTACGAATAAAAAGTTGAAAAAGTTGTTGACGTCGCGCAACGCCCCAGACATGGGAGACATGCAGGATGTGAGTGAGTTCTTCGACAAGCGCGTGGGCGATGCGAGCGATTCAGAGCTCTCCGACGATGAGTCCAGGCGCGTGACTTTGGCGCAAGATTTCAATCGCGTCGCGCACGCCGATAGCGAATCCAAAATTATTCTTCAAGAAATCGGCCCGCGCATGGAACTCGAGCTGGTTAAGGTTGAAGAAGGCATGTGTGACGGGCGCGTGTTGTACCACGCCTACGTCAAGAAATCAGCAGACGAAATCAAAACCCTTGAACAAAAGAAGACTGAGCGCGAGAAGTTGCGCAAGCAGCGGCGTTTGGAGCAAGAAACCAACGTCAAGCGCAAGGCGCGCGACAAAGAAATGAAAGCCGACGCCGAGCGACAGCGTCAAGGTAAATCTAAGAAGAAACCAAGCAATCAGGATGAATATAAGAATGAATACGATCGTGAAGCCGAAGAAGCCGACGAACGTAAGTGGCAGGAGGCATTCAAAAAGGAGGAGAAGGAATGGCAAGAGGGCGACACGTACGAGGCGCCGAAGAAGCGCCGGCGCCCGTCGCGCGAGGCGTAAAACGTCTTCGCATACCAATCCGCGTGTGCGCGCGACGGCGACGGCGACGGCGACGACGGCGACGGACATCCTCATCCTCATCTTCATCTCGTGGAGAACGCTCTAGGCGCTGCATCATCTGAATCATCATTTTTAGGTAGTCACGTGTCAATAGGACTGAAAACCATAGCAGCTCAACCGCCTAAACCCGCGGTCGAAAACCTCGCGCGCGCCATCGCTTCGACCTCTTTCGTCGGCTCTTCTGCTAAGGAACACCCGTTCGGCTACGAAACAAGCACACTAAAGGTACGTTCTATGCACCGCGCTCGCGCGCGCGCGCACATCGCCGTCGCATCGCGCGCGACACCCGCGCGATCGTCGCCCCGGACGCGCCCGCGGGCGCCGCAACGCCGCGCGAGCCATCGTTCGAACTAAGACACTGACCGACGACGTCGCCGCGCGTATTCCCACCCGCGCACAGCTTTACACACACAGAAAAAATGTCTGGAGACCTCGCATGCACGTACGCCGCGCTCATCTTACACGATGACGGGCAAGAAGTCACCGCCGATAAGATGGCTGCCGTCGTCAGCGCCGCGGGCTTGACGATCGAACCGTACTGGACGGGCTTGTTTGCCAAGTTTTTGGAAACCAAGTCGGTTGGTGATTTGATCTCCAACGTCGGTGCCGGTGGTACGTATTTTTAGCTTGATATTGAGCGCGCGTTGACGCGCGTTGGCGTCGGTGGCGAGCGATCGCGCGCGATCTCGTTCGAGTGGTCTTGGTGTTTTAGGGTCTGGAGCTACGATGACTGACGGCGGCGTTTGTTTTTTACGCGTACACAGGTGGCGGTGGTGGCGGCGGTGCCGCTGCTGCTGGTGGTGCCGCTGGCGGTGACGCTGGTGCTGCCGCGGCTGCGCCGGAAGAAGAAGAAGAAGAAGAAGCCGACATGGACTTTGACCTCTTTGACTAATCTTCGACGCGTTGGCGTCCGCTCGAGGCTCTACACGATCGGGACGATATTAGACTTAGCTTACGCACGATGTAAGGAAGGACTACTCGTTTTGAAACACATAACTATACACACGCATGCGCATGCGCTTCTCTTCCGTGCGTTTGAATCGTCGTCTCGATATAATCTTACATGATGGCTAAATGTACAAAAGTTGCGAAAGGCAAAAACTACGCGGCTTCGGTGCAGTCGTCGACGCACTTGGCGGCACTGCCAACGCACGTCCCAACGTTGTATCCACGAAGAGCCTTGACGATATGGCCTTCTTGGGAGATATTAAATACGACCACCGGGATGTCATTCTCTTGGCAGAGCGTGATAGCTGTTTGATCCATGACGCCCAAGCCGAGCCGCTGGACGGTTTCGTACGTCAGAGTCTTGTATAACTTGGCGTTGGCGTTCTTCTTGGGATCAGAATCGAACACCCCATCAACCTTGGTGGCCTTCAACACCGCTTGAGCGTTGATTTCAGCCGCACGGAGCGCCGCACCGGTATCCGTAGTGAAGAAAGGGTTACCGGTACCGGCGCCAAAGATGACGACGCGACCTTTTTCCAAGTGCCGAATCGCGCGGCGACGAATGTAAGGTTCAGCCACCTCTTTGATTTCCAACGCGCTCATAACGCGCGTAGGCACACCCTTGGATTCAATCGCCGCTTGCAAGTTCAAAGAGTTCATCACCGTCGCGAGCATACCCATATAATCGGCGCTCGCGCGGTCCAATCCGTTGCCCTCTTTTTCCGCGCCGCGAAAAAAGTTCCCACCGCCAACAACCAAAGCCACCTCAATCCCCCCAATCGCAGCCTCCGCAACCTCACTCGCGATCGATTTCACAACATCCGGATCAATACCAAACCCATCCTTCCCAGCCAACGCCTCGCCGGACACTTTAAGCATCACCCGACGCCACTTCCACCTCGTTTCCCCGTCATCCGCTTCCTCGTTGTGCTCGCTCGCGCTCGCGCGACGTCTCGACATCGATCGCGGCACCGTTCGCGGGGTCATGTTCAACTTCTCCTGTGCGATGAACTCATCGCTCGTGCCTTCGTCTTCGCGATCGACGATGGCGCGGGCGACGGGCGACGCGCGCCGCGGCGCCGCCAAATCCCGACGGTGTTGGCTCAACGTCGTCGTCGTCGTCGTGCGCCGCGCACCCGCGCGTGCGCGTCGCGCGCACGCAGCGGTGGCAAACGCGCAGGGCGTGCGCGTCATCGTCGTCGACATCATCGTCACCGGGCGCGCGTCGTCGTCGTCGACGTCGGGGAATGCCGCGGCCGTGGATGACGTGTAAAGTGCCGTTCAAACGCGAGACCATAAAAATGTTTACTTCGGACATACGGATCGTATATAAGATTATAAATCAAATATCATGTAATGATACAATTTACAGGGATGGAAATTTGATTTATATGCTGTTAAACTGTAGCTCTTTAGGTGAGCTGTTTTGCGGGATATTCTGCCGAAAAAGCGCTTTTTGCCGCCTGCGCCCTCGCGTTCGCATTGCGCGACGCGTTCGTGGACGTGTTCGCGCGCCGAGACGCCCGCGCACAGGCGCATACGTATCATCATCATGCCGCTCGCGTTCCCGCGCCGCTCGTCGTCGTCGCCGCTCGCGGACGGCGCGGCGTTTACCGTGCGCGGACGCCGAGCGCCAACTGTGGCGGCCACGACGCTGTCGCTCGCGCGTGTGCGCTCGGCGCCGAGATCTGGCGACCGAACGTCGTCGCGGACGACGATAGTGAATGAGGTGGTGTCGTCCCTCGCGGCCAAGGCGAACGCCAAGGGTGTGGCGACGAATGCCAAGGTGAAGATGACGGCGAAGCGTTTGCTGGAGCGCGATAACCCTACCGCGCTCACGGTGCACTTTATAAAGCCGTCGGTGGGGATCTTCTTAGCCGGTGGCATTGCTGGTGCGTTGGCAAAGTCTTGTACCGCACCGCTTGACCGGTTGAAGATTATCATGCAGACGGCTGGGGCGAGTCGGGCGAGCGCGGCGGCGGTGGCGGCGGCGGACAAAGGCTTGCTCGCGGCTTTCGTGGCGATTGGTAAAACGGAAGGCTTGGCGGGGTACTGGCGAGGAAACGTGCCGCAAGTGGTGAGAATTTTACCTTATTCTTCTGCAATGTTGTACTCCTACGAGGCGTACAAGAAGAAATTGACGAATAAAGAGACTGGAGAGCTCGCGGTGCCCGCGCGGTTGTTAGCGGGCGCGGGCGCCGCGTGTACGGCAACTATCGTCACGTATCCGCTTGATATCATTCGATTACGCTTGAGCGTTGATACGAGTGCACGTAATATGGGTGATGTGGCGCGCGGGATTTTAGCGCGTGAAGGTCCGCTTGGGTTTTTCAAGGGTTTGCGCGCTACGTGCATTTCCATTGCGCCGTACAGCGCGTTGAATTTCTGCGCGTTTGACTTGTTCAAAAAGGCACTGCCCGAGGACATTCGTAACGAAGCGCAAGGTATCGCCACTGCATCGTTAATGGCTACAGCGCTGGCAACGGGGTCGATGTACCCGCTGGACACCATTCGCCGTCAAATGCAACTTCAAGGGAGCTCGTACGCGAACATGTTAGCCGCCGGTCAAGGCATCGTCGCGGCAAATGGCATCGGCGGTTTATTCCGTGGTTTTATTCCGAATGCCATGAAGAACATGCCAAACAAGTCCATTCAACTCACCTCTTTCGACGTGTTAAAGAAGCACATCACTCGTTCCGAGGCTGAGTACAAAAAGGAGTTGGAGATTCTCGAAAAGGAGAACAAGAAGCGCGGGTGAGCGAAATGTTTTTAAATCCGCCTCTCTCAGCGAAAGATGCGACACCTCACGTTGGTCGGGCTCCTAAACAACCATAGCACATGTAATACTCGACGTCCCGCACAGTTTTTCATTCGCAAAAGACGCGTCGTCCCGAAATAATTTTCTACAAAAGTCTGTCTCTGTCATTGTTACAATTCCTGAATTCATGCTCAACCAAGCGTCCGCGCTACTTGCAATCATCGCGATGTTCAAACAAACCGCAATCACCTCCCCACGGAAACTGTTCGCGGTTTCGTATCTTCAAATAGCTATACGCCGTATCCTCGGCGTGAGGATGCTCGGCGTTCGCCAACGTATACACCCCGAACCCCGCACACGCCGGGATCGCGATCGCACTCACCGCTCGCCACTTGTTCATCTCAGCTACGAATCGACAACCACGCGCGACAAAACGCGAAAACATAATGTCAGTCACCCATGCATGCGATAGCGCCCGCACGCCGTCCGTCGCGTCGTCGTCGAATGCGCAATTGTATCTCCATGATGCCGTTCGCGGTCGCTCGCACGTGTGTGCGCGCGCGCGCGCGCGTGTTCTCGCGCTCGCGTCCGCGCGCGCGACGCACCGATTTCTTCTTCCACGGATGCCCCGGATGACATGAAACGTTTGTGTTCGCGCACCGCGGTGCGGCGAGCGTTGCGAGCGACGAGGGATGCGCACGCGCGGAACATGATGTCCGCGGGTGGGGTTGTGACGCCTCGAGACGCATGGTGCGGTGGATGTGACCGACGTTATTACACTAGAGGCTAGATGTGTGCGCGTCTACGCGCGTCTATGCGTGGCTAGGTGGAGGGATTTGGGCGTGCGTGGACGTACAACGATGCGTGCCATCGAAGGATGTCGATTCCGCCGAGTGTGCGAGACGAGCAATCGCCCGCGAGGCGCGCGCCTACGGGCGCTAGGCGGTGAGCGGTCGCGTCTCGTCGTCGGCTCCGGCGCCGGCGACGCGTTCGTAGGTGAATAATCTAGCGCGACCATTGGTGCGATAGCCTTTTGGTTGATGGAGCTTTAATGACGCAAAGAACGCCAGGGTGGTGCCGAAGAACGCACCGTTGTACCACGCCAATGCGGACAACCCCTTGGTAAAGGCAAACATGTCGTACACCACGCGACTGGTGTAGTAGTACCGCAACCAAACCGAGAAGACGTACGCTTGCAGGAATAATATACTCCATCCAAAATCTCTTCGTCGCATTGGGAGCGCACCAAACGCGTACTCGAGCACTAAAATGACTAAATTGAGCGCGTGTTCGCTCAAGCGGTACCACTCCAAGTAACACGCCGGGTAGTTGTCGACGCCTTCGAGCGTGGCGCACAACGGGTAGGCAAAATAGGAAAACCACGCCCCAGCGCTGGAGACTAAGTTTGTGCTCCAACACACGCTATATAAAATCACCAATATGTTCGTGCGGGCGTTATACGCGCCCTCACTAGGTTCTACGCCTTGCATGCACCACGCCAACGCGCCTTCGGTGACGCACAGCAACACAAACGTCCAATCGCTTAAATACTCAAACCCATCGGTGTGTTTTTTGGATTCTTCGTACCCTAAGTGGTAGACGCAGAAAAATATACCGAATAAAAACGTGCCTAGGCGCAAGGCGAACAACAGCGACCTGTGCGTCGGGGAAAGTGATGAAGATCACGCTTCGTCAGTCGCAACACCCAAAACTACATGGTTTTTTGGCTTTCCACGCGCGCCGCGAGTCGTCGGCGACGACGCGTGCGATGGGCCGGACGATATCACACTCTTACACGTACCTCGGCACGCCCTTGCGGGAATTGGCGACTCTATCAAAGCTCACCGGCGGCACACCATCGAGTTTTGGCATGGCGATGAGATTGTGCACGGCGAGCGCGCCCCAGGCGACGACGCACGACACGATGGCAGTCGTCGTCCATTCCGGCGGTGGTTTACGAATGCGTAAATCGTTAAAACTAAAGTCTTGGTCCGCGAGCTCGGCGGACGCCAGCTCTGTCGGGGAAGCGCTCGTCAGGCTCGGTTCAGGACGAGGCATGATGTGACGATGGCTCGAGGCGCGTGGACTGCTTTGATTTGAAAACGTGCTGTAAAGGTATCACCATTGAAACCAGTTGAATATTAAATTCGTAAAGTGCTATGCAGACAACAATTTGATTATTATAATTTAGCGAGCCAAGAGTCGACGATGTCGTCAGAGCCGTACCACGGATACGAAGCTGGAGAGTCAAATGTCCCGACGGTGGACATGGAATGCCAAACACCATCGAGAAGGACATTTTCTGCGCCTTCGAGCGCAAGGGCGGCTGAATTTGGTACGACGGCATCGCCACATACGCCGTTTCCGTCACCTCCTGCAACGACGGCGTAGGATCCGCTCGCATAGCGCGTGATGGAACCTTTCTCGCTCGCGACGTCGCCAACCACCGCTCGGCCAGCCACACACACGTATTTCACACCATCTGGTGCAAAGTACGTTCCAGGCCACGTATCGTTAACCCATTTAGATGCACCTCGCGTTGGATCCGCCTTGGCGTCTTGAATATGGGGCGTACCGAGTGAAATTAAACTACGTACGCGCGTCTCGCGACTCAAACCAGCCGCCGAACATTCGGCGTTCGGAGTCGTCACCAACGCCAACGCTCCACCAATATACGCGCGCGCTAACCAACCACCAGCACTGTGCGCGACTATGTCCACCTCGCGCGCATCTGGGTTCGCTTCTAAAGCTTGGTTGACGGCTTCGTCTAAACGAGACAAGTACCAGCCGTACGACTCCGTCGTCGTACACGCGTTCAACCAAAATCCTTTCGTCAAAATGCTCTTTAAAATCCCAATAAACCAATCTTTTCGTTCCACGCGCGCCACATGCACGGCAAAGCCGCGCGACGTGAGGGATTGTACGAGACTGGCGTCGCCGCGTCCCAGCGCTTGTTCGTAATCGAGTGAGTCATTCCCAAACCCAGGCGCGATGACAATCGGACGCGAACTCGGCGTGGCGAGCACGCGGGACGATGACGACGATGTCGCGTCATCGCTCGATACCGGACGCGGGATGACGCTGCCGGAAGCAGCGCGCGTTGGCCCGGGTGCTCGAGCGCGCGCGGCACGTCGAAGCGGCGTTGTGGATAGACCCGCGCGTGCCGCCGTTGATGACGACGCGAACATGGTGGCGTACGCGTAAAACGAAAAGTGACTCTCGCGCGCGCGGTTTTGTTCGCGCGTTCAAGCGCACGCGACGATCGGCGTCGATGAGTGGCGCTTCCTATGTGATTACCTTTGTGGTCTACTTTTGCGCCGACGCCTCGAGTTGGGCAAGTAATTTAGCCTTTTTCGCCGCTAAGAGTTCTTCTAAAGACATCTCAGTCTCGGGTTCATCCGCCTTGGACTTTTTCGCCGGCGGTTCTTCCGCCGCTGCCGCGTTGTCGTCTTCGTCTTCGTCCTCCTGGGCTTGGTCTTCGGGTTCGTCTTCGACGTCGGGCGTCGGCGCGCGCTCCACCTCTACGCGCACCACGTGATTGCCCACCTTCTTACCATCCTTGATGCCCTTACCATCTAGAGTTTTACTATCACCGGATTTCGTGTCTTCGTCGAAATATGTGGTCTCTATGCCGTATACGGTTTCTACTTCAAAGAAGCCGCCTTCAGCGGCGTCCTTGGCGCTCAGCGTCAGCGTCGACGTCACGTCCAATCCATTCCTTGCAAACTGCTTACTCGGCAATATCCTCACTCGCACGTGCTGTGAGCGGCCAGAAATAGGTAATCGAGTGCCGTTTTCGCACCCAGGTGGAATGTGTACGCGCCCGTGAAAATAATCATCCATCACGCCGTCGCCCTTGCACTTTGTACACTGCACCGGAGACGCAAAGCCTTTCCCTTCACATCCCCCACACGACGCTTCGCCTTTACCATCGCACGCCGCACATCGCGCACACGCCATCCCTACTCCATTACACTGCGCACACACGAGCTTAAACGGCACCATCGCGAGCTTTGTCCCACCCGTAATCGCCTCCTTGAAGCTCACGTTTACCAGCACATCATCCTTCTTCGCCCCATTCAACTCGCACCTCGCATCATACTCCGTGCGCTTGATGTCATCGCTCAAAATTTCATACGCCAGCGCCACGCGTTGAAACGTTTGCGATGCTTTCGCGCGCTCGTCGTCGCTCAGATTGGTTTGTCTCGCCAATTTATCTGGGTGCAACTTTAACGCTAAAATCTTATACGCGCGCTTGATATCCGCCGTCGACGCCGTCGGCTCGAGCGACAGCGCGGCGTACAAGTTCATCGCACCATCGCCGCCGTCCTCGACCGTCGCCGCCGTCCCCGCAGTCGCTGGCATGGCGTCGATGCGTCGTCCTGTGACGTGAAAAAGTGCACTTTGAATCAACATCGTCATCATTTCGCGTCGCTCGACGCCGACGAGACGCGCACCGACGACGCGCGCCGCACGACACGCAATGTCTGTCGCCGCACCTCCATCGCTGCCGATCACGCCCGATGACGTCATGCGCGAACTCGCGCACGAGGACGATCGCGTGGTGATTCAAGCTGCGAGCGCCTTGGGCGCGCTCGCCGTTCGCGTGCCTCTCCCGGCGTCGTTCGCGCCCGTGGTGGACGTGCTCGTGCGTGAGGTGCTGCAGAAGCTGACGACGAACAAGCGCGCGCAGGCGGCGGCGCTGGCGGGCTTGGCGGGGTTGATTGCAACGGTTGAGGGCGCGCGCGCGGCGGCGTTGTCGGCGAATGTCATCCACGCGACGATGACGCACGCGCTCGATCACGGACGCGCGGTAGACGTGGATGATAGCGAAGACGACGGAGCGACGGCATCGTGTTGCGTGAACGCGCTCGATTGCTTCCGGTTTTTACAGAATGGTGAAGATGACGGGGGATTAAAGGCGACGTTGGGCGACTCGGCGTGCGTCGAGTTTGTTCTCGCGTGCGCGAAACGAGATGGCTCTAGCGAACTCGACGCCATGAAGCGCGTGGGTGGGGTGGATTTAGTAGTCAATATTGCACAGCAGCTCACGGAGGACGAAGCTGGGTTTGATGACTTTATGCGACGAGGCGCTTTTGAGTGCTTTACGTCGGCGTTGCGAAGAGACGACGACGACGTCGCCGTGCGCGGATGTATAGGTTTAGCCTGCGCCCTTCCTCGTCGTCGCGCTTTACGCACGCAGCTCGCCAGTGATGGCAACGCCGTGCGTCGTTTAGCGTCGCTCATGGGCAGTGGCGATGAAGACGTCAAGGGTTTCGCTTCGGGATTGTTTCGCGCGCTCGCCATGGACCCAGAGACAAAGCCATTCGTAGAAAAGGCCTTACGCGATGGCGCCGGTGGTGGCGCCGTCGACAGCGCCTAGAGTAGACGATACGATGATACTTCTATTTACATGCGTTTTGCCAATATCATCATCAACGTGCGCTGGAGCCTGCGCAGTGTACGCACAAAATTATGCGCCGCGTCCCGCCGCGGCTCGAGCTCACGAATCCGCGCGTCATCGCTCGCGTCACCTCAGTCTCTCGCGCACGCCGTCGCACGATGCCACGCGCGCGCAAAGACACCACAGACGATGCCGCGACCGCGGTGGATGACGGCGGCGCGGGCGAATCGTCGCTTTCGGTCGACGCCACGAATGCGCTCCGCCGCACTTTGGGATTGGCGCCGCTGAAAGAATCATCGACGACGACGGTGGATGCGGACGCGAAACGCGCCGAGGACGAGGCCAAGGCGTCGAGCGACGCTTTACGTGCGAAAATTGCGGCGGCGAAGGAGCGACGAGAGATGGAGAGAGTGAATGCGGCGACGACAAAGTTGGGGGATGGTGGAGACAAGGAGGAAGACGACGTCAACGCGTGGTTAGCGAAGAGTAAGACGACAATGGTAGATAAGACGCTTGAGGCGGAGAGAGAAAAGGCGAAGAAAGTGGCGGCGATGTTTGCCGCGCGTGATGCGGATGCGGAGGAGTTTAGTGAGAGTGATGAGGACGGCGACGACGCGGCGGGGACGAAGAAGAGAGGCAAGGCGGCGGCGTATACGTCAAAAGATTTGAAGGGTTTAAAGGTTAGACACAATGCGGATGATATCGTGGAAGGACGTGAGGTGGTTTTGACGCTGAAAGACACGTCGGTGTTGGATGACGATGGGGAGGATGAGCTGGAGAATGTTTTACTCGCCGAGCAAAAGGCGCGGAAAAAGGCGCGACGAGAGGCGACGAAAAAGAGCGACGATCCATTTGGAGAAGACGACACAGCGGCAAAGAAAACAGTGTTGGGTAAATATGACGAGAAGGCAGAGGACGAAGCCATGGAACTCGATGGTGAGGGTTTGATTGATGCCCAGGAGACGAAGAGGAAAGAGGATATCAAGGCGCGTCTCGCCGCCGAGCTCTCCGGATTGAAGGGCACCAAGGAGACCGCCGAGATTGTCAAGGGTGAGCAGATGGATTATCACACCCAAGAAGAAATGCAAGCCAAGTTTGTGAAGCGCGAAAAGAAGAAGAAGATGCGCAAAAAGCTGCGAAAGAAGCACATCGATGCGGCGGAACTTGAGCAAGACGAGCTCGCGCCGGCTACGAATGACTTGGGTTCGCGTCGTTCGCGCGCTGAGAACGGTTCGGCGGTCGAGAAAGATGCGGCGAGTAAATTGCAAGATAAGAATGCAAAGTTTGCGAGCGCTTTACAAAAGGCGCGTGATGTGACGGATAAGAAAATTCTCGCCGAGCTCGCGGGCGACGTCGAAGAAGAAGAGGATGAAGACGATGAGCTCTCTCGCGCGCTCGCTAGAAGTCGGCGAATGGCGCAAAAGAACACATCTAGGGCTGCTCCCGTAGACGTTGCGGCGCAGGTCGCAGCGCGTCGTCTAGCAGACGAAGCCAGCGCGAAGGAGAGAGCGGGGACGGTTGAAGATGCCGTCGTCTTTACGGATATGCAAGAGTTTGTTCAGGGCATCACTGCAGATGACGACGGCGGTGACGGCTACGATGAGGATGCAATGCCAGACGTTCCTCCTCCTCCTCCACCGCCGCCATCAGCGCCGATGGATGACGACGCCATGGACGAGGACATGCCAGATATCCCGCCGCCGCCACCACCGCCAGGCGCTGAAGACGAAGATGCTGCCGCTGCGGCGAACGTCGTGCCAACGCTCACCGAAAGGCACATGCCAAAGAAAGGTTTAGCAGGCACGTTAGCACTACTCAAAGAAAAGGCTCAACTCGATGACGCGCAAAACACGCGCTGGAGCGGCCGGGCCAACGACATGAAGGACAGATTTGACAAAGCGCACGTCCTTGAAGCGCACGCCGTGAACGATGAAAGCGTGGATGGCTACAAATTTGGCTTTAAACTTGACAAATTCGACGAGTTTGGCCGTAAGCTCACCCCGAAAGAGGCGTTTAGAGAATTGTGTCACAGATTCCACGGCATCGAGCCTGGCAAGATGAAGCGCGAAAAGCGTCTGCGACAATTCCAAGAAGAACAAGCCCGGCTCAAAGCCTCGAGCTCGATGGATGCCAAAGTTAAAGACGTCCAGCGTGAACAAGCTACGCCGTACGTTGTGCTCAGCGGTAACATCAGTGCTGGACAGACCAAACAAGCCAATCCGCTCGCGACGATGAAGCGCGAACAAGCCGACGCGAAAGCGGCCGCCACGCCGCAGCCCACTGGCTTGCGCGGGACGAAATCCAAAGCCACCACCGTCGCCGTCGGTGGAAAAGTAGAGTTCGCCATGAAATCAGCAGCGGGTAAGAAACCAGCGTGAGTAGAACGGCAATGATAGCGATATTAACAAGGTGTAACATGTAAACGCGACTCGTCGCGCGTCGAAACCTCACATTAAAGCGCAATGACGACCACCAAGACCACAAAAGCCACCACCGCGACCGCTACGACGACGATGACGCCAGACAACGCGCCGTCCTCGTCGTCGCCTGCCCGCGCGCTCGAACGCGTCGACGCAGATGTATCGAAACAGGTGCGCGCGAGTGACATTCTCGGATGGCATGACCACGACACTGACGCGCGTACATTGCCGCTATAGGTGCGCGATAAAGCGTCCTCGTCGTCCACAGCGACGCAAAATGTCATGAATGATGCCGCGCAAACCACAGCACGCGCCGAAGAAGGCGCGGTGTCGGCATTTAAAAAGGCCAAAAAGGCGACGCGAGCGGGCGCGCAGGTGCGAGCGCGCGTAGGCGCCGACGCGGATTATATGGCCCGCACCGACAACTCTTTGGTAATAATTCGTGACAAGAGCAAGCACTTGATTGTTGGCATTCGCGAACACGTAGAGCGCGCGGTGCATGCGGTGGAGGTGCGCGTGAATGCGAAGGATGTTGATGATGAATAATCGAACAAAGAACTGAATCAAATCGACGCAAACGACGACGCGCAATGGCGAGCACAGAGACACACGACACACGTGGAGACATATTGAAAATGAAATGAAATATCTACCTACCTAGAATATGCTACGTCTAATGGTCGCCTACGCCTTCACGGCGAGCGGTTCGTACCACACCGGATTGAACCCGGCGCGTTTTCGAGCGTCGTCGTTAAACGGCGGCTTTAAAGCCCCCGCAAAATGTTTTCGCACCACCGCATGAAACGCCTGAACCACCGAGCTCGTCTCGAGTTCTTCACCATCACGCACATCTTCCTGATCGCCCGTGCGCACACCGTCTCGAGCGTGTAAATATTTGAACCATCGCAAGCCGGCGGCGCAGTGCGTGACTTCTTCGGGGTAAATGACATCCTCGAGCAATTTAGCGCTCTCTTCGTCACCATTTCGCCGAAACTTTCCTATGGTTTGCGGGAGCACATCTAATCCTCGCGCTTCGTGCACGCAATGCTCCACGGCGAGGCGCGCTTCGAGAGAATCCGCGGTTTCCATCGCCGTTTGCCACAAGCCGTCGTGTACCTCGAGCTCGCCGTACGCGCTTCCGAGCGCCTTCAATCGCCCTGCCAGTAGCTCATGGTGCCGTGCCTCATCGTTTGCCACGGTCACAAAGTCATCATAAAATCCCTCGGGCATGTCCCGCGCCAATCCGAATCGCGAAATCGCGTCCCAGGATAAATCAATCGCCCACGATTCGATGTGCGCGAGCGAGTGTAGAATCGCAATCCTCGACTCGAGCGTGCCACCCTTGCCGATGCGACGCGTCTGTGACGACTTCACCACGCGCAACGTTTCGCGCCCGGGATTTTCCACGATCGCATCCAGCGTCTCGTCGTCGCCATCGTCGTCACGCGCGGGTGGATGCTCGCGCGCACTGAACCACCAGGCGTGCGTCTCTCGCGAGAGCTCCACCTTTCTCGCGA
>JACLAB010015816.1_pt1 | contig 19116 bp, 9 predicted proteins | sample 8027921 | NCBI WGS metagenome assembly JACLAB01 (sample SAMN15725117, study PRJNA655200) | protist metagenome | isolation source: fluorescence activated cell sorting (FACS) single amplified genomes of... | place: USA: West Boothbay Harbor, Gulf of Maine | collected 2000-07-19 | reverse complement strand
CGAAAATCTAGCAATTAAAAAAAAGGCCTACATTCTCTACGTGTACAGTCCTTCACAGGGATAGGAATGACGAAACGGTGTAGAGTACGTGTAGTCAGGGTCATCAGAAATTTGGTCTGGCTCGCCGATTTCCCGTGTATTTGGTCTGCCCCCGAAAATCCCCCGAAAATCTGGGAAATTACCGTACTCCCAAATTAGGAAACCCCCCCGTAGTTTTGGGGTACACGGTACAGTAGTGTACTACAGTACGTGAGACTACATAACGTGTACATGTACACGTGTACGAAAGTGTACGTTTTAGTGTGTCCGAAGAAAATCTAGACGTACACGTGTAGCCCTACGTGAGTCTCCTACGTGTACTGTACGTGTACACGTACAGTACACGTAGTCACGTACTGTATCTCATAGATAGCCCTATGAATAAGTACATTTGTACACGTACTTCCGGAAGTACACGTACAAATATTTTCGAAAGTACTTTCGTACTATTTTTTCCATAATAAATGTACAGTACAACTACACTGTACAACTACACACCTACACAGCTACACACGTACTTTCGAAAGTACTTTCGTAAAGTACGAAAGTACACGTGTACTGTACACGTACTGTGATATTTATCATAGGGGGAGCCCTAGCTAGATAGATACCTTCGTAATTTATCTATTTCCGGAAGTACATGTACTGTAGGAGTCATGTAGGCAGGGTAGTGGCAGGGCTGTTGTAGCAGCTACGAAGGTAGCTACCTTCGAAGGTACTCGTACCTTCGAAGATAGCTAGCTAGCTAGCTAGGGCCTACGAATCGAAGGTACGAAGATAGATATACCTTCGAAGATAGCTTGGTATGATACGGAAGTACGAAAGTAAGTTGTTATGGAAGTACGAAAGTACTTCCGTATTCTATCTTCGTACGGAAGTACTTTCGTACTTTCGTACTTTCGTACGAAAGTACTCCCGTACCGTTGTAGTTGTACTCCGGAAGAAACGGTTGACTTTTTAGTGATACGGGCCTACGTATACTTCCGGAAGTACTTTCGAAAGTACCTTCGATATGAGACGGGAAGATAGATAGCTAAGTACGCCACACTCGGTCGTCCGCCGATCAAAGCGCGCTGCGCATATTTCTTCCGTATATGCAATTGCTGCGCGGTCTGACAAAGGGAGGCGAATAGCACTGGACAAAACTGTTCAACTGGTTTCGTCTTGTGCGCTTTTGAGTATTTCTAGCTCTTCTCTTCTGTGACATCAAGTTTCGTCGATGCACGCCCTGTGCTAAAATAGGGAAACGTACCGTTCGTTGCGTTGATGCTTGACGTGTCTTGTTTCTTTGTGCCAAAAGAATATCAATACAGTTGCGTATCTCTGCGATGTTATCCGATGAAAGGGAAACAAACGGCCCTCAGAACTTCGAGTGGGTGCGAAAAACTTGTTCTCGGTTTTGATATTTCTTAAGTGTTCAAACTCGTTTCTGGTTTATATACAGAGCTCGATCGAACGTCTGTGCGCTGTTATCTCGGTTCGATTCAAGGTGAGCACGGCATTTCTCTCGGAGAAAACCCTGGATTTCTAGTTTTGAAAATGGGCAAAATAGGCGTGCACTTCACGAACTAAAAGCTATGAACTGTGTACTTCAGACCTCCAAGTATGATTTCCTCTTCGTCGTCTATTCTTGCAGGAGCCAGCTTTCGACACGTCTCTGAAAACTTCTGAGGTCCTAATTTCTTACAATCCTAATGACGATCTTGCAAGATTGCTATCATCGCTCCTAGCAATTAAGAGCGCAGTCAATGAAGTAGTCTACGCCCATTATGTTGGTTTTCATCGCTCAATATCAAAATATGCTGATATTGTTCATGTTTTTGACCACATCCAGCAGATTGTAATGTCCATGAGTTCGTCATTCACCACTGCAAGAGGATGTCTACGCTGTGAAAAGGGCAGCTTCATTGAACACACGAGAGCATGGGTTGAAACTATTACTTTGCAAGATTTAAATTATAGACTCCTCGAGGTCCTGAGTGTAACTTGTTTTCCAGAGAGGACACGCTTTTTTCTGTCCGGCGGTCATTATCTACCTGCTGTCGTGCTTGCTGTTGAAACCAACTCAATATTCGCCGATCTGTGTTTTCATCGTTCCGGTTCTGTTTTGCAAAATATTTTTCAGGAGTACTCAACTCACGCGAAGGCAATATGTAAAGCGGTTTCAGCAGAGCTCACTAGTGCTGTATTTCTTGGGCACATAAAGAATATGTGTAGTTCTTCCTACCATTTGAGCCTGTTTACCAAAGTACAACCTCGTAAAAGTCAGTGGGGTGATATGTTAATTGCGTGCTCGTCTGGGAAAGAATTGATAACTTTCTTTGGCAGACTTATGGGATATTTGGCAGGTCAACTAAGTTCAGATTTTTTTCTCTGCCCTTGTTCTTTTGTACTAGACGGGGCAGGACATGAAACCCTTAAGATTTTTCACAGGGAGCTTTTGCAGTGTTGTCACCGTAATCTGCTCATAGATTTCTTTGCCAGCAAAGTCTTCGCGCATCAAGTGAACTGTGTTCGGCTTGGACAATATCATCTTGTTCTTCAGTCTGTTTTAGAGCACATCCTCAACTCTTATCAAGTAATCCTCGCGAACATAGGGCAGGTCAATGATCTTAGAAGGGAAGTCGTCCAATTCAACTTCATTTCAAACGAGTTTCACCAGAATATCTGGATTGATGTAGCTCGAGTTGTTGTCGATGCCCTCTCTAAAACGCTGGATAGAACCGTCATGAACCTCAGTGGATGCACATTGTCGAATATTTTTCGCTGGGAAATTTGCGATTTTGAGTATGGACTCAACTCAGCATTTTCTAAATCAGGTAATGGCCAAAGGTTATGCCTATTTAGAGATGCTGATGAGCTTAGATCATTCACTTTTCAATGGAACCGTGGTCGCAAAACGATGTGCGAAACCGAGAAGTCGAAGAAACCGTACCACGTCGACCTATGTAAGAAAAGCTCGGGCTTCCAAGCCAAAACTATGGTTTGCCACTTGGCTGAAGTTACTCGAGCGGCTCAGCGGCTACAGCGAACATTGGGTTTACCAGACTCACGCACGCGTGGGATTTTTGATGAGTACTTGGCATGGACTATCCTTGTCAAGACTTCACAGCGCTTAACATGCGATGCATAATTTGTGGTGCAAAAGGTCTTCAGGATATGCCAATCTTTGTCTACAGGAGTACTTCGAAGGTAAATATTTTCTGATCTTCAGGGAATATTTTTCCTTTGCAATTCTGTCCGTGATAATTCCTGTGAAGGTTTGCGAAAAAGTTTCGGGTGAAGTTTTATGCGGATCTCGCAATTCATCGTGCAGCGTATTACGAACAGAATTCTCACCAAAACAGCCGTTTTATAAAGACAAGAAATATTTTTTCGAAGTGCGAAGTTTTCTTCCTGCAACCGTGAGCTCTCCTCCTCCAGTTCAAAGACCCTAAGCCGCAAATGTTGAACTCGAATTTCTCGTTCTTGTGCTTGCGCCTTCTCGCTTAGTGGGATGCAATGCGTGTTCATCTGATTTTCGCCGAACTCCTTTCAAGTTTCTAGAAAGAATCTTTGTAAGTTCGTGGTGTGGAAACTTCTCTTAGCCAAAGCATTTACCTTCGTAGGGCTAATGTAGCCCTCGAAGGTACGGAAGTACTTCCGGAAGTATGACTACATGTACACGTACAACGTACTTCCGGAAGTACTTTAACTATGCTGTACTTCCGGAAATAAAAGTTCCGAAAGTATCATACTTCCGTACTTTCGAAAGTACGAAAGTAAGTACGTGTACTTCCGAACAACGTGCGCCACTCGTGTGCCTGCTACCTTCGAAGATATTTCCGGAAGTACACAATACACGTACAGTACAACTACACGTACTGTACTTTCGAAAATAGTTTACACGTACAGTACGTGTACCTTCGTACCTTGGTAGGCAATAAATAATGATACGGAAGTTGTACTGTAGGGCCTACTGTAGATACAAGATAAAGTACCTTTGGCTACGAGGGTATTCTATCTTCGTACAGCGTTGTACCTTCGGAGGAAGTACTTCCGTACTTTCGAAAGTATTCTATTTCCGTAACTCCGTAGTGTACGTGTACGTGTAGTTGTACTTCCAAGACTCTTCCAAGTACGAAAGTACTACATACGGAAGTACGAAAGTTCCGTACTTCCGAAATATGATACGTGTACAGCTGTACAGTACACGTAGTTGTAGTACTGTACCTTCGCGTATGCCCTACGTGTACTGCACAGTATTTAGATGGCGAACTGATACCGCTGTAGGCTGTACGTGTACGTGTACGTGTACAGTACTTCCGGAAGTACTTCCGGAAGTACTTTCGTACCTTCGAAGGTACTTTCGTACGTGACTACAGTAACGGTGATAAGCTGTAAACGTAGATAAAATAAACGTTGTACGGAGTACGGAAGTACAACGTGGTACTTTCGTACTTTCGTACTTTCGTACGAAAGTACTTCCGGAAGTACAACGTACACGTAGCCCTACACGTACTTTCGTACTTTCGAAAGTAATCTTCTCGTACAGTTCTGTACACGTACTGTACACGTACGTGTATTTCCGGAAATATCTATTTCCGTACTTTCGAAAATAGATAACAACTTACTGTACTTTCGTACAAAATGATACTGAAGTACTTTGTACTTTCGTACGTGTACAGTACACGTACTATTGTACACGTACAGCTGTACTGTAGTGTATTTGTTGACCGGATTAGAGAGATCACGAATGCTGATTGCTGAACGTGCCACGTCGACGACGCAACCCAACTACAAGAAGAAAACCTCCGCGCGGCGGACACGAAGCTCAGTCGTTGCACTGGTATCAAGTCGACCTTAAAGTTCATTACCACATGGCTACGCATGCTGCATTTGCGAAACTCTCGGCTGGGGCGGTTTCTTCAGCGTTCGGACGCACTACCTCATCCCGCGTCGCAACGATGTTCGGGTCTGCTGACCCTAAAGTTGAACGCATGCTCCGAGGTGCCATGGTGGCGGCTGCTGCGAGGTTTGGCTCGAAGCACCAAGCTGAGATCAGATCCGTACTGTCCGATGACGCTGCATTCACTGGTCGACGTGACGCACTGAAGAAGGCATTGCTCGGGGTGGGGCAGCCCCCCCTGGAACTATGTATAGCTTGTTTCTTTTCGCGTGACTCCTTCTTCGTAGTGCGCACACTTACGTCTCGAAATTTCCACTGCAACGCAGGCAGCAGCTCTTTTACCCGTTTCTGAAGCATCTGCTGCTGATGATCAAGGCGTGGCATCATCTCGCATGTCTTACTCGCGTTTCTTGGTGAGTATTGACACTTCGACAACCCCTTCCAATCCACAACTCCTCCGTGTATTGCTCCAGTTGCGAAACGAACGCTATTTTCCTTATCGCGATCCTTTTTCTCAGATTCCCATTCGTCCCTCCTGAATCTTTTCAACTATTCCACAGGAATACCTTGATATAGGAAGAGTTAAGAAAGTTGATTTGTATGAGAATGGTACCATCGCCATAGTTGAGGCGGTGTCTCCTGAGCTCGGAAATCGCGTGCAGCGTGTGCGCGTCCAGCTTCCTGGTACGTCCGCCGAGCTCCTCGCCAAATTCCGGGAGAAGAACATCGACTTTGCCGCTCACACGAACACGGAGGATGGCTCTGCCGTATTCCTCAACTTGCTGGGTAACCTCGCGTTTCCTCTTCTACTCGTCGGTGGCCTTTTTCTGTTGACGAGACGCAACCAGGGAGGTGGAGGGATGCCTGGCGGCATGGGTGGACCTGGTGGCAACAACCCAATGGCATTCGGAAAATCCAAGGCCAAGTTTCAGATGGAACCTAATACTGGTGTGACATTTGACGATGTAGCTGGTGTTGATGAGGCAAAAAATGATTTCATGGAGGTCGTCGAGTTCCTGAAGCGCCCTGAACGGTTCACGTCTGTTGGGGCAAAAATTCCAAAAGGTGTCCTTCTGGTCGGACCACCGGGAACAGGTAAGACCTTGCTCGCGAAAGCCATTGCAGGCGAGGCAGGCGTTCCTTTTTTCTCCATCTCTGGCTCAGAATTCGTTGAAATGTTTGTTGGTGTTGGTGCATCCCGCGTCCGTGACTTATTCAAAAAAGCCAAAGAGAATGCTCCGTGCATTGTTTTCGTGGATGAGATTGACGCTGTGGGTCGTTCCCGGGGCACCGGAATCGGCGGTGGCAACGATGAACGTGAGCAGACACTAAATCAGCTTCTCACCGAAATGGACGGCTTCGAAGGGAACACCGGTGTCATTGTTGTGGCCGCTACCAACCGTGCTGATATTCTCGATCCCGCTCTTCTTCGACCGGGACGCTTCGATCGGCAGGTGAGTGTTGATGTTCCTGATGTCAAAGGGCGAATCGAGATCCTAAAGGTTCATTCTAAAAACAAGCGTCTTACTGAAGACATTGATATTGAGACCATCGCAAAGCGCACCCCTGGATTCTCTGGAGCTGACCTTTCCAACTTACTTAATGAAGCTGCTATTCTGACTGGGCGTCGTGGCAAGGAAGCCATTGGCATCTCTGAGATAGATGACTCAGTTGACCGCATCGTCGCAGGGATGGAAGGCACTCGCATGACCGATGGAAAAGCAAAGTCTCTTGTTGCCTATCATGAAGTCGGACATGCCATCTGTGGTACCCTAACACCTGGTCACGATCCAGTTCAGAAGGTAACGCTCGTACCGCGAGGTCAAGCAAAAGGGTTGACATGGTTCATTCCAGGCGAAGATCCATCTCTTATCAGCAAGCAGCAGATATTTGCGCGTGTTGTCGGTGCCCTTGGTGGTCGCGCAGCAGAGGAGATCATTTTTGGAGCTGCTGAGGTTACCACTGGCGCTTCAGGTGACCTTCAACAAGTTGCTAATATGGCAAAGCAAATGGTCACAACCTTTGGAATGTCAGACGTGGGCCCCTGGGCTCTTAACGATCCTTCTTCACAGGGTGGAGATATGATCATGCGAATGATGGCCCGCAATGCGATGTCTGAGCAGCTTGCTAATGACATCGATATTGCAACCAAACGTATTGCTGACGAAGCATATGCTGTAGCACTTTCACAAATCAAAGATAACCGTGAAGCGATCGACGTGATTGTTGAAGAGCTACTTGAAACTGAAACTATGGACGGTGAACGGTTCAGAGAGATACTATCTCAATTTGCTGCAATCCCTGACGAGAACATTCCCCGCGAAATCGTGTTAGTGTGAAAAACCAGTAAACATTTCAGTTTGTACATATCACAAATCTTGGCAGTGACGCTTTTCGTGAGATGGTTTTCGCCCTACTTAAAGCGCACACATCATGGAACCCATAACCTCAGGGTACCCGACATGGAGAAAGTCGCCAATACAGCACGGTGAGGATGGTGACAAATGCCCAGGGGAAGCTCATCGTGAGCCAGGAGCAGTTTCTCAACTTCACTGCTTTTCACTGAAAAAAAAATCACGTTTCCATCTTCCCTAAGGATGTAAATCCAGTCGCATTTCGGCGACACGACACACGACACGAAGTCTCCTTTTCCAAGTTTGCAACTAAATGACTGAGCGACTTGCCCACGCGAAGTCATAACATGCACAGTGTTCTTCGTAGTACACACCACGAATTGACCAGGAGAGTTGTTGAGTGGAATAATACATTTTATAGCTGCCCTTCTTCCTGACGAGTCCAAAACAGGTGGATACAACTCCTCAATGATTTCCATGCTCTTGGAATCCCAGACTTGAACTATCCCATCTAGTGTGCCTGTTATGATCTGAAACCCATTGGTAGTGTACTTCGCATCTTTCACAGTGCGTTCACTGGACAACTCCTTCAACATTTTTCCAGACTTTATTCCATGTATGCGAACAGCACCATCAGTTGAGACGCTCAAAAGCTGACTACTGTCATAGTTGAATACCACAGAGCAAATCCCTTGAGGGTGTGCCTTTTCAAACTTACGAATACATTGTCCCGTATTGACTTGCCAAACCTTCACTTCTCCGTCCAGAGAGGCTGATACCAACAAGTCACTGTTCCTTGAAAAGTCGAGTGCAAGAACAGAAGAACTGTGCATAAAAAATAACTCCGCCTCTTGGTAGTGAAGGTTTCGCTCAAGTTTCCCTGAGAACCAGTTCCATAGTTCTACGAGGCCATCCACTGAACCCGTGGCAAGCAGTTGACCATCTGAGGAGAAACATGCACACTGAGGACAAGTTTTCAATCCGAAATTTATGGTGCAGTGCTCGGAAGCTGGACAAGCCTCAACTGCATCCACTATGGCTGCATTTGCGCTGCGAAAGAGATCGAAAAAGTGATCAGGCGATAATTTATTTTTCTCCCTTTGCCACTTGAGTGCCTGTCCTATCAGCGTTAACATTTGAGAAGGGGGCGCAACTGTAATCTCCCGTAGTAGTGTTTTTGCCAAGGACGCTCGGGGTATCTTTTTCGGCAAATCAAAATGATGATTATCTATGTTCGATCGAGTACTGCACTTCACCAACCGCTCAAGTTTCGCAAAGCGAGAAGGTTGCTCCTGACGCATGATATTCATCACCTTGGTTTGCATAAGTAAAAAGACTGTGTCAAACTCCTTGAGATGAATCATTTCCAGTACAATTTGTTCGACTAAGTCCTGAAGCACCTGTTGGGGCAAATGAAGTTGAGAAACCTGCAAAAGAACCTCATCCCAACGCCCATGCATTATGTTGTCAGTGAGTATTTCTCCACTGAATATTGTGTTCAGAGCAACCTGGGTGTAAATAAAATTATTTTGTCAGGTAGAATTCGCAACACTCTACAAAATAACGCGTGGGGTTGTTCACATTTTAAATTACAGAAACTATCAGTCGGGGTTGGATATGATCATGTGGAAATTCAAATTCAGACACCTGACATTCGTCTTGAATAGCGTAGTAAGACTGCGTGAGTTCGTTTTCTCTGCAGAACTGGAGAATAACTTTTACGATGTCCGAAGAGTCGACCTCCAGTTTCTGAGACATGGTGTCAAGCGCAACTTAGAATGGTGACTTAGAATGTTGCCTTCAGCACAAAAGTGCAAAGTTCTGAAGAGCCGGAAAATATCTGATGATCATCCGGGCCACTGGAGTTGTGGGAGGCGAAAGTGAGAACGACGTTGCCTTCTTATAAACTGTCTTTGACACTGTTCAACTCGTAGCCCTACGTGTACACGTACTCGAAGTACAAACGTACGAAAGTACGAAAGTACTTTCGAAAGTACTTTCGTACGAAAGTACTTTGTACTTTCGTATCAGCGCCTCCGGCGCTTCGGCCGTCGGTAGTTGGGAGAAGGGGCCCGGGAGCGTATTTAGTCTGAAGAGTACGAAAGTTCGCGTACAGGCTAACCTGGTGAAAGGCTCCTCCGCGTTCTCGCGCGGCGTGTCGTCGGGATTCCTTGGATACAGCCGCCCCATATCTCCGGCGCGCGCGCGCGAAAGTGCCGCTCCCGCGCGGCGTCGTTGTCGTTCGAGGACGACTTCATCGTCACCCCGAGGTGCAGTTTCCGCGTAGTAGTACGAAATTCGCGTACTCATTTCAGACTAACAGAGGGGTGGGATTTTGGATACGGGGCGCCAAACGCGTATTTATTGGTTGACATTTTCGTCCCTAGGTCGTGAAAAATGCCAGTCGCCGTCGCCACGTCCAAGAGAGAGGAAAAAAAAAGTTCCTTTTTCCACCCTGGCGATCAAAACATACAACCCAGAAGGCGAAGTTTCACCGCTGACGATAAGTTTATAAACCCTTGCGCGTCCGATGAAGTCGTTGCGGGCTCAGCCCTTAACCCGATCAGATAAAACCTTGAATATTCGACTAAATCTGGAAGCGCGAGCCCGATCAAAATTAGGGCGCTGCTTTGGCCGCACCGCCGAAACGCACGTGATTGGTCGAAATTTCACTCCCGGAGGCCGGAAGCGAGCCCAGATGGGAGAAAGTGCTAAAGCACTTCCCCCAAACTGTACGTGCACGTGTACACGTGTACGCGTACGTGTACCTGTACGTGCAACGTGTGTAGCTGCGTACCTTCAGGTACGAAGGTAGGCGGCCAAGTTACCTTTTATTCGTAGTATGTACGTGTACAGAAGGTAACGTTGTACTCTCAAGTACTTTCGTACGAAGGTACGAAGGTACGAAAGTACTTTCGTACTTTCGTACTTTCGTACTTTCGTACTTTCGTACGAAAGTACACATAGTGTGAAGTGTGAACTGTAGATAGCTAGATACGTCCTGTAAAAAAATACTTTCGGTACTTTCGAAAGTACTTTCGTACTTTCGAAAGTACTTTCGTACGACTTTCGTACTGTACGTGTAGTCGTGTACCTGTATTAAAAAAGTGTGCGTGCAACAGTCGTGCAACCCGTTGTACGTGTACTGTACGTGTACAGCTGTAGCCCTAGCCAATGTGGCTATCTAACACAGCGAAAGGATATTATTAGAAAGGATGACGAAAGGTCGAGCGCGCGGTTAGCTGTAACATCGCGCAGAAGCCGTTTTGGGATCTGTAACTGCACAGCATATTAGATGACATCCTCCGCGAGGTGCGCGAATTGACCACGTCCGTGTCTGAGTCGTATGCGCAAAGCATAGACTGGCGCGATCGCGTCGATTTGTAAAAGAGCAACTTTCTTCGCAGCTACAGCCTCGACCCGCGGAGTTCAACTGCCGACGCAAGAGATCGTGTTTTTCTTGCGCCGCGCGAATTTTGAATATGCGCTAATGTGTTCATGCGATATACTCACGAAGTTTTTTTACGTTCGGAACTATTTCCACGAAGTTTCGACGTCGCGTACGCGAGCTCAGGAGACGGCAAATGTTTCGTAACGCCGAGTCTGTTTTGCAAACGACGAATCTGTGCGCCGGGACAGCCTGATTCAGCGCCACAGTTGTATAAAACTCGCTGGAATTATCATTTACGCTGCCTGGTTGATGTTCGCTTTGACGCGCCGGCCGCATCCGCGGCGCGCGCCTCTCTAACTGCCCTCCCGCGGTGCGGCAGTTCAAAGGATGAGCTCATCCTTTTAAAAAACGTACTACTGTACGCTCTGACAAGTTGCTCATTTTTAACTGAAATAATAATAGATACTTCCGTACTTCCGTACGTGTACAGTACGGTCAGTACACGTACGTAGAGCTATGCCAGTGCATTTGCCACTCATTAGAGAAAATTTATTATTCCGCCGTCGCCGTTTTCGGGGTGAAAAACAGCGACGATAATAAATTTGAAACCAAAACCCACGTCACGTCGCGCCGTTGACAGGCGCCGTCGCAACGGCGAATCCCGTCGGCTCCGATTCGGAGCCCGCGCAGTTCGCTGTCGCCGTTTTTCCCCGCGACGTGAAGGCTCGTTCCTGCTCTGTGCGCGGAATCGATCAAACCGCCCCGCGCGCGGGCAGCGCGCGTCGCGGCGGCGGAGGCGGCGGCGGAGGCGGCCGCGAAGCGGCCGCGACGCGCGCACAGCGCGCGCGCACAGCGCGCTGGGCGCGCGCTGTGCGCGACCGCCGCGACGTCGTCGCGGCGGCCCGCGCGCCCGTGACGCCGTCGCCGCGGGGCGCTTTCGCATCTTTTTCGGGCGAGCCCGACGACGACCCGAAGACGCGGATGAGGTCGAACGACGACGCATATCGAATCGTCTTGGCTGCGATCTTCACCTCAGATTTTCGCAGATGATCATCACAATTGAGGTCCCGTGACCGAAGTTGACCATCGGCGCCGTCGTCGCCGCCGCCGCGAGAGGAACGCCCGCGGAAGGGGGGGGGGGATCGGGGTCGGACTTCGGAAGGTCCGACACCCACCGACGGAGCGGGGATGATCGCGAGTTCGCGAAGGTTAAGGCCGATTTTGAGTCCGCGATCCCGATCACGATCGCATTTTGTCGTGAGGATCGAGGGTACGCTGCCGCCGCCACCGCCGGCGGCCGCCGCCGCCGCCGCCGTGAGCGTCGGACGGACCCCGGGACCGGGGTCGGGACGAGGGCGTCGCCGCCGGCGTCGCCGGCGCCTCGCCGGCGAACCGAGGGTGACCCCGACCTCCCCAAGGCTGGGATCGACGTGATTGTGTGTCACGCGGAGGAGGACAGCATGTGCCTCGACGCCGCCGCTGCGAGTCGTGCGGCATCGTGCACTACTTCGAAGCGCACGGGTTGTCTCGCGACGACGACGACGCGTCGACAGAAGCCACGGGGGGGGCGCGTTTCGCGGGACGACGCGACGAGACGCGTGGGAGACGGACTTCGGCCGGCGCGCGCACGCGGCGGCGGCGCGCGCGGAGGCGGACGCTCGCGACGCGGGGGGCACGCTGACGCCGCGCGAGGACGCGGCGACGGCGATGGACGCCGCGTCGCTCGGCGCCGGCGCCGCCGACGCCATAGAATAATAATAAATTTCCCCGGTTTAACGCCGTCGCGTTCCGCCGTCGCGGGCGTCCTATTAATAAATTCCTGAAGAGATTTCACCGGCCGACGTTGCCGTTCGATTGCGACGTTGATCGGTGCCGTCAGATAGACCGACCGAAAACGGCGACGGCGGAATAATAAATTTTCTCTATTTGCCCTATCAATATGAAGGTACAGTGTACTTTCGTATTACTGTAGGCCTACTTCCGGAAGTACGGAAGTACACGTACAGTAACGCGTTGTACCTTCGTACGTTGTACACGTACATGTACACGTACTGTACGTGTACAGTACGTGTACACGTAGGTCTAAAATGATGAGCGTACTAAATATATTTCACTCCATTGTTTATTATTTATTTCACTCCAATTCATGCCCTTGTACATGTACAGTTGTACAAGTGTTGTACACGTACAGTCGTACACGTACGTGTACAGCTGTACACGTTACAGTACGAAGGTACGTGAGTAGTAACGCGTTGTACGTGTATGTAGCTATGTCGTACAGTACTAATGTATGTAGAATTATTTGACATTTGCCCTAAATTTCACACTATGGAGTCACCACCTACGTGTAGCTACGTGTACGTGTACACGTACGAGTAGCATAGCTACACCGTAGAGACGAAAGCACAGCAGAGAGTTTAAACGCCGAGAAGCGTGTGAAGCACTCACTGTGACGTTCCACGACCTCTGAAATACTTCCCGACTAATCGAAGAAGTGAAGTGTCTTAAAGCACGTCAATACGTGAACAGGGACAAAGTACCAATAGTACGGGGCGAGTCCCTTGTGGACTGCCTGCAGAAGGGAAACTCGGGAGAGCAACGTACTTTTTGCGGGCCACCTGGCTGTCCTCTCTCCGCGGAACAATGGACGCTCAGAGACTTTCGCTTCTCAAGCGCAAGCTTGAAACACTTAACTACGATGGGAAACTTGATCCGACATCTGCTCCGCTTACTGAAAAGGCATGTCACACTCGCTGCGTTTTTAACTGTTTCCACCGTTTCAGCTGAGGCGCTCGTCAAAATCTGTCGAATTCAAAAAAGTTGTGCTCTCGCACGCTTCTTTGAACTCAAACGGACGAAGACCTTGGTACCATTTTTACGATCATGATAAGATATGATGATTATGACGTTTATTTCCATCGCTACTCTCGTCACCGTGCACAGATCGTGGAAGACTTGATGAATGCCACCAACAGCTACCGTTCGCTCAAGATAAGAGTGACGAAGCAGGGCCAGGAATTGGAGTCATACCAAACCAAGGTTAGTTAGACTTCACCCACCTTATCTCCCGATGTAAAACATTCTCTCTCGATTCGTACAAATTTCCAGTGTTCGTGATCGTGTCTGCTGCTACGATTTTATAGGTTTTCAGGACACTGGGGAAGAGCGCTGAATCACTAAACCTCAAACCTGCCTTGTCTGTTTCCTTCTGAACAGGTCGAAGTCATACGACGCGAAAACGGAAAGATCATAAAGGAGAACAGCGCGCTACATATGGAAATGATAGCAAAGGATGAGAAGTGTGATGCACGCCTGCGCGAAGCAGCTATAGAGGCCCGTAAGCTCGAGGAACGTGTCTCGGAGCTCAAATTCTGGAAGGAGCAGCACGCGAACAGATATCGTGAGCTTGAAAAGGTCCACGAAGGAGTCAAAGCCAAACTGAATCATGTCATCAACGGTAATATAAACAAAACTCGCAGCGTGGCGTCCACTTGTTACGACGTTGAGGCACGCATGCAGCTCACTACTGCACTTCAGGAGGCTGCATCTGATGCTACGAATATGGTCACATCAAACGAGTGTTTTGAAGATCTAGTTGCGACAACTGACAAGCGTGTCGCTGCACTCCAGCGACATCTGAATGAAGCTCAGGCTGAGCTTGCGCGCATGGAGGCTGAGGTATGCGCCTCAAAACGTGCTGTCATGGCTCGGGACATCGAAGTAAGGCGACTCAATAGCCTTCTAGACGGAGGGCAACTGGACCTTGACAGCCTTGTGCACAAGGCAGAAATTCAGGCCAAGAATGATCGTATTATAATTCTCATGAAACAGGTGGAATCACTCACGCTTCAAAACGCGGAGACCGTGAGCCCTTATCACGCAGAATCTTTCGAGGAGCAGAATGGCGTTGGTACGTCGCCAGTCAAAGAGGCAAAAACTGATAATGCCACATTTGACGGGCAAAATATCGACCAGAGTGCGGTGCACAGTTCCAAAGTTGTGGAGGGTCAGCTTGCCGATACAAACTACTCTCAGCTGCTCATAACGTCACAGAACGAGACGGAAGAGCTGCGGCGAGAGCTTTCTAGGATACAGGTTGAGCGTGATAACGCGATCAGCCTCTCAATGCAACTTAAGGAGGCCACAGGTGCAGCAGCAGCTGCCGTCGCCCAGCATACGGGATTCACTGACGATGTCGTGCGGAACGCTGTTGCAACTGCACACGTCTCTGATCATCATAATGACGAGCTACTTGAGTGCATAGTTAATGCTGTGGAAGCACGCGATGCCGCTGAATCTCGAGCTGCAGAAGCCAACGCACAAGCTAATCGCGCAAAATTGTTACTTGCTGAGGCTGTGACTGAGATGCAGCGCTTACGCAACTTTGCGGAACAATGCGAAGAGCAACGTGACGAAATCATTTCAGCAGCAAGATCTGCAGAGGAAGCCGTGGAAAGATACAGAGCTGAGAGTGGATTACAACAGTCTACTCTCGAATCTCTCAAGGGGAGGGCGTATTCAGCCGAAGCTGAACAGCGTCGGCTAGACGGCTTGCTGCGTGAAGCTAGTGACGAGGTCAAGTTTCTGCGAAAGCAGTCGCATGCAGCGACAACAGCTAAGAACGAAGCCCTCGAAGTGGCGGCAGCTGCTGACGATGAGCGTTCCTGTGCAGATGTATCAATGGGTGCACTTCGTCACGAACTAAGTATCGCTAGAGAACGAGGGCAAGAACTGGAAGTACACGCTCGTGACGCAGGTGAGGCTGAGGTTAGAGCGAGAGCTATCGCAGCCGAAGCTGTCGCAGAGGCGGAGAGCGCTCTCATGGCAAGCGAGACTCGCGTATCAAGGATGCCTGGGGCGTTTCATTCATCTCGTGTCGTAAAACAGCTTACTGATGAACTTGAACGTGTTCGTGTGGCACTCGGGGTAGCGCTTGATGACGCTGCTGCGGCACAGGCCAGGCTGAGCAGCGTGGTTTCGACATCAGCTGTTTCGGCCAAACGCGCTACAGTGCTTGAACAGGAACTTGAGGCTGAGCGTGAAGCCCGTGTACATGCAGAAACATGCCTTGATGCTGCTGAAAATGCTGTTACTGCCGCACGGACTGTAGCAGAGAATTATGAGCTCGACGTCGCACGACGAGTGAGAGAGCTTCAAGTCGCTACAGCTGAACGTGATGATGCGCGCGCCGACGCGAGTGCAGCTTTGAGTGCCCTGCAAGAAGTGAGGGACCGCGCCCGCGCTGATGCAGATGCAGCCAGTGAGCTACGACGCGACGCCGAAATTTGCAAACGAGAAGTGGAGCAGCTAAAGACACTCGTGGCTGGTCTCAATAACACTCGAGATGATCTCGTGCAGCGTCTCCAGCTTGCACGTAAACATGCTCGCAAAGCAGCTGAGAAAATGATAAAGGCTGAAACCGGTGCTGCGGCGGAACGCTCTAAAGCAGAGGAGGAGGCAATAAACTCTGCGCGGACGAAGAATATCGTCCGAACACTCGATAGAGAGAGAGATCGCCTACAGTCTGAACTCGATATCATGATTGAGGATCTCCGAGTCGTGCGTGCTCGTGCGATTTGCGAGTCGGAGGCGGCTGAGGAAGCCCGCCAGGTTGCAGCTGCTGCCGAGACACGAGGCCTCGCTGCTGCTGCTGCCGCCGCCGCCGCAGAAAGACGTGGAATCGACACCGAACAACACCTCGAGCGCGCACGCCAAATTGAACATGAGCTCCGTGTGGAGAATGACACGCTCCGTGAGGAGTTACGCGCTGTCGCTGATGACCTTGCTTCTATGACCCGAGAACAACAACTCGTCAATTCCGAGCTTCTCAAGTGTTCAGGTGAGCGCGATGAGCTGTTGGCGAGTCTCGAGAAGACCAAGGCCAAAGCATCCAAGGCGGATGCTGCCGCTCGTGCTTCACGGAAAGAGGTGAACGAGGTCGTTGCAGCCTATCAGGATCTGGGAGCAGAGAACATGAGGCTACAAACTGCAGCTCTCGCGCTCGAGCGCGACGGACAGCGAGCTCGCCTAGCGCTCGATGCCAACGAGACAGCCTTGGCAACTGCTAAAACACGTGTTCGTGTATTAGAGGGTGAAAATCGCCAATACATAACTGACCTGCAGGCTTTTGAACTGCAAAATGATGGTCTTACGCGCTCGCTCGCTGAAGCAGGTCGAGCTGGTGATGGTGCCACGCACGAAACAGTGGCACTTCGCGAGCAACTATCTGCCGCACAAGCTCTTGTGACTGAGCTTGAGCGCGCACGTGAACACTCGCATCGCGAACTCGCAGCGGCAGATGCCAGCCTTCATGTTGCCCGCGCCCGACTGGCCGACGCCCAGGGAGAGCGAGAGACTACGAGCCACCGCCTGCGACTGGAAGCAAACAGGGTCAGAGAGCTAGAAGGCCTGCTTGCGGCAACAAGATCTCGCGAACACAACGTGGAGCTTGCCTCTTCAGAAGCTGCACAGCGGATTCAGACCCTGCAGGAACGTGCGCGTATGTTGGAGGAGCAAAATCATGCACTGCATCGTAGAATGCATGACATGCAGATGCAACGAGAGGCGGCAGACGCTGACGCTTCACGGCTTCGCGCTGTCGCAGGTACTGAGCACAGAGGTTCAACGTTGGTTGGCGACAAGGCGACGGAATCTCCTACAGAGGCAGCTAAACTACGTGCGCGGTTGGGCGAGTTAGATCGCTCATACGCAGAGCAAACAATCCACATCACCACGCTTACAGAAGAAAACGCAAAGTTGAGGTTGCAGCTGGATGATGCATCTGCTGCTGCGAGTTCCGCTCTGGCGCAGGCGTCGATGGCCAGGCGCGAACTCGCAGCAGCGACTCACCGCGAGACAATCCTCGCAGCGAGGGCAGAGGATGCGGCAGAGAGTGCAGAAACGTCACGCCGCGCACTAGAACAGACGATTATTTCCAGCAAAGGGTCTGATCATGACTTACCGGTCGCAGATGTCGGTGGTTCGGGGGCACGTGTTGCTGCAAAGGATCGCCTGCAGGAGGTGGAGCGACGCGCTGTCGCACTTGAAAATGAGTTACGTCTGGTTACACAAGAGAGACAAGCTCACACTAGCGACGAGACGAAGTTCCTTCGTGCGGAAAATTCGCGCCTCATCGCGCTACTTAGTGCTTCAGAAGGTGGCGATGCAGCTCTCGAGTCAGACCGACTCAGGGCAGCACTTGAAGCGGCACAGGAGAAGTATGCGGCTGTTGAGGCTGATTTCCAAGCTCTTATGAATTCTGTGGAAGGACTCAAGCGTAACGCTGAGTTGGGTGACGATACTGACGTTGTGAGAGGATCTGTGGGTGACAGTGCCGAGTTGAAATTAAGGCTGAGCAAGCTGGAGCGCGAGAATGCGTCGTTGCGGTCCAACCTCATCGGAACTGAAGAAGCGTGTGAAGGTATGCAAAAAGAGCTTCGGAGGATCCAACAAGAGTACAATGACCTTGCTAAGACCCTCACTGGCACTCTAGGCGAAGGTGCCGATGTATAAATGCGCTGAGAAGAGACGTTGCTCGATGTTGTGACTGCATCAAGACTCGTTGGCCGATGCATAATAACTGAAACATATAGAGAATCGAGACAAAATAATTCACCTTACAATATCGTCTGCTGCTTCTGCTTCTGCTGCTGCTGCCGCCACGTGCGCCCGGACGCGATTTCCCTCCGCGAGCGCCGCTGGTGAATGTAGGTATGCTGCCGCGTCGCGTGACCTTCTTACCTTTTCGTTACTTCGCGAATACATCGCACCTTCGAAATGCCTCAACGCCAACTCCACGGTTTAAAGTCCAACAGTCGATTTTATAAAAGAAGAGTCACAAACTGTCAACGGTAGCGAAGTCAAGTCGATAAAAAGTTGGAGGTCTCGCGGATTGTGGAATGCTACTTAAAAGAATGCTACGCAAGTATGAAACTTAGTATGAATGCAGAAATCTGAACTTACCACCTCATCATTGTAGGAAAAGTGTGAAACACACCCGTGCAAGCGCTCGATCTCGTGTGGTGAGTATGCGGACGTCCGAACGAGGGCTCGAGCCAGCTGCACCGCATCGAGAAGCGCCTGATTAGCACCTTGCCCTTTGAAAGGTGACATAGGATGCGCCGCGTCGCCAATTAGTACGACTCGTCGCGTACTTTTCTCCCTAAGATCCCGACAGTCGGCTGGCCTCACGCAGTTACGGTCAAAGACAGGGTATCCACTAACGTTCTCTGTTTTTGTGCTTACGAGGAGTCCATGGACTGGATCAGGCCAACCCTCACATCGCTTGATTACCTCGTTGAGGAGAATCCCACCCGAAAACTTGCTGCTCGTCAAATCTCGAGCGCTCGCTTCGTCAAGAGGAAAAGAAAACTGCCACATCATCGCCGCATTCTGATCAACCGTATTCGTGCCCTCCTTCTTTTGCACTGCAGGGGCGAGAACCC
>JACLAB010007976.1_pt1 | contig 19132 bp, 12 predicted proteins | sample 8027921 | NCBI WGS metagenome assembly JACLAB01 (sample SAMN15725117, study PRJNA655200) | protist metagenome | isolation source: fluorescence activated cell sorting (FACS) single amplified genomes of... | place: USA: West Boothbay Harbor, Gulf of Maine | collected 2000-07-19 | reverse complement strand
TCATGATGTCGACGCGCGCGCGCGGGGCGACGTCGTGGGGCGCGTCGGCGTCGTCGGCGCTCGCCGACGGCGTCGGCGGTTTGGCGTGTACGACGAGCTTGGCGAGCGTACCGCCCAAATCGCCGCGCGCTAACCGCCCGGGGTTGACGCACACTACTTGTCCAACATCACTCACTTCTAAAACTTCCGCAAACGTCTTCAAATCGGATGGTAAAATCAAAACATCTGGGGTGACGTCGAGCGCGAGCGCGTCGGCGTGTGCGGCGTCGAGGCACGCCGAAGGATCTGCCGGGTACAAAGGATACGCGTTGGCTTGCGAAACGACGTGCGTCGCGAGTCTGGTCAAACGTTCCTTAGATGCGAATCCCTTGGAAATTTCCTGCGCCGATAAATGCTTCAAGATGTCGTGCGAGACGACGGAGAACACGGCGCCGTTGATTTCAAACGTCCCGGGATTGGACGCGACGTAGGCGCGCGTCGATGACGTAAATAACGACTCTCTCTTTGGTGCCGGTTGTGGAAACACCGCATCAAGCGTGGCGTCACGAACGCTGGGCACGTAAATTACCTTGGTCTTGATTTTGGAATCACCGTCGTTGAAGCCGAGCTTGCGCTCGATGGTTTGTGTGACGTTGAGCGCGACGTCGTCGAAATCCAAATCACCGCACGTCCCCGTCTTAATGAAGGCGTTTTCCACATCAACGAGCGGGCCACACAGAATCAGCGCGTCGGGATTCTCCGCCACGACGAAATCCAATAAGTCATTCAATGGTTCGTACTTCAAGTCCTTGGCGCACGAAAACGGACCAGAGGCGATCACCGCCGTCGTCGGCTTGGCGAACACGGCTGAAGTCGGCGCCGACATCTTCATCGGCTTGGCGGACACCGAAGAAATATCCTTGGCCACCAAACAGTGTCCAGCGGGGTTTCGCCCGGTGACCTTGACGACTTGCCCCGGAAATAAGCTGTAATTGGACACGTCGCGAAGCTCCAGTCGCACGCGCGCGCCGAAACTCCCCTCCGTCGAACCCTCAATGTCGACGGATTTCTCCGTCATTTTCCCCGTCGCATCAGACTTTTGAGCGTTTACCACTCGCCCAACGCACGTCGCGTCTTCATCACCAGTCCTCGTATCCACACGAGAAATTCGTGACGTCGCGGACGCCGCGACATCCGTCTCCGCCGCCTCGCCCGCGCCCTCCTCGCCGATAAACTCAAATCTCGACTCAGCATCGACGATCCGCGCATCCACCGCGCGCACGCGATCAGAAATCCGATCACGCATGTACCGAAAATCATCCCCACGCACCCCAGTCGTCGACACGTACACCTCACACCCGGAATCATCCCCGTCGAACTCCGCCCGCGCGCTCAAATTCGCGTGCAACGTCGCCGCGCGCGCGCCCTCCCCGCCCCCACTCGTCGCGCTCCCAGGCGTCGCCACGCTCTTTGAATACTCCGACACCCCAGGCGTGAGTTCATCCAACGCCCGCGCCCACTCACGCGGCATCTTCTTCGGTGTCACGCCTCCGAACGACACTCGAGTCGACGCCGCCGAAGACGCCGGACTCGCCCCAGACGTCGGCGTCGACGTCGTCAGCTTTCTCTTCTTCTTCTTCCCGAACCCGCTCCCGGGCGTGCCCCCGCCGTGCGCGCCATCGCGCGCGGATTCTTTCGCCAGCGCATCCGCTACGTACGACGCAAATTCCTCCACGCGCTCGACGCCCACGGACGTGCGCTCGCTCACGTGCTGCGCCGCGAGCCGATCGAGGTCGAACAGCGTCCAGCGCCTGGCTAATGCGTCCGGGGCGAGCGCGTGCGCGGCGGCGATGGCGGCGAGCTCGCGGGCGGCGATGGGGGAGGTCACCGCGAAGCCTTGCGCGGCGAACGCGGCGGTGACCGCGGCGTCGGCGGACATCGCGACGGCGAGGAATGACGACGACGATGGGTGACAGGTGGTTTGAATTTTTGAATGCGTGACGCCACTAATGTATCAATGTTCTAGCAGTCGCGGCGCGTATCTATCTATCGTCGATGGTGTGTTTTTATTTCGGCCCATCGCCTTCGCCGAGGATTGTTTTTTGGGACTTGTCGTGGAACATGACGTCGTCGAAGATTTCTAGGGCGTTCATGAACGCTTGGTCCATGTTGAAGTACTTGTAGGAGGCGAGCCGGCCGACGAAGACGACGCCCGGTTCCGCGCTCGCCATGTCTCGGTATTTTTCATACAGCTCTCGGTTCGCGGGGTTGGGTACGGGGTAATACGGCTCGCCGTGATCGCATGAGTATTCTTTGAAGATGACTGTGCCTTTGTGCTCGCGCACGCCCGCGGGTTGGTTTGGTTTGTGCTTGTATTCGACGATGCGCGTGTAGTCAACCTCCGGCCCGGGGTAGTTGAGCTGCAGGCATGGCTGATAAAACCCACCCTCTGGTTCGTGGTACTCTTCGAAAAAGCGCAGAGATCGGTACTCGAGCTTGGGTAAGCCTTGCGAGGCGTAGTACGCGTCGATGGGTCCGGTGAAGACGACGGATTTCTTAGCCAGCGCCTTGAACATTTCGCGGTGCTCGAAAAAATCAACCTTGAGTCGCACCGTGATGTTTTCATCCCCCATGATCATATTTTCAAAGATTCTCGTGTAACCGTGTTTTGGAAGCGCCTGGTGAGGATCGCTAAAGTAGCGATCGTCCGTGTTCGTTCGCACTGGAATGCGAGCCAACACGCTCGCGTCGAGCTCCTCGGGCCACTTGTCCCACTGCTTCTTTGTGTAATGTTTAAATATCGCCTCGTACAACTCTGGCCCAGCGCGCGTCAGCGCACTTTCCTCACCATTTTTTGGGTTGTCATTCACGCTTCGACGGGCGTTCAACCAATCTTCGGTGTCTTGATCAGTCTTTAAATCCGCCCCAGGGAACAACGCGTTCACCGTGTCCCGGTTTGGCGGGATGGGCACAATCTTATAGCCCTTACCATCCACATCTACGCTCCCTTTCACGCGGTGCTCGTACGGTATCCACTCGCTAAACTTATTCACGTATTCCCACACGCGTTCGTGCACGGTGTGGAACAAATGAACGCCGTACTGCGACACCCTAAAGCCTTTGGCGTTTACAAAGTCGTAGCAGTTGCCTCCAATGTGATCGCGTTTGTCCACAATCAGCGATCGCAAACCGAGCTCTTTGGACGCGCGTTGGGCGAACACGCAACCGGAAATACCCGCACCGACGATGACGAGGTCGAACGGCGCGGCGGGGGCGGTGATGCGATCGTCCAAGCCTGCGAACCACGACGGGTCGTGGTCGTTTCCTCTGCGCACTGAAATATCCATGCCCGCCCACTCGTCGGAGTCGAGCGATAAATCGGGCGCCATGTGAAACTATGTGATTAGTGTGCGTGCGTTATATGTCTTCTATGTGAGTGTAATACGCGTACACAACTCTAATGCGTGTCGCGTAGTGAGGCGCGGAGCTCAGGACCGAGCGGCGTCTCGCGCTTCGCGATTGATGCTCGATGCGGTGAACTGCGTGATGAGCGCGGCTTGCGCCTTCGCGTGCGCGTGCTTGGCGTCTTTATTTGCGCCGGTTTCGATGCGTTCGCACGCGGTGAGCGCCCAAATTTCAATGCGACGTATTTCGAATTGGCGCGCGCCGTACGCGACGTGGCCGGATTCGAGGTGCTCGTCGACGAATAAACAATGCCTCCCGACGCGGCCAAAAAATCCCAAACCGTTGAGATATTGCGTGAATCCTGAAGCGCAATAGAGCGCCGGCGCGCTCGTACCAGAGCCAATGTCGACTAAACCTTCGCGCGGAGTGAAACGCCAACATCGCGTGAAGTCGTCGCCGCCGAAATCGTGCCTCGGCGCGCCCAATCCCGGGCTCGCGTGCGCCACGAACACCTCGCGTTCGCCGTCACTATCGCTCGAATTTGTGCTATGCGAATCCTTAGGCTCTATGAGAATGATCAACGGGCCGATATCTTGGCATCTCGACAACATCGCGCCTCGAAAACTCGCGCCGTGCCGGTCCGAATCAAACGCCAACCGCCACTCGCGAACGCGATCCTTCGGCAACTCTCGCGCCAATCTATAACTAAGCATCGGCGTCATAATCATGCGTGATGACGATGCCTTCTCTACGACTACTCCATCCTCCTTATCCTTATCGTCGAAACCGATGAGTCGAGGACGCGCGTCCTCGCCGCTCGTCGACGTCAACGCGCGCGTCGCCGCGCGCGCGTCCAACAGCGCCTCACCATCCACCGTGGCGTCGAGCACCCAATCTGGGCCGTCCCAATCACCGACGATGTACGCGCGCGCGAAGTGTCTGGCGCCTTCGTCGCCGCACCGCGCGCGTACGGCGCGTAAAACGTCCGCTGCGCGCGTCCCACCGTCGTTGAGCGCGCGCGCAACGTCGGCGGCGTCGGCGTCGGTGCCGACGTCGAGCCAGTGGCGTTCTCGCGCGCACGCGGGGGCAACATAGACGGGTGCGTCGTCGCGCGATTCGTCGTCGTCGTCGGCGGCGGCGGCGTCGGCGCGCGATGCCGACGCGCCCATCGTCGCGCTCTGCGGTTGTGCGCTTTTTGGTTTTGCTTTTCATGACAACATTAAAACGGGACACGGTGCGTGCGTGATGTGGATGGATGATGACACGCATCATTTGTCGTACGGCGCCGTCATCGTCGTTTGCGTGCTCGAGCTCAGGCGATCAGACGCGAGCGGGCGCGAGCGGTGCGGTTTCAAGTCGTCTGACGCGCCGTGCTCGATTTTCATCGTTTTGCACATGTCGTCAAAGCTTTTTGCAGATATGCGTTGACACGTGCGGTCGACGTGCCAAGTGACTTGGTATGGACTGCATTTACGCGCGTTGTCGTACGCTTCGCCGGTGGTGGAGCCGATGTAGGCGACGGCGTCGGTGATGTCGTCGGCGCGCCAACCGTCGAACAAGTCGTCTCCGCCGGGTAAATCGTCGTCGGGGTCGTTCGTGATCACGAACACTTGCGCGCGAACGATGATGAATGGATTGTTTTGGTACGCGAACGCCCCAGACAACCCATCGGTGACGTTTCCGTTCGGGTCGGCGCCTGAAGAATACACCCAATGCACCTCGTACGTCCCGCCAACCTCGGTATCGTTGCAATACTTCCAGTCCTCGTACGGTTTCATTTCTGACGCCGCAAGCGATGCCGAGAGGTTTGCGCAGTCATACCCACCGTACACGCCAGCGTCTTCCATCACGAGCGCATCGTACTCTCCATCGCTCTTATGCTCGGCGTGCGCGTGGAAATGCACGTTGGCCAACGCGAGCGCGCCGACGCGTTCCGCCGGCGGCGTCGGCGTCGCCGCCGTCGCCGTACCCGCGCTATACGCCGCCGACACATCCTTGGGCGATTGCGGCTGCGCGTACGCGCACGATAAATCCACCCCGCGCGCGGTTTGCGTCGTCGATCCCACGCCCTGGCCGTCGCGCGCCCATTTATCCCGAAGCGTCGGGTACGCGACACCAATCGTCACCCCGACCCCGAGCACCGCGCCGAGCAGAGCACCGCCACCCAGACCGCGCGCGGAGCAGCACATGGCGCGACCAAAGACGTAACGTAAGGCGCGAAAAGACGTATGTATGTATGCGCGTGTGCGTCCACGCGCGTCGCGTCGCCACGCTCGTACGACGCGAAATGCCCGCCCGCGCGCGTACACACGGTCGCGCCGCTCGGACCGAGACCGCGCGCTGCAGACTGCAAATAGAGGAAGAGTGGTCTGATTTGAACGAGCGCGCCCCTTATTTGAACGAGTCGATACTTTATTTGTACGAGTGAACGCATACTAAATACCCATAGGGGAAAACTGAGCGGCGCGCGCGCACGCATGCGCAGCCTTTGGACGAGAAATGTATGTACGCAGGCGCTCCATCTGCTCCATGTAACGCGTGTAAATATTCTTTGTGCGCGCGAGACACAGTCGCCCGGGTCGCCATGTCGCATTGAATAGAGTCGCGTTGATTGTTTTGCGGCTCGCCGATCGATGTAGCGCCGGGTCGATATTGAATTGAGTCGCGATGTGTGATGACAAAAGTGACGACGGTGCTTGGTGCACACATGTTCAGCACGCGCACCAGTCCCGATGCGGAACCGCGAGCGTATTGCTGAATGAGCGTTGACGACGAACAATTGCACTTTTTATATCATATCCACGATCTGCGAACTCCTGCATCGCTGTGTCGTGCTCGTATTCGGCGATAGTCATCGGGAAGTGGTGCTCATTTCTGGAGGCACGTTGCCTCAATCGTCGTCCTGGTCAGGGAACATCATGAACGTCGTCGTCGTCGGCGTCGGCGCGCGATGCCGACGCGCCCATCATTAAAGTCGCGCTCTGCAGAGCGGTCGTGCGCTTTTTTGGTGTCTTCATGACAATGTCCACGGACACCCGCTTGCCAAAAGCAGCAAAAGGTTTGTATTCCGCCACAGGGACTCGAACCCTGGTCTCTAGGGAACTTTACAACCACCGATGAAGGAGAATTTGAAAGCCTAGCGTGATAACCACCTACACTATGGCGGACTGACCCATCACCAGGTGAATGGCGTCAATCCGGTCCGCTTAAAGCGAGTTATGTATCACACTCCGCGCGTTCGCGCGGCTAGATAGAGAGGAATTGCATATAGAGCACATCGGCGAAAACGTGTTTACCCGCGATGTGCCGTGTATGGGGTGGGTAAAGTTATGGGTATTTCCTAGGGGTCCAATCGAGCGATCACGACCGGGCGAGGCGTGGAACATCCAAAACATCCAAACGCGCGACCGCAGCTGTGGGCGCCACTGGGCGACGGGCGCCAACGGTGGTGGTTTTGGTGCGCGCGCGACGAAAAGCGTCCCGTCATGGCGCCGAAACGGAAACGCGCCGCGACCGCGACCGCGGGTGATGGCGGTGATGATAGTGGTGGTGGCGAGAGTGGTGGCGCGGAGAAAACGACGACCGCGGCGGCGCCGTCTTCGGCGACATCGATGCCAATAATGTGTCCGTACTTGGACACCATCAACGCCAACGCGTTGGACTTTGATTTCGAGAAGCGCTGCTCGATTTCGTTGTCCGACGTGCACGCGTATGGGTGTTTGGTGTGTGGTAAGTACTTTGCCGGGCGGGGGAAGTCGACGCACGCGTACGCGCATAGCTTGGAGCGCGCGCATCACGTCTTCGTGCATTTGACCACGGGTAAGGTGTATTGCCTGCCGGATTCGTACGAGGTGACGCAGCGGGATGTGACGCTGACGAGGATTCGGGACGTGCTCAAGCCGCAATTTGATGAGGCTGTCGTGCGCGCGCTCGAGACCGAAGGGCCGCAGTGGCGGCGGGCGTTGGACGGGAGCGAGTACCTGGTCGGGGTCACGGGATTGAACAACTTGAATAAGCATACGGATTACGTCAACGCGGTGCTTCAGTCGTTGTCGCGCGTCAAGCCGTTGCGTCGAGCGTTGTTGCTCACGCCGAATTCAGAAGCCGAAAAGCCGTCGCTATGGGAGCGACTTTCGGAAATGACCAAAAAGGTGTGGAACGCTCGCAACTTTAAAGGACACTCGAGCCCGCACGAGTTTATGCAATGCGTGCGCGCTCGATCGAAGGATGCGTTCAATGTAGATCAAAGCGGCGACGCCGCGGCATTCATGCGATGGCTTTTGAACGAGCTCAAAAAGACGCCAAACAACAACGTCGTCGAGGAATGTTTCCAAGGTCAGGTGGAAATCATAGACGACGTCAAGGGCGCGACGAGTACGTCACCGTTTTTGATGCTCTCGCTAGACTTGCCCCCGGCGCCGCTATTTCAGGACGTCATGGAGAAGAATATTATTCCCCAGGTTTCGCTCGAGCACAGCTTGTTAAAAAAGTTTGACGGCGTCACGGCGGACCCCAAATCTCAACGACGGTTCAAGATTACAAAGCTGCCGCAGTATTTGATCGTCAACTACTCGAGATTTACCAAGAACAACTTTTTTACAGAGAAAAATCCGACAATCGTGACATTTCCAGTGAAAAACTTGAATTTGGCCGATCACGTGCCCATTCCCGAGTCGGAGCGACGACGAGGCGCCAAGTACAACTTGGTCGCCAACATCGTACACGACGGCACGCCCGCGGCAGGAGGCTATCGAGCGATGGTGTATCACGCCCCAGATGGTAACTGGTACGAAACGCAAGATTTGAACGTCGTCGAAGTGCTCCCACAACAGGTAAACCTCACTGAGACGTACGTGCAAATTTACGAGCGAGCAGAGTCGTAGCAACGAAGATCGTTTGACGGTTTCGACGACGTATAGTGTGTAGTCTAGATTGATTGAAAGCAACAAAAACAATAATGATAACAATAATAATATAATTGAGCTACTAATTAATACCCGAGCGATTCTCGTGCGGCGGTTAAATCCTCTCTAAGCACGGGCTCGTCCGCGACGGAGGCTTCGGCGCTATTCACCACCGCTCCGTGGTTCACCGCCGACTCAAAGCTGTACATCACACGCCACTCGATCGAATTCAAAGCGATCGGGCCAAACGTTCGCGAATCTTCAAATCTCGCCTCGGGCTCATCCGCATCGGCATCGCTCGTCACCCAACAATGCGCGTTTGGAACCACGAACACGGTCGCGTTCGCCGCGTCCACGAGCTCGTCTCCCTCGATCGCACTCACTCGTCGAATCAGCACCCGCGTATCGTCTTGCGGATGCGTAAACGCAACTACATCACCCACCTGCGCGCTACGAAACGGATACGCCAACCGACGCGCGAGCACGTACGACGGTTTCGACGACGACGGTTTCGACGTCGACGCCCTCGCATCCCCAGCGGCGTCTTCCCGTCCCAACGTCGGCGCCATCGCGCCTCCCGCGAACGCGAACACCTGCGTCATCGCCTTGGTCGCGATCGCATCCATCGCCGACGCGAGCGGCGTGAGCGGCGTCGTGATCCGCGTCGTCGACGTCGGGTCATCCTCGGCCAGCGTCGTCGTTCGCGGTTTACTGGCAAACAGTGACGACGACGTCGACGACGACGACGCCGACGCCGTCGTCGCCGCGGCGAGCGTCGGGAGGAACAGCGTCATGACGCGTTCCCAGTTGTACGCCAAACGCAGCGTCATGGTGCGCGCCGTACAGTGCGGCGGTGGGGGTGAGGTTGAGATCGACGATTGATTTTTCATTGCAACTGTCCATCACTACGCTAGAATGAAACACTACTTTTTTTAACGCTGGGTCGCTGCTGCGTTGATTCTCGCCGCCACGGCGGGCGCATGAATGAATTTGTACTCTGGGTGCTTGAACTTGTAGCACGCTTGCGTGGGTTCGTCGCAGAGTTTGTGTAAATGATCCAACGGGTTGGTCGGTTTGCCGACGGCTGGAATTTTCGCGTGGGGCATACCGAATACGTTCCAATCGTGTTCGCATCCACCGAGTGGAGCAGCTTTGATGTATTCGGATTCGCCTTTCTGTAAAACTGAGCAGATGCCAACCTTGATGTCTGAGCTCATGACGCGAAGGAGTCGACGGAATCCATCCGACCAAGCCGACGGGTGGGCGTATCGCCAGCTCGTGTACTCGTCGTACCGCGTTTCGTTGGTGGCAATTTCGCGTAATTCCGCAGCTAAGGCTTCGATGGTATCGTACTTGCGCAAGTCCACGTAGGAGTTCTTCACTGGAAGCATTTCGTCTATGCTATCGCTTCCGATGTAGATGGGAATGGACCCTCGCGAGAGCGCGAGCCAAATCTTCTCCGTCATGTACCCTTCGCACAAGGGCGCGTTTTCGACGGCGAAATAAAACATGTAATGCGCCATCATGGATTGGTACTTGAGGTTCTCTACGCCGCGGCCGGGTAAACCCGCGGGTGCCTGCGCGTTGTGCCTGCACGACCCAAGCGAAAACACTGGGAACGCTTGCGAAATGTACGACAAAATGTACGATCGCGGCGGCAAGCAATCGATGGCGAGCCACGCGATGCCCGGAATGCGATCCTTGTGCGGCGTCGTGTACGCGGGAAAGTCCCCAGTGAGGGAATTCAATGACGGACCGAATGGCCACCATAACGCAGATTTTTTCTGGTCAAAATATCCAAGGTAATCAAACGCACTGACGACGTTTTCCCGGTGTAAATCCTGGCCAAACGTCCCGACGGCTTCGTGCGCGAGGTACATGTCAACCTGTTTCGGGCTCACCTTTTCCGGCTTGTTATACGATAAGTCTTTCGCCTTGTTCTTGCCGCGCCACAAATACGCAGATTGGCTAAAAATGCGCACATCCGCCTTCGTGGTGTCGTCGCAGCCGATGACAATTTTATCCACGCACACGCCCGGCTCAAACAAACGACCAAAGCCCTTGACGTACGCCGTATCCCACGCCTGCGCGGGCGTATCCACGCACATTGTAAACCCCGACCTGGATTTACTCACCGCCGGCGGGTGAGCATAGGTATCATACGGCGCCACTGGGTCGAATCCATGATAGGCATCGGGTAAATACCGATGATATTTCGGGTCGAGCGCCGCGGCGACGGCGAGCTGATCGACGCGTCCGCTGGGATTTTTATAAAACTCCTCCCGAATCACCGTCGGTTGTTGCGCCTTTGCCGCGGGCCCGCGCCGTGCGTTAGCCCCGCGCTTTGGCGCCATCGCCGCGGATAACGCCGCGCGCAACCCGCCTCCATGATGCGCCGCCGACGACGTCGACGCCGCGACGACGGCGCTCGCGACGCCCATCACCGCCAGCGTCAGCGCCGCGATGCGTCGCGTCGACCGCCCACCAGCAGCGCGCCACCACTCGCCAGACACACCGCACAACATTCCTTCACCATGTAAAGCGCGCGCGTGCGCCTCATCGTCATCGCACGCGTCGCCGTACGTCTCAACACCCATCAACGCCGACGCCGAGGCGATCGCGCCATCATCCACCCCGCGACGCTGATGCCGCACCCCACGCCCCGCGCTCGCCCCAGACGCGGCGCGCGAGAGGAGCAGCGCGCGGGATTCATCGTCACCGTCGCCGTCGCGCGCGTTCGCCATCGCTCGAGTCGTCGTCGCGGCGATGCGTGGCGTTTTGACGACGACGTTGGGTGTTCACGCGCGTCCGCGCGAGAAAAGTTGAAAGCGACACTCGCGATTTCGAAACTGCGTCACTATCGATCGAATTTCAATTCGATCGACAAGTGCGCGGTTTCGATGGATCGGTGATGGGCTATCCACAACAGAAAATCATGCCGCCGGTTGACCGCACTGCGATGCGCGCGTCGGCGTCGGCGTCGGCGTCCGCGTCGGCGGCGTCGGCGCGATGGCGTCGCCGGCATCACCGCCGGTCGTCTCGTGTCCTGGCGCGCGCGTCTTCGCCGTCTGTGCCGCGCGGTGCCGCCGCGAATGGTGATGGCGATGATGGTGACGCATCAACGTCGTCGCGAAAGCAATACCTGCGCCTGGCGCGCGCCGACGACGGGTCGTGGGCGCTTCAGAGCGCCATCGTCACCATGCGTCCTCGCGAACGTCCTGGCGAGGACGACCACGCGCGGCGGTTGCGCATAGGCGCGTTGGTGCACTACGGGGACGCGTCGTATTTCAAACGCGTGCGCGACGACTTTGCGAGCGTCGACGCCGATGACGAATCTGCGACGCTGTGCGAGCTGATTACGTCGGAAGAGAATTTATGTGCGAGTGATGATGTACGAGGGATTGGTTTGCGTCGGTTGTCGTGCGCGTTGGCACCGACGGCGGAGTCGAGGGCGTTAGCGGAGGCGCACGGGTTGCGCGCGCAGTTGGACGCGCTGGACGCCGAGCGGGAAGGGTGGTTCGTTGCGGATGTGACGCGGGAAGAGCTCATGACGATGCGCGCAGAGGAGGAATTGAGTAGTATTAGCGGTGGCGGGAGTGGTAGCAGTGGGGGGCGTGGTGGTATGGCGCAGAAAAGTAGCGGGGAGGCGTCGACGAAGGCGTCGGGACGGCTCCTGGGACAGCTTCCGCCCGCGTTGGAGGCGTTATACGTCACCGCCACCGGTCGCGCCGCGGGTGGCGACCCCGTGCGATTATTTACGCGCTTATCGTGTTGGTTCGTGCCGTGTCCAGAGGCGCACTTGTTGTTACTAGACTGGGTATGGGGCGGCGGTCGGCCGAGCGACGTCTTGGGCGCGCTCGTCGATTGCTGCGCTTCGGGCGATTTAGAAAGCGCCAGAAAGCTCGCATTCGCGCAGATGATCGTCTCCGCACAAGCATCGGGACCGGTAGGCGGTGGCACCACCGCCCCAGTGTTGGTTCAGAAGCGCAACGTCGTCGCCATGGATGGCGTGGCCAAGGCGTTTGACGCGGGCGTCCGCGACGTCGGATTGCTCTACGGCGGTTTACACGTTGACGGTTTAGTACGCATCGCGCGCGAACGCTTCGATTACGACGTCGTCGATATCGAATGGCGCGACGCATGGCGCGTGAATCCACCTGCAAATGAATCACCGCTACGATACGCCATTGTACCGGCGTTATTATGCGTCGACGGCACCGATTGGGCGCAGACGCTCCACGACGTCGTCGCGCTCGGCGGCGCCGCTTCGCTCCTGAGCCTCTTCTTATACATCATTCGTCACGGCGGTCTATACTATGCCTTGGGTAAATGGTTGCTTGAATGGAACAGGCAGTTGTTTGAAACCGCAGATGACGGCTTAACCGCGCCTACGAGCGTCAATTGATTGACCATGTAGCATACGCTTGTAAAAACAAAAGAGAAACAGCGACAAATCCGCGAGCCTCACACGATGACGCGCCCGAAACCGCACGCCACGGCGCCGCCGCCGCCGATGCAGCGCGATCCGGATATCGAGCGCGAGGTCGTAGAGCACATGCGCCGCGCCGGCGCCCTCGATGCGCTGCGCGAGTCGACGATCGCCGCGCTCAAAACGAACGAAGAGCTCAAAACCTTTGCCGAATTTGCGGTGCGCTCGAGTCAGGCGTTGCGAGATCCGTACGCGCGCTCGAGGTCGCGAAAAGAGCTCGTGGATGAGTTGTTTGTGGAGATTGAGCAACGGCTGATGGATGAAGTGCGAGCGAAGACGTTTGAGGCGTTGACTGAGACGGAGGCGGGCGCCGTGGGGCGAGAGGCGTACGAGAGAACATACGCCGCGCGAGAGGAAATAAAGCACGACGGGCGTTGATTGCGTGCGTGCGAGGTGTAGGGTTGTTAAACTAGCGTTGATTTAGCGTTGAAATGTACAGTAGATAGAGTATTACGCGAATGTTTTGTGAATAGCGTATAGCGAGGGCGCGGTGAATTGCGAGCACACTTCTAAATAAATAATATTTTCAATGATAGCTTCTAGTCGTGGCACCGAGGGTAGCGATGCCGTCGCCGAGCGCCCACGATGCCTCAACGTCTTGGTTCTTGTAGCGGATTTTATCGAGCATGTGGATCGTTTCGGTGTCGCTCGCGCCGTAACCAGTCGTGAGCAGCGCGTAAATGTACGTCAACTCCAAGCATAAATAATCAACATCAACCTTTGCCGCGACGGCGAGTGGAAATTCACTCACGAGTTTGGCTTGAGGCGTCACGCATGCATGCGATGCGGCAGTCTTGAATGCGCCGGGCGTGGTGGATACGATCGTCGACGGCGTCTTTGGATGCGGCGCGGCGCCGGCTTGAACGCCGCGCTCGACGATATACGACATGACATACAATGGCGTCTTTCTCGGTGTCGTCCACGCTCCAGCGAACGAACACGGTCCTCGTCCGCATTTAGTTCTATTATCTTCTTCAAATGTCTCTATCACAGCGGCGAGACAACGCTTGAAATCGGTCCCTAAAGTCGCGCTTCCCTTTGCCTCGTACGTCTCGCCCGGCTCGAGACCGTAGCAATCCTTTGTACACGTGTCTTGAACGCTACCAGGTAAGCACGGGTGTGTGCCATCTTCATCGCGCTTACCAAATCGGTACAATTTCGCTCGCACGGCGACGAGACCGTATCCCTTGAAGCTATGAATGTACGCGTTGTACGCGCTAAACGGCGTCTGAATTTTACGCACGTACCCGCTCGGCGCCTTATCCATAATCGCGCTCCCGACCGCATACGCGATTTGCGTCGAGCCTCCACCTAAATCAATAACAGCTACAGTGGACTCGGGTGATTTTCCGAGTCGTTCTAATAAATAGTTCGTCGCAACCCAGCCGTGCGCGCCTTCGTCTACGCCATCCATAATCGAAACAAACGTTTCGCTCTGCGGATGAAAGCCCGCGCGCGCAATCTTCGCTCGCACGCTATCCATGATGGCATCCGCAGCGCCCTGACCTTCAGGCATCAATCGAAGTCCAGCGGTGGCGCGAACGCTGAACGGCGTCGCCGAGTGCGCGCGCTCGGGAACCACCGACTTGGCACGAGAGATGAGCTCGTCGATCGACGCGCTCGCGGCGTCCGCAGAAGACCCGTACGACTTCAACCCTGGCTCGATGGCGTGAAAGTACTCCGAATGCAGTCGCTCGCGGCCGAAGTAGTCCGTCTGAAACGTAAAGACGTGCACGCGAGAGCCAGTTGAGCCAGCGTCTAACACGATGCTAAATCTTTTTGACGTTCGGGTCGAGGCAAAGCCTACGGCGTCTGACCACAGCGTGAACGTGACCGTGAGTGCAATGACGACGATGAACACCACGAGTGTGGTGAGCGACCGCGGCGAACTCGCCGCGCGTGTTGGGGCGAATGCCATGGCGCCTCGGACGCGCGCGCGGCGCATGCGAGGCCGAATGTGCGGTCGATACGTAGCTGCATACATGAGAGTGCACCGCGAGGTCATAGTGGCGTGAATGATAGTATTATTACAACAGCATGAGTTTTATCGTTATGGTACCGTAGAGTTACACTGGACATCGCCGACGAAGTGGCTTTCTCGCCAAGAGAAGCGCGACGCACATCGCTCCGGCGAGCGCGGAGAGCATCGCAAAAAATCCGCTGGGAGTGTCAAACGTAGGATAAGTCGCGCCAAGCAAGCCACTGAAGTAGTTGCCAAAAAAGTATGAACCAAACCAAAGCCCAATGATCGCGCTGAGCAAGCCTTCGGGGGCTATTTTTGAAATGTACGACAGCGCCACCGGAAACGTGTACAATTCGCCCGCCGTGAGGAAAATTTGATTCAACACAATCCAAATCACGCTCACTCGCACGGGCGACGCATGGGAGTCGACCGGGAGTGCGCCAAACATTAGAACCGCAAACGATGTGGCGAGTAAACCACATCCGAGGGCGATTTTGGTCACTTGGTGGGGTTCGGAATTCGTCTTCGCTTGACGTTCCCACACCATCGTCACCGCCGGCGTGAGAGCTAATACCAACGCCGGATTGAGCGCCGCGACGAACTCTGTAGGCAAGCCGTGTAAATTAATGTGTTCATCCGCAAAAATCATCAGCGTTGATCCTTGCTGCTCGTATACGACGGAAAACGCCACGCCAGCGACGCATACGATGAGCGTCGCCATCATCGCGTTGACGTTCTCCCGCATCAAATCCAACATCTTTGCAAACGAGTTCTTCTCATTCGCCGCCGGCGGCGATGTCAAAGGCGTGGTATCTCCGCCGAATTCTTCGTCGTGCACATCCAACGTCGTCGCATCAATCATTTCCACTCGCGAATCTAAGATGTACCTCCTATTTGTCGTGTAAATGACCAATGCGCACGCCATGCCAATCGCCGCGCTCGCGAACGCCGCACCGTAACCAAAATATACGCGAACGGTCCCAGCAATCAGCGGCGAGAAAAACGCTCCGATATTAATGCAACAGTAAAAAATTGAAAACCCTTGATCGCGTCTCGGGTCATCCTTGGTGTACAACGCGCTCAACTGCGTCGACATGGATGGTTTAAACGCCCCGTTCCCGACGCACACCAACACCAATCCAGTCACAAACGCCCACTCAGTCGCCATCGCCGCGTACCCAATCGCCATGATTGTCGCACCAACTAACGCCGAACGATGGGAGCCGAGAATGGCGTCAGAAATCACCCCTCCAAACACCGGCGTGAGATACGTCAGGCACGCAAACCAACCGTACAGTCGCGCGCTCGTCTCCTCCGCCGCCACCTTTCGCGCCGCCATCGCCCCCGCACTCGCGGCAGGCGTTGAAAAATCATATCCACTCGCCATCTGCCCTATCGCCCGCAATCCAAACACCCGATCGACATCGAACGTCGCATCCGAGAGAATCTTCGTCGCGTACAACACCAACAGCGCGCGCGCGGCGTAGTACCCGAACCGTTCCCACATCTCCGTCGCGCCCACGACCGCGAGGCCGACGGGGTGGCCGTACATCGTTCTACGTCGCGCGGTGCCGGCGCCGGCGCCGGCGCCGGCGCTACCGCCGAGACGCGGCGAACGCGCGCGCGATGCGCCGAGAAGCGGTTCAGCATCATCTCCCGCGCCTTCGACGTCCACGCGCGCGGCGCGATCGTCATCCAACGACGGCGCCGACGACATGCGTGCGCCTCTCGTCTCGGCTTCCGTTATGCCGTCCCCGTGCGCGCGTGTTTCGTGCGCGCGCGCGCGCGCGATGATGTGCCGCGATGATGTGCCGCGCTGGCGCGCTTCACTTTGCGTCGTTCGCCGACCGAGCCCGCACGCGCGCGCACGTTCAAACGCGCGCGGACGCGCACGCACGCATGGCGCACGCATCGCTCGTCGCGTCGCTCGCGCCCGCGATCGTCGCGCGCGCGCGCGCGCGCGCTGGGCACCGACGTTCGGTTGGATTAATCGTTCCAGCGCGTCGCGAACGCGTCGCGATGCGCCGTCGCGCGCTCGTGGGCGATCGATCGTCGGATGAATCGTGTGACTCGCCATCGTCGTCTGGGGCGTCCGAGGCGTCTGGGACGGCGCGCGCGTCGACGAACGGGGAGGGGTTTGATCCGTCTCGTTTCGCATCCGAGGCGGCGGCGGCGGCTGAGCGTCGCGTGAACGGCGCCCTCATCGGCATCGCCGTCGACGTCATCGATAGGCTGTATGCTGGACGTTCGTATGCGCGTTTTCATGCCCTCGAAACCGTCGCGCGCGTGCCGTACTTTAGTTTTATGTCGGTATTGCACATGTACGAGACGTTTGGGTGGTGGCGTAAAGCCGACTATTTGAAGGTGCACTTTGCGGAGACGATGAATGAGTATCATCACTTGTTGATCATGGAGTCTTTAGGGGGCGCCGAGCGGTGGAGTGATAGGTTCGTGGCGCAGCACATCGCGGTGGCGTACTTTTGGATTTGTGTGGGGCAGTATTTGATATCGCCGCGTTGGGCGTACAATTTGCTCGAACAAGTCGAGAGTCACGCGTACGCGACGTACGATGGGTTTTTAAACGCGAATGAGGACGCGTTAAAGGCGCAACCGGCGCCGAGAGTAGCGGTGCAGTATTACACAAAGGGTGATTTGTACCTATTTGATGAGTTTCAAACTGGTGAAGTGCGAGGCGAGCGTCGGCCGAAGATTGAAAATTTGTACGACGTCTTCGTCAACGTGCGCAACGACGAGGCGGAGCACATGAAGACGATGGAGTTTTGCCAACGACCCGGAAATGGTCTTCGAAGCCCGAGCTCTCGCGAGGCTAAAGTGTTGTTGAGCGCCGAAGCGTGCGCGTTGGAGGACAAGGCATGCGAGGAGAACTTGGACGCGTCCATGGGCGAACGCAGCTGCGAAGGTCTCGTCGATTGCGTCATCAACTTTGGTACTGGTGCCGTCGAAACGCAAGACATGAAGCCATGATACGATCTTGGAGCACTCGCACGATGGTACTCTCAGCACACATAGCCACGCATGCGCGCGCGCGCGCGCGCGCTTTTGAGAGAACGTGTTCGCGCTTTTCGTAGACGAGTCTCTAAATCACAACGTTGAAATTACACACGCACACAATTTTGTCGCAAACTACTTCTATACATCGATCACGCGCGCCGCGCAATCGTAAGACGCACGTCTATGGTGAACACGTCGTTCTGTACGCGTTTCGTTTTGACGACGTGGCCATGCTTGACGCCGCCGCCGTCGTCTTTATCATCGGCTTCGGCTCGCCACGTCTCGGGACATCGAGCGCTCGCCGCGCGTGCGATGATTTCGAAACTTCTACTGGGCCCGTTGCCTACCACCGCTAAACCATCAACTGCTAAAACGAACCACGTGGCGAGCGTCGATAAAGCGCTTCGCACCGCGCGCTTATTTTCCTCGCTCGGCTCTGGCGCCGCCGCGACGTCGAGTGAAAACTCAAAACTCTCACTGACCTCGCCCCCACCCTCGCGCACGAGCACGCCCACTGTGTGCACATCGCCCGACGACACGCCCTGACGTAAACTTTCAAACGCGCGTTCGACGTACGCGCACACGGCAGCGTCGTCGTCGTGCGCTTTAACGCGCGCGCCGTACAACACGTGATGATGCCACTGCGCGGCCGCGCGCGACGCGACGACGCGCGATGCGATGACGTGATGCGTCAGGGCGTGGATAAATTCAAGTAATATATCCGCCACCGCATCCATGTCGCGCACGCGCCGCGGTAGGCACGGTGCCGCGAGGCGCGGTGTGAAGGAACGAAGGAGCTACTTTTACAGAAAAGTTAGTTGCGTTTCGTATTGCACAACAAACAAAACGACGACGACGAAGCGATCGATCGATCGTTCAAACAGCGTGTTGTGTCTTCGCACAACGTCTATGATTCGAGCGTCCATTCATTCGCCACGAGCGCCGCCTTCTCGCGCGGCGGCAGAACCATCGGTCCCGCCACCTCCAACGCCTTGTCCTTTCCAAACAACGCCTCGACGAGCGCGAGCGCAAACTCAATCGCAGTACCCGGCCCACGCGAGGTAATCACGCGCCCATCAACCACGACGCGCCCTTCCGCGCTCGCATTATCGCTCGGTAAATCCTTCACGAACGCCGGATGCGCCGTGGACGCCACGCCGTTCAACCACCCTCGCGGCGCCAAAATCACCCCGGGACTCGCGCACATCGCCGCCGTAATCCCACGCTCAGACTGCAATTGTGCCTCCACGATCGCCATCACCCGCGCATCGTCCGCTAAACGCTTCGCACCGGGCATACCCCCAGGAAGCACCACGCAATCGTACGCCGACGCCGACGCATCCGCCAACGACGCGTCGGCGACAATCTTCACCCCGCGAC
>JACLAB010001308.1_pt1 | contig 19135 bp, 21 predicted proteins | sample 8027921 | NCBI WGS metagenome assembly JACLAB01 (sample SAMN15725117, study PRJNA655200) | protist metagenome | isolation source: fluorescence activated cell sorting (FACS) single amplified genomes of... | place: USA: West Boothbay Harbor, Gulf of Maine | collected 2000-07-19 | reverse complement strand
CTAGAAATGGTCATGGACCGTGATCTTCTATTTCCACTAAATACTAATATAAGCGACAAGAGAGTATCAGACCAGGCAGGAAATTTTCAGATATCTGCAGCTGACATGTATGCTCCTAGTACCATTCCCCTTGAAGGCAAAATGTACGTGAATGTTGGTGATTTCAGGGGGCTGTATCTGTTACCCATTACTATCATATATAATACTGAAGGGTGCATGTGAAAGACGCGATGTAGCTTCTTCACATATCTAATGATCATGAATACAGAACAGCTAGTAATGTCCCTCAAACATCATCTTTTTTTATAGGTACGATTTACTGGATTGCAACGCGTCGGTGGCGCTAGGTGTAGTCAAGTATGAGTAAATACAGTTCGATGCAGAAACTTAACATAGCGAATGTAGTACTATTAGGTGATTTGTTGGGCCATGGGAAAACGTGGTTACGCTGCCGCTCACCCCCTCAATTAAACCCCCCGAATGCATTATGTAGATAAAATCAGCATTATGAAGAAATTATTAACAACAAAACAATGAAAGAATTTATTGCATTAAAGGTACCCAATCCACACAATGAAAGCGAACAAACATTCATCGGCTCAACTCGTATTGATATGCATTAAGCTCATTCCTCCCACCGCCACCGCTACTGCTGCAATGAACATAATAAGAAGTGTGCAACAACACAACGCTATTACAGTCTTTGACATATAGTGTCAATGATGCCTTCATGAACTCCTACGAATGTTTATGCCTTCTTTTTGTTCTTATTGCCTCTGTTCTTCTTTTTCTTTTCCGCAGAAACAGCGATCAGTTCCTTAAGATCGGCAGGTAGCTCCTGTAACGTGCGATAAATGGTTAGGGGACATTATTAGTGCGATAATTGAAATGCGACGTCTAAATATTTAGGATGCGATCGAGCAAGATAAAGCCTTTCACATCTATCGCACATCACAGGATGTGATAGAACTAGATAAAGCCTTTCACATGAATCTACCAACGATATATATTATCCTCATGGTAGAAGGATGAAACCTTGGAAAGTCTACTAATATACCGCACGTACCTTGTCCGACTTAAGGCCTCTTGGCATTTCTAGGCCAGTTACCTTGAAGGTACCTACATAGGTTGCGGGGTTGCGGGACGTGCGTACAAGGAGCGTATGTGGAGTAGGGGTTAGTGTTGCTGACAAAAAGTGAGAACACGACAGAACACACATGGGTTAAGTTGACATCACGCCATGATTGAAATGCGGAATGCACTGTCTGCCCATGGTATGTATAGCACGTACCGGAATCCTGAAGAAGCACGGTGAATTTTACGTGCGCAATAATGTCACCTTTCTGCTCGTGTAATACCATGTAAGGAGTAAGCAGCTCATGGTTGATGCACTCTCTTACTCCCATTTTAGCTGAAAGTGATATGATTCATGATAATTTTTTGGGTTAGGGTTAGTACGCTGGTACTGATTCCACTCGAATACGTTAGTATTTCCATATTCTTATATATAGTACGTACCAGTATTTTCATCCTCGCACGAGCGCAGGGAGAAAGGAAGAGAAGGGAACTTCTGGTTAACCTGCAATATGAAATATGAATGGATGATGGGTTAGGGAATGTTTTAGTACGCTGATTGTTTGCTCTGTATGCTCTTATGACTAGAATTTCAAAGATCCGCACCACAGCTGTCATATACACCATTCTCTTTTTTTTATGAAGCACCTACCTCGTTGAAGAACTTGCGAGAAGATGGGATCTTGAGAGCATACTTTCTGTCTACCATCCTCTTATATACTGTGGTTCTCTTATTAACAGTATCTCTTGGTTTGCCTTCGCCAGTAGTTAAAGCAACGTCAATGGCATATACCTCTCCTGCCTCGAATGTGCACTTGTCAACCTTAGTCTCTGGATCTTCTCGAAGTACAATATTCTTGTTGCCATCGATCACGTATCTCTTCATCTGGTACATTACTGTACCAGAAATGGCGCGTACCTGTTTGTTGGTACAAGATTTTTTTGGAATATTATGAGTACGCGGTTATAAGGCATTCCACGTCAACCACTCTCTTCAGCTAGTATATCGCACGTACGTCATATGCGTCGGTGACTCTCTTGATCGCCTCAGTTACTTGCACGTTGGTATTTCCAGGCTTAATCAGCCGAGCAGCAACCTCGGCGGCGCTCCACGCGGCAGTAAACACATCGGCTATAGGGCCGGTGATAGGTTCAGCCTCCGAGGCAGTGTTACCTACGATTACAGTGTGAGCACCGACAATGATGTAGCCATCGATGTGAACACCCATGTCAATCTTGACCAGGTCGTTCGCAGCAAGAGATTCCTGTTCAAAAAATAATATGAATTCATGGGGTTAAAAAAAGAGTGCGAGGATATAAAATACAGTTTTGAGTAGAGAAAATCAAATCACACAGCACACACTACACAGACAAGCAATTCTTGTTTTGTTTGGCGAACAGCTGAAACAGCGATATCCAAAGCGAGCATAAAACAGAGGCTCGTCCGTCAATAGGTGAATACCGGCTGTGTTTAGAGCGCCCTGGTTTTTGTTAGGGTTTGTACACTAGACGTGCGATGGGCTAGTGCCTGCAAATGGTGACGTACGATAGATGTTTGGGGATATTGTTAGTATGAAGGTTGGACTGTACACGAAGAATAACGGGGCAGTAGAGCTGGCCTAGATCGACTGCACTTTAAAGTCATCTCAAGTTCACTCATATACCGCACGTACTAAGTTCAGAGGTCTCCTGCAGCTCCTAGAAGAAGGCGGTGAACGTCACTAGCACTGGGAACCCAGCCCATTTTTATGTATATGAATACATAACTATATAATAACTTCTTCATATGCATTCACAACACCATCCAAATGTCCATTTTATCAAATACACCACATATATAGCACGTACGGTGGCCTCGGAGGCTAATGGAGACATGTGGCAAACACACTCGTTGACAGAGATACAGACGGGAAAAGCAACACCTGCGTACGTTTGTGGGATGGGGACGTGCGTACAAGGAGCGTACGTGGATTAGGGGTTAGTGTTGCTGACAAGATGTGAGAACACAACAGAACACACATGAGTTAAGTTGACATCATGGTTAAATGCACAAGACAATCGAACCTATAGAATCAGCTTGGAAAAAACTCACGAGCCTGTTAGTACAGTAAGCGTCTGTAGCACGTATAGCACGTACCCTTCTCGATAATTCTCCCCTTGACTTTCTTGCCATACAGACCCTAAGGGTATAATCGCAATATCGGGCAAAATCAATCGTTTTGGTTCAGTATGAGTATTATTAAGATGTGTAATTAATGGCCATGATAACACAGGATGTGGCAGACCTAGATAAGGCTGAATATGCACAACATTCAATAATGATGGAACGCTAATGGCACAGAATTACAATCCTCTTAGTTCACTGATCTACCGCACGTACCTTAGTTAGGTCGACGATCATCTCATCTCCAGCCTTGCAAATGTCGTGAACCAAGGCACCTTCGACACACATGTCAGCTACACCCTGTAGGACCTAAAGCAGTGCGATGGTTGTTAAAGGGAGTTGTTAATATAGTGATTGTCGTGGGAAATCATGATTCAATAAAATAAAGCGACATAGAGATAGAGATACAAATCCCTTCAATATGACTAAAGGAAACGTACTCTGTTTGCGATCTTCGCGGCCTCCTGGTACTTGGTGCACACGTCTGAGTTGGACAAGTCAGTCACCTCTTCAGGTTCTTCAGAATACATATAGAAGCATATGCAGTTAAGGGCACGTACGAGGGATCAGCGGCACGGGTAATTAGAGGATTTTTGGGAGCGATTAGTAGGATGTTTTGAGTCACATTGCCATGAAAATGCAATTACTACCAAATGACAGAAGCAGAACTTAGCATGTAATAATACAGAACGTCTCCATAATCCATCAGAAAGACTCTCAATCACACCTGCGGGCCCCAAATTCACGCACCAGCCTCAGCAGTAGCTCCCTCCACATCTACATTATGGGTGATCTTAGGAGCTAGCTCTTCATCAGAGTCATAATCGGCAGACACCTTTTGCGCTAGATCGGACATTTTCAGTAAGCAGTAGATGTAAATAACCACACTGTCTGGATTTGAAGGATGATCACTGATTTTGAAGATCTGTCGACTTTCGGACGTGTACAACGCACGTTAATAACGTGCTTGGTCTCTCAGGCGTTTAAACGCTAAACCAACTTCGCAATTTTGACAATTCATTTACAACCATGGGTCTATTAACACTACTAAGAAAGCTGAAGAAGGTGCGTCCTATCCGCTTGGGTATGCGTCTGTTCCTGACGTATAAGATGTGTTAAAACGGGGCTGTGAAATATTCGACGAAACTATATTTCGAGACATGCAACCGATACAAAAATGCTGTGGTTGAGTCTTTTACTAGTGTAAGAACGTGCTTTCCATGCGTAGCTTTTCTTGCGACACCAGGCTGTTTGCCGATACATCCTGTATCGACGAAACAACCTGATAAGGTTAAGGCATATTTTCATCTCACTAACTCTTTCCCTCCTCGTTCCTGATTTTTCCTATTTCCCACGCATTCCGTATTACTGCAGACCGATCAAGAGGCACGTCTTCTAGTGCTAGGTCTAGATAACTCCGGAAAGACTACCATTTTGAAGAAGCTTTCTGATGAGGATATCACTCACATCATGCCTACTCAAGGCTTCAATATCAAATCTCTTATGAGAGACGGTTTCAAGCTAAATGTATGGGACATTGGAGGACAGAAGTCCATCCGCCCCTATTGGAGAAATTACTACGACCAGACTGATGGTACGTGCTATGTATTATAGCATGGATGAACCTGTGCTTCATGATGGTATCTCTCGTGCCGACGTGTGTTCTTTTGCGCTTTCACTTCTAGTTAGCAACACTAAATCCTACTCGCATTTCTGTCCCCTAACTCCGCAAAACTACTCTTTAAACAGCGCTTATTTATGTCATCGACTCGGCTGATCGCAGACGAATGGAGGAAAGCGGCGTAGAGCTACAGCAGCTTCTAGATGAGGAGCGTCTTTCACACGTCCCCCTTATGGTAATGGCCAACAAGCAGGATTTGCTTAATGCTCTTTCTCAGGATGAGATTACCATCGAATTGGGTCTTAACGAGCTTCGTGACCGGACTTGGCAGATATTGCCCTGTAGTGCGAAGACGGGAGAGGGGCTGCAAGACGCGATGGAGTGGATTGTCGAACAGATCAATAGCACAAAGACCGAAGAAGGCAAGGCATAAGCGACTAAAAGTTACTTAGCCATGCTGTCCTATCTCAAGTGAATCGATCCAAAATGGAACATTTATAAAAAGGAAGAAGAAAAAAAACAAAAAAAAAAAACAACACATGGTAATGCTCCATATTAGCATAATAGTAATGCACTCATCGTACTGCCTTTTCTACGGTTTTTATCGCTGTTGTTGTTGGATATACTAAAAAAAAACAATTATTCGTGATAACCACCTTTTTTACTGATGTATACAAATTAACTATCACCTCGATGCTGTAATACTACTACCTCCTCCTTCTAAAGCATTCGCCCCATGCACAAACATTGCTACCAAGGATCATATCCCTGAATTGCGCTTTGGAGATGGTTTTACCGTCCCAATATTCAGCCTCCTCCTTATCGAAATTGCCGTTATCACCGGTGCTGTCGCTCTTAAAACCAACCAGATTCTTGAATTGCTCAAAGTACGTCTCATCCTTCACTAGTTCTCCCCTCATGCGTAACTCGGGAATGTCTTTGCGAAAAGAGTCTACCATTTCTTGGGACGTCTTCGCCCGAAACAATTCCCACGGAAACTTTATGCCGGTGCTTCTGACCCGCCTATCAGCAGGAATTTGACAGGAATTGGCGAGATTGCTAACTATTGTGGATGCTGTGGATATGCTGATCGACTGTCCATCCATCTCTCGCTCTTTCTGTCTGCGTTTCAATACTATTTTTTTTTTGTAGCTCTTCCTCGCCTCGTTCTCCATCACTGTCACGCCATACGTGTCCTTATGATACCCCATACCGCCGTCACCCTTAGTAAAAACGTACCCACTTTTGCTTCCCTGGTATGAGCTAGCTGGTATATACTCCACTTGGGGTAAGTTCTCTCTGAGTTGTGCGATTTCCTTCTCCAGCAACACTTCATCCGCTTCCGACATACCGCAATTCTGGGTGTTTTCACTACTGCTTCTATCATATTTTCCATTGACACTATCATTGGGACTATCATAAGGTGATGTCAATTCTTTGCCTCTACCTTCGCTTGCCATGGCTAGGTTAAATAGCACGTCAGCTCTATCAGCACCTGGCGCTGATAGCGTCATGTTCAATGCGGTGAGGTAGTACGACAGGGGCAATTCACAATTTTTTTGGGAACTGCCATCGAATACGTCTTCGACCACCGCACGACCAGTACCACCAGTATTATCACCACTACCGCTACTGCCGTATCTGAGAGAGCTTAATAGTGCTTGTATACCGTTTTTCGGTTCCTTGGATTGGTCGAAAAAACGTTCGGGAGGGGGGTTATGTACACTGTACCTGCAATGGATTACAAAGTTTGTGGGTCATTATTAGCATGGTGACGTAAGATAGATGTGTGGGTCATTATAGTGTTCATGGCAGCGAATAATGCAATAGAGCTACGTTACATCTTTCATACGAACCACCCAGCCCCATAGTTGAATTAGACATTAGCGGTATAGAGCCCCCATATCAATAAACGTACGCGTAGTTCCTGCACACTCTATCGAGAAGGTGTCCACCCCTTAGTTTCACCTTGTGTTTGTCCAGAATTGGTCGGGTGACTGAGATGAAATCTTCGTACGTTACCTCTGGATCACTACTACTATCACAACTATTACCACTGCTTTTAGAGCTGAAATGGGCATAGCACTCCAAAACCACTTCTTGGTATATATCAGGAGACATACCCACTGTCAAAAACCTTACTTCATTCACTTCGTATGGCTCTATTGACGATGAATCAGATATAACTGCTTCCATTCTTCCCTTGTTCTTATAGCCCTTGAAATAGCTGTAGATGAAGTACACCGACAGTGCCATGGCGCATATACCTATCTTTCCAGCGTGTTTGCTGAAGCTGGACTCTTCGAAATCCGCCGCGAACCCATCCTTTCCCACTTTAGGACCTTCATTCTCTTTATCCAATGCATCGAATTTCCTTGGTCTTTGCGGGAACATGGGATTGCTGCCAACCACAGCATCAGCCAGAGTACCTCTATTGATGTCGCTTAGTAACCTCTTTTGGCTCCGAAGAGACAGTAACGCCTTGTTTGCCTGTGTATATAGAGGGCTGCATCCTAGTCGAATTGCTCTATTCATTTCTATTCTGTGTATAAATCCAGGGTCTATCAAAACGTTTTGGAGTCAAAAACAAACCCAAAAAGAACAATTAGATCTAATGAACTATCTGTAAAGAGTTATACGTCCGTAACTCCAGTACAAGTAGTGTAATTTTGGTTTCCGAATCGTGAGAAATATATCGCACGTCTTTATTACGTGCAATATGCCGAATCGGAAGCGTGCTTTACACATCCCCTAACTTTAACCGCTATCTGCAAATAAGTAATTTAATGACGAACTGCGTTCTTCGTGACCCTGGCATACATGTTTTTACATAGAACTTAATTTAATATACGTTCAAATCTTTATATCGTTTTTACAGATAATTTATTCGAATTAAATTACTAATTCTGCGGTTGCGGTTGGGATATCGAAATGGTGCATCTACCGCACGTTTGATTGCCGCCGCAGTTGTTGTGCTTCTTTAAGTTGATTGGTGAAAATGATAAGCACAGCGATCCGTTTGCTCTCACTTGTTCTGGTGTTATCGACAATATTTGCATACGATGAAAAGAGCTTCCACTGCAGGGATCCTGATCTTGGAGGACAAACCCCTAGTGATGGAGCCCTACGGCACCGATTCGTGCTTATAGGGGGCGGGGGCGCGGGGATAGGAAACTTTCTTATTTTCTACCCATCAGCCTACTACTTCGCTATGCTTACTGGCAGGGACGTGCTTGTATTAGACGATTCACTCATAGGTGAGATGTGCCAAATATTGCAATGTGGCTTCCCTTTATTAAGCGAGGTAGGCGCCGCATTTCCTAACCTTAAGAAAGAAGCGATACGGGGGGCTAACACATGGGCGTTTCAAAAGCATTTTTACGAGGGCGATGAAGCTCAGCCTATTGAAGACACAATGGTCAGAGCAGATGGTAGCAAACTAATGTCTGGCTGGTATAGCCAACTAAACGCTAATTTATCCGCCTGTATTTCCCGCATTACGGGTTGTGAGCCTGATGACGTGTTTTGCCACGACAGGTGCGTATTTCTATACCAAATGCGTGATGACTCATTAGATCGCTGTTATGTAGTCTTATCCCATAATGTTTGAGTATCTTGACCACTACACCTAATCATTAATCATCATAATACACATATTCCGCGATAGGCACGCATTGAAACGGCTAGTACGGGGGCCTTTCTTCAAGAGCGCGTTAACGATATCTGAAGAGCAGAGGATAAAAGTACGTTCTACGCTCTGTACCATGAGCGTGGTATACGTACGGGAAAGAATGGTGCAGTGTTGCTTAACATTAGAGTATCGTGAACATACAGGACAACCACCACTCTGATAATGACCCCCAAACATCTATCGTACGTCACCGTCATACCAATGATGACCCCTCAACCTATATCATTTTTCAAAAAAAAGGGAGTGCCTACGAACCTGAAACACGCCATGTTGACCTTGCCACACGCGTACAGCCCTCGAATGGACGCAGCTGTCCACCTGCGTGCGTATTTTTGTTGTTGTTGGACTTCTTCAGAATGCTGTACCACTTGTCTTTTGTGGTTGTTGTGAAAGGTCTACCCTGTGACGTGCGATAGATGCTGCTATATCGCACTCAGCAGTCACGGGAAGATTCAGTACAACCATCACACTAAAACCCGCCTACCATCACGTCAATAGGTACGCAATTCCAACATTTTGAGCAATCTGTCGGGCCAGATGATGGTGATGCGTGGACAAGGGCAGTGCAGGAGCGAGATGGCTGGCTGAATAGTACGTGCTACGTACTAGTGAGCCTCAGATGGCTGGCTGTATCTGTAATGATTGGGAGTATTTTCTATGCTGTGACGTGCGATAGATGTGTATTCTTCATGAGGCCACCCATGCGTTATTATGAACATGCATCGCAACCTACATACTAATAAGATCTATAATTGTAGGTACTAGCGTTGACTGCGGGCAGCAGCTTTTTCGCATCATAGAGGAGCGTATTATGGAAGAATTGCAGGTACATACTCCTCACCTATGCATGTATCCTTGAGAATTATGACATAGCACCACGCATAATCGTCTCGTTCACGTTCACCCATCCGTTTTTCGCCCGTTCTTTATACCTTACAGCACATAAAAGACCAGAGAAAGAAGGAATACCAGCGACAAAAAAGTAGGAGGATGCAGTGGAGATACCTTAGTGCTGTGAATGATCACTTTGTGACACTGAGGAGGCAGCATAATAGTAGCAGTGCTACTAGTGGTGCTATTGGTGAAGATAGTTATGCACATGGTAGTATCAGGGGCAAGAAAAGTCAAAGGATAAGAAGAAGGATGGATGCAAATGCGGAAATAAACGCGCAGCTGAGAAGCGGAGGAGAAGAAGTGGAAGAAAAAAAAGGAAAAGAAGATAGCAAAGATGCAGATAAGAAAGGAGGTAAGGAAAAAGAGACGAAAAAAGAAGAGAAATCCGAATCGAAAGAGCTATTAGATTATGCAGAAATGGATAGGGAAGATGAGGAGGGGGAGTAAGTGATTATTGGTGAACTTAAGTTGATCTGGGGCCTAAATTTTGTGCTATCACTACAGCAGCATTCAATACTGAATGCTGCATATGATATGTCTACTGTAGTTGTATCACGTACATGGTTACCATGAACAAAAAAATATGATCATCATAATTATGTCCCTAAAACGTACGTCGTTAACAATATCCAGGTACGAAGGGGAAGAAACTGACAAGATTTACGTGTATATATCGAGCGACAACGAGGTAGTTAAGGAAGCTATGACACACTATCTCCGCGACCATGCACATATCAGGTATGTAAGTGTATGTATGTTCGAATCATACTTACATATCCATACTCACAGCTATCCCACCTTCATGCTATACTACCTCCCGTCCACTTCACTAGCGTGATGCGAGTAAAAAATAATGCCGAAATCGCGCATGCGAAGAACATAGCATACCTGCGAAGTGTAGGCAATCACACTGGTATTATGGATTTGGTGGTAGACTGGTATGCTCTCTCTCTCGCCAATGTGGTATTTGCCTGGAGAAGAAACACCAACTTTATATCCACATTTGCGCATAGTGCGCAGAGGCTCAGCGGAAACAACGAGAGATCTGACCACAAGGCGGCAATAGGTGAGATATTAGTGATTTTTTTTCGAAGGGCTATGTCTGCACCGTTGGTGTAATATTTAATGAAAAAAAATAATGGATTGCTCAAGTGACAGTTGAGATGTGGCTCTATACCTCTGGAGTCTCAGGAACACCTGTGAAGCCATCATCTAATTTAGCTCCTCGAACATTTATATCGAACGTCTGCAGGTCATGGTATCGGCAGTAGGGGACTGAGTCTGAGCTTTCATAGAGCACAGCCGCAGTGGAGGTATTTCTATTAGTATGCTGAGCGACCGAGACTGTGACACATCTGAGTCGTTCGATCGCGCTTAGAACTGCATATGATATAATACCAGATGCAGTTACACCCTATTCAAAAAAAGATGTATTATTCACATGATGTAACACCGTGTAGAAGAGCTGAGCTATAAGCAATCAAATATAATCATGCTTACTTTTTACAATCATCAGCATCATTCAAAACTGGCTAGTATTTGCATTTGCGTTTGTACGCCAATTCATAATCACGTCAACACCAGTGCAGTGCTTCTTACATGAATTCCCAGCTACGCAGACTTCTTTCTTGGGGCTAACGTGCTAACTCGGAGTGAGCTCTTCTTGATGGTTAACGCCTTTTCGTGAATGTGGAGTTAGAAGCTAACATGAGAATGGTGGTTACAATATTAGAAGCATTAGGACATCACAAGTCTACATCCACCTTTCATATGCACAAACACACCTCTTTACAATTGGTGCACTTTATCGATGACTCCTCTTTATCGCCAATTACTCCCAACACATCCCCGAAAAACACTCTGTTCTGTACCTAGGGGCATTCATGCATTCAATGTATTTTGAGGTAATGTTGGAATGTTGGGTGGTATCACGGGCGTAACAGAGTATATTTTTTTTCGTATTATTTCCCGATATGCAACACTAGTGGTGCAGAGATGCAACCCGCCAAGATCACCAATATACCTATAGCACGTACCTCGCACTTCGGACATGGTCCTTTTGCGACGTACGGATCGTTGAAAATTATATTCTCAGTGATAAACCTGTCGCAATATGGGTTATGGAGTATAATGAATGGTTAGTTGGTTGTGTACACCACACCACCACATCTTGAACATCTATGGCACGTCACAGGATGTGGTAGAGCTACACCACACCAATCCATGGGCCCCAAAACATTGTATCACACAGTCAACGCGTGAGCAAAGGCCATTCGTAAAAAAAACCTACCTGCTCGCAAGAGAAATCGGGGTGGCGGCTGCGATCAGCAAAATCACAATATTGATTTCCCGAACGAAAGGCAATTCGTCCAAAATTCCCACTGTGAGGATAGTAGTCAAAAACGAAGCAGGAGCGTATAAGGAGTACTGTTTGACATCATCTGGCGCCCAGGTGACCTTGCACACACCCGTATCTACATAGCATTGCGGCTCAGATGCTACAGCTATAGGCGATTTTTCCTCCCTCAGCTTGGCCTTCAACTCGTCAAATTCTTTGTCACTAAGCATAGGTTTACCCTTTTTGTACTGCTGTACTGCTTCAACAAATAGCAGCTCGTCTCTACTTAGGGTTACTAAGGCTGATCCCTCCCATGCAAGGTCTTCTTTAAGTCTATTAAATTGATCATCTGATAGAGAAGACGAGCTGGAGTTATAGTAATACGACTGGATAGTGTCCAGAAACACGCGCTCCTTCTCCTGTCTGGTAAGAATGATACTCTCGCCCGTATTGTCGTCTAGTAGGCAAAATTCTTCTTCGCATATCTTCGGAATATTGGTTACGATGTTTCAGGGTAATTATTGGTGTGATCGCGGTAATTATGTATGCGATAAAGCTATAATAGATCCTTCATATATTTCATTCGATATTGACTATTTTGATTATGATTTCAATGGTAAAAAGCTATATCCCTTAAAAGTCCACCAATACACATACCTCATCCAGATTTCGCTCGTAGAACCTATTTTCCCCAGCATTCCATACCAGTTTATCCTCCGCAGTACCTTTATTGTCGCTGAGCCACGTCCTTATAGTACTTATTTTGGGCATGCTGGACGTTAACTTTGTATTTGCAAAGTTACCTGTGGGATGTATATGTGTGGATCATGGAAATGTTAGTTAATGACTGCTTATCTGGTCATTTGTGCCACAAAAATCCTTTTCTCACACAGTTTCTTTGAAAAATATAGCCCTGTCAGTTCCCTTGGCCCCTACAAATGTTCATACACCCTCCTTTCCAGTCGCTATACACACCTCCATTCGGCATCGGCCTGAAAGCCAGGCTATGTGACAACATAAAGCAAACTAAAAACAATGTGGTCGCCATCTCGATTAATATAGTCTTTTCTAGCTCTGCAGTTCAAATATACCCTCAAGTTGAGGTGAGGAACTCGTCTATGGTCTAGAGGCAACTGTTGAAATTTTTGATGAGTCGACAAGATTTGAAAACGTGCGTATATTATTGTACCGAACGTTTTCCTATAGAATCCAAAGCGTTGATTATGCAGTCTGTACGATTGTAATTGTTTGCAGACCAGTATCCTTACTCATAAATCAGTTTTCAGGTGCAAGTAATTAGTATTTATTCCCCTTTAAAACTAGGATCTTTGATTCTGAGTCTTGACGAAAGGAGTTTCGTGGGGAAGATTTTAGTGCTGGAAATTGGTAATAATGAACCAAGAAGAGAAAAAAATGGTCTCACAAGGCAACTATGGGCCTAAAAATTCTATCCAGAAGCCACAATTGGAACGTGGGGCGTCAGATAAAGGATTTTCATCCAAAGTAAACTCCACACAAGAGGACTTCGCAGGATTCGGCAACAACTCGGATATAAACGCGGCTAGAGTCTTTCTGCGTCCAGCGACCACGCCAGAGTACAACAGTATCATCCCTGCTGATGGTGATGGGGATGTGCTACCAGAATTCTACACCCTGTCTTTCCTAGAAAAGAAATTCGCAGATTCTTCACATCTTGCTGCAATGGACTCTACAGTAGCCTCTTCTCCTTCAATTCAGTTCAACAATAGGAGTGCAAAGACTAGACACGAAGACGTGCAACGCAAAAAGCGAATTCAGCCTAGTCATGAAAAAGCGCCAAAACTGGATATTCCTGAAAGGGTTTTGATCAATATGAGGATTTCCGAACGTCCACCATTCAGTAGAGGGCTGATGGTCCCTCGACCAGGGGGTACGTACTATAGATAGATTGGTGGCCTTCAGAGGGCTATTAGTCTACATCCTATTCAATACTGGATCATTCATGTGAAAGGCTTCAACTAGCTCTAGCACGTCCTAGAGCGCCAAACTAACGACCAAAACTCTATCGTACGTCCCCACAGGTAGAGACGTGGTAAAACTCAAAGGAAGTCAACCTGTAGTGCTAAAGAATGACGAGTTTGCGAACAAGGGTAGAAATGCGAAATCCGGCAGACCCCGCACTGCGCAGGTATTTCACGTGAATTTCGATCTTTGAGGACGTTCGGAACTCTTTTTTTCACTTCAACACTAACTGTTGAGTGTATTGGTATTTATACATACTTACGCATAATCATCATACTCAAACCGACCCAAACGTTCGTACGTTTAATCCCTAGGATCAGCACGACAGGACCTTGAACCGCCTAAAACGTACGGTATCCAGGAGCGAGCAGGCGACACTGTACACTCGGCAAACGCAGCGCATGGTTTTAAATTCGCGAGGTTCAGCTATTCCAGAGGACTGTTCTAGAAGCTCTTGGACTTTTCGTAAGCCCTTGGATAGGGTATACTGCACTAGGCCAAGTAAGTGATATGATGTAGCTCTTCTCCTATGATTACTGGATTCATTGCTTGATAGTGCGTATAGAAAGCCTTAATCAATAACTATCACGTCCGAAGAGTGCCGTGAATACCATACATAGTCATCATACTCATGATGCATCCCGAAACACCACTAATATCATGAAGGTAAGGCTTTCAGTAGTCTGCACTTCGCAGTAGTACCAGATTGCGCGGAATGTATTATGGAGGACAATGCGTACGGTACTGTTGCAGGGCAGGCAAAAAGAAAAATAATGGAAAAAACGACTATAGAAGACAAGCTATTTTTGGTGGATCAAAAACCCAAGAGTAAGCCACTTGCAGAAGTGCGTAATCATAAGGGAAAAAAATGATGGGGAGACTTTAAGGATCATATCTCTACACCGTTTGCATCATGTTCAATACTAAGTGGTTGTGATTCAGTACTAGCGTAGCTGTATCACTAGCATTTTTGTACTAAAATAACGGCCCTCTGCAATGTATTCCATAAACTGTCTTTAGGTACGTCGCCCAGCAAAGAATCAGATAGCACCTTACACCATGGACTATTCTAAAAAGTAAGTACTTGATCCTTGGATGGTTGTAGCTCTATTTTGCTGCAATATTATCTTATGTTTTATGAGTACTTTGAAAATTCTGATGTAGCTCTATCCATGTATCAGTATCGTGGCACGTACACCCAACTACCACACTCAGATCTGCCCTTACATTTCGCGGACTTCCAAAAAAAAGGGGCTCACCCGATCGAAAGCATCGGCCAGTGTACCTTAAATCGTGCTTACAAGCTCTGGCATAGGTGTATATGATGCAAATGAGTTAGGGTTAGAATATGGTAATACCACTGGTTTTCATAGATTGAATAATATAGATAGAGCCTAACGTACCGTAGATAAATTGACTTACAAAAAAAATATGTTGAAAAATCGTTAGTTAGCAATGACTGCATGTAATATATCAAATTAAATAAATGAATTAGACATGGAATCCCTTACTATTAATATCTACAACTACATACATAACCAAAAATCACAACGCTCATAATTTATTATCAAATATGCATCTGGGAAATGGACTGCAAAATCGCTTCACATTAACGTACGTACGTCGGAGCATATCTTCTTGTTCCGAAAATCTGTCGAACGCTGGTACTGCTGGTGTAGCGCCCGTAGTACTCATCATATCATCCTTACTTTTATTATTTTTATTTTCTATATCCGATGGGTCGATTATTTTTGGAATAATCGCGCTACTGTCGGTATTGTTAGTTATGCGCACCATATTCTTTTTACCGTCTTTCTTACTCACCTTAATATTTTTTCTCGAATTTTTACCTCTATCTGACATCTTTACGTAAACTTCTGCACCATCCGCATTGTGCATTCCGTTACCACCATTGTAACCTTCCTGATCTACCATCACTGGGTGGATGGATAAAAAAAATAAGGTAAATCTTTGTATATAATGCCATACCATGGTCCCAGAATGTATGATAGAGCATCAGAGCATTGATATAAACTACATTTCACAACAACATTCCTGCATCGGCACAAGCCAACCAAAACGAACTATACGTGCGTACTATATGCTCACCTGGGAAGCTTAGAGCTGAAAACGCAAAAGCTAACATAGGCTGCCTGTCCCTATTCAAGCAAAAGATATTGCCTTTGTCCTTAGGAAGGTACCTGCCGTTATTATTAAGAATCATGATAAGTGCGGCTATACTAGGTGCGCATGATACTGCAGAGTGCAACAGAGCTAGAACAGATCTTCCATATTAAAAAAACCGTGTTGAATACAATGCTCGTGGTAAGGAGCTTGAACAAGAAAAAGTTCAATCTCACATCTATAGAACGTACTCGTCAGACATGCAGTTATGGGTCCAGCTAAAAAGACCAGCTTTGCTAGTGCTAAAGCACGAATATCCCATACTGTCGTAGATATTCAAGTCCTCACGGGTCAAGGGAAATTTCCGGCCCCCCTCAAATGCAAACATTCCAAGTGTACTATTTAACAATTTTCCTGCTCCTCTCAAGACCTTGCCATCATGTCCCTCAGCGTCGATCTTTAGCACGTCCACAGCCGCAGGATTGTCGTTCCACTTTTCTTTTTTCGAATTGGCGAAGCCTCGTGTGTTCCCTTGTTTTTTTCCGATGTTACCTGTTAGAAATAAAAGTCCTAGTTAGGCGATTGCAATGATATGATACGATGGTAGAGCTACCACTTCACATTCTTAATTTTACGCACCCTGGTTTTCTAGGACTTCAACATATCCATCTACAGTTATTACCTCGACTTCCTCGCTATTCAAGGGGTTTGCACTCAGAGGTCTAGCGCACGTTTTTGTAAGTTACACATGCAAGATGTAGGGTTAGCATGAGTGTGATGGCGATATGAGATTGAGCTGCATTGCACTTTCACTCGAGCTATGAAGATCTGTATCAAGATCAGTGCTTACCTGATGTGTCCACCTTCGTAGCCAGGTGCATATTTTTCAACCCGATCTTCGTCGAGCTGCTTTTCTAAAGCGGTTTCTTGGGAACGGAGCTTCCATCTGTCCGTCCCTACCCGTTCTTGCTTCGTGAATCGGGCTCTACCGGGATTATCGGATACAGCGTAATGGTGGTACTTCCATACCTGATATTGTTCAAGAGTGGATCAATGAGTTGTGAGTTGGTGGTGCATCCGGATGTGCCTAAAGGATTGCAGGTAATAACATCGTCTAGTCACGCCCCATAAAAAACAGCCTTATCTGCTCTTTTTTTTATGGTCGCATTTATTTACATTCTCACAGACCTTTCCCGCCATGACGTCCGGATCTTTCCAACTAAAAATAGCGTCGCTTAGCTGTTTGGCGAGAAGACTAGAACCGTCGAAAGAATGCAGTGTGAAGCCAGGTTTCCTGCTAATACATCCTCCATCAGACGTTCTTTTTTCTGGGAATAGGAAAGACGATTAGGGGCATAGTGAGAGCAGTGTCTGTGCAGTGCGTTCACGATATCAAAATTAATAGTAGGACCTTCCGCATAAAGAATGCAGCACTGTGCAAAACACCACTAGAAACATGCGACCCTCGGAATCTCCTACACACCTTGCTCACACCACAACGGATCGCCGTAATTAAGTCCATCGCGGCAAAACCCAGCGGGATTTTTTCCGTCCTTCCACAGCCCTGCATTTTTCGCATATTCGAACAGCCCAGCAGGCGTAACGCCGAATCTTTTTTTAAGAAAATTGTTATTGTTCAGGGGCATTATTAGTGCGCCGAATCATGATCTCCATGTCAAAGAATATAACTTTGATATACACCAGTATTGAAGATCATACACACCCTCCGAGACTACTGAACGTTACGCACCCCCCACCTCCCCACAGAGACATAAGTAAGGCTGCGATATAGCTATAGCGGATGATTGCATTCGGATGTCGTGATGAGGGAGGCGGTTGACGTGATCAGTTGCTGCAATACTTTTTTGGATGTAATAAGCTCACGCTAACCATCGGCAAGGGATATAACACTTTCGGCATAGACTTTAAGCCCTCACAGCAAATTCCGCTAAAAAAAATTTTTTACATAATTCACATACCCTTTATTGGCTCCGATGTCAAGAACCACTTTTGCTTCAGGAAATGCGAGATGAGCTAGTTTATACCTTTTTTTGGAGATGCACGTGCGTCCGACTTAGGGTTAGTATTGGTTTCAGACGCAATGCAGAGACAATCCCTCTCGAACCCAGACACCTGTATAGTAAGCTAATGCAAGCACTTGTACTCACCACTCCACTTCTGAACATATATCCATGTTTACTTTGGAAAGAATTGCAGCTTGCTGCTTTCTGTGTACAAGCGAGCACACTTTACCGCGCCTTACCAAACTTAAAAATTCCTCTTTTCTTTCTTTCTCAGCTTCGAAATCGCCTTTTAAGGAGTACAGCAAGAAATTTCGCAATTTGTGCAAAATATGGACGTCTTGATTAGAAATGTGGTCCCAGTCTATGGCACGTTTTCTCCTGCTTCTATTCCCCTTCTTGTTTTTAATCCCGTGACTCCTGTTCTCAATAGAATCGTTGTCAGTCAAAAAAAGAAAAGTTTCCTCAATCCTATCTAGCAATGCTTTGGCTTGAGAGAGCACCTCGTCATCAGTATATCTGTAGTAGTATGAGATCAATGTATAAGAATCTTTATTAGTATGGTGGTTATGTTGTATGCTCGTGATACTCAGAATTCATAGAACTACAGTAGACCTTTCTCATCTATCGCACGTCACGGGCTGAGAGTATACCTTTCACGTGATAAACTCAGCATTGGATATGATGGTTACGGTATACACTTATAAACCTCTAACGAACACCCATATTAGTACGTACGAACTCTTCTTTTTTGATACATTTCCTATACCGATTTCTTTATCGGCTTTGACTGCTTTCCAATCAGGTTTACCAAATATACCAGCGTTTTCAGTTTTGTCCACAACGTTAGTATATCGTAATTCGACTAAATTGTTCCCAGGAGCAGCTTTAGCAGCCTTGTCAGCGTCACCTCTGGACAAATCCGCGAAGTATGCCTGATCATCATTCACAACTGCCTGTACTGTCTCTACTACAGGGGAATGAGTCCTCTCCCCGGGAAGAATACTGAAGTCCCAGGCTTTCAGTAGCCAATTTTTGTCCAAAAACAGGCACAGACAGCATATGGACATGAGTAGTGCAGTACAGAGGGTTTTAGGAGAAAGCTTGGATTCTATCTTTGATTTTCGTTCACTCGTCCGTATAAAAACTGTCTCTTCAACACTGCATATGTTTCCTAAGCTACTACTTCGAAATAAAGTTGACTTCA
>JACLAB010011205.1_pt1 | contig 19148 bp, 12 predicted proteins | sample 8027921 | NCBI WGS metagenome assembly JACLAB01 (sample SAMN15725117, study PRJNA655200) | protist metagenome | isolation source: fluorescence activated cell sorting (FACS) single amplified genomes of... | place: USA: West Boothbay Harbor, Gulf of Maine | collected 2000-07-19 | reverse complement strand
CATCTCGTACACGTCTCCTCGCTTTCCTGCTTTACCGCATGCGCTTTATTGAATCTCTCTTGATGCCATTGTTCATTCGCATCTAAACATGCGTTACACCATGGGTTACCGTTTCTAAAACAGGTTTGACGATCTTTGTTCTCGCCACATTTCGTACACGTCTCCTCGCTTTCCTGCTTTACCGCATGCGCTTTATTGAATCTCTCTTGACGCGATTGCTGTACACTTTGCAATCTTTGAGACCGACTCATGTGCTCAATGACCTGGTGTTGGTTGTGCCCAAATAATCCAAAAAGATTTCTGATGTCTTCTTCCGACGGCGGATTGAATGGATTGTGCGGCAATTGATTTAACGGCACGAGCCCGTCGTTGTCGTCGTTTTCGCCGCCGCCGTCTTCACCGCCAGCTCCAGGCGGTTGTACTTGTTGAGGCTGGTTACCGTCGTCTCCGCCACCACCGCCGCCGCCGTCGTCGTCGTCTTCGCCACCACCGCCTCCTTGAGGACGTTGAAGTTGTCGATCGAGCCAAAAGCTCACTAAGAACGCAACAACAGCACGGTTAAAGGTTGCGTGCCACTCGGGGCCCTTATCTCTCCAATATCCCTCTCTCACCGACACCGTAAACAGATAGACGACGCTCACACCTCGAGCATTTTCGTCATCTTCATCTTCAACTCCGCCAGCAGCATCGGCGCCTTGCTGCTGCTGTTGTGGCTGTTGCGGTTGTTGTTGCTGCGGTTGTTGCGGTTGTTGCTCTTGCTGCTCTTGCTCTTGCTGCTCTTGCTCTTGCTGCTCTTGCTCCAATTCTCGTTGTTGCGCTGCGAACTCGCCGTCGGCATAAGTTACCGCGTGACGCAACAAACGAGCGCAAGGAGACATGTACGTGTACCCGAGATACTCGCGATCTAATTCGAAGTCCCAATCGTCTATGGGGCGACGTTGGCGATGGTGAAATTTCAAGGTACTAACTCCACCAAAATTTAAACTAATGATGCCTTCCCCGCGCTCGATTGAATCTCGGTGATTTCGAAAAAATGCGTCGTCTGTGTGATACTTTTGCCCCCAGTACCTTTGAGTAAACAATTTCACGCTGCCTGGCGTAATCCTCACAACTGGTCCTGCTCGTTCGTGGAACTCAGCCGCTGCCTCGAGTACTTCGTTCAATTCGTTAACTGCATCGACTAAAATCCGCCCGGTTACACCAGCTTGGTTCATATCATCCATGCCGAAGTATGCATTCGGCGGACCCGCTCTGTTATGACTATTGCGCACGGTCCACCTCCGGCCTGCGTTTCCGCCTACTCCTTGGCGAAGGTTTACGCCATCGAGCGTCACAGGGAAGTGTCTACCTGCCTCGTCGAACTCGCGGAGCTCGTTCACGGCGTTTTGCAACGGGACGGGATCCTCACCAAGAACATACTCCCAGTCTAAATCAAAACGCGTTTGCGACCCTCTGATGCTTATAGGACCGTGCCTCGCCGCGTCCGGCAAAGGAAAACGAGGTTGATGCACGGGCATATCAACAGGCATGTCATCTCCATCTAAAACCAAATCTGTTACAGCTTCCAGTAGGTTAATCGTCTCATCCTCCCCCTCTTCCACATCCTCGTCTTCGTTGCGATCCTCGATGCCGTCTGGCCCGAACCCCTCCCATAGTATCACATCACAAACTCGTCGAAAAGGACGGCCTCTAACCTCCTCTGCGTGTAGTGGAAAGAGAGAGAAATTGTCAGAGAAGAAAACTTTACCCGCGCAATCACAACGACGGGTAACAGAAAAAAAAGTGGAGAGAGGGGAGAGAAAGGAAAGGAAATCGACACAAAGGGAACGAAAAATCCGAGAAAAGAGAGAAAGGCAAAAAAGAAGAAAAAATAAGAAAAAAGAAAAACTCAGATACACGTACCGATATTTTCTCCGTCGACCTCGCCCCTGATCACCGCTCGTGCGTGCTCCCTCCACCATTCCTCACCTCCATTCCCTCCTTGGTCCGCCATCTCGCTCTAACTCGCGCGCGCGGAGGCGTTGAGATGAAGGCGTGGGTATTTTAAACAGTAAAAGTGCGCGCGAAGAAAAGAGAAGAACGCCTCTTCTTCTTCTTCTTCTTCTTCTTCTTCTTCTTCTTCTCCTCGTTTTTTTCTTTTCTTTTCCTCGGCGCTGTTGTTCTCTCGACTCTTTCTCAACGGCGACGATGAAAAAGCGGCGCGCGCGCGTGGCGAAGAGCTCAAACGCGAGAAGCGCAAACTGTGCACTGATAAGCCGATGAGAGTCTTTTCCACCAGTACTAAAGCGCACGGCGTGTTTAATCGTGAGCACCAAAGAACAAAGGCGAATATATCGAATATTTTTTGAAGAGGGATTGAGCAGTGCTGTTGAGGCAAAAATTTTGTCTGCACATGTGTTTCGTTTTGCTCTCTACTAAAATACGACACACAATCATGCGAACGCTCGTCGCGTTTCAAGCGGTCGTCGTCAAAGAAACGTCCTCGCTCCCACGTCGGTCTCATCTTCTTTTCGGACGAGGTAAACGACACGGGCGAGGCGCGATGGTGATAAAAGTTGCTCAACAACAACAACAACAACAACAAATGCACTCGTCTTCGCCGCCGGATTTAGCGAAACTCAACGAACTCTTCCCGTCCTCCGAGGCGCATTTTCAATCGATGTCGAGGCCAAAAACGATCGCAAAGCCGGATAAGATTGCGCTGAAATCAATGACGAGAGATGAGATGAAAGATTGGCTGGTATCCATCGACGAGAAGCCATCGAGAGTGGAACAGTTGATTGAATCCATGTACAGGAGAAGACAACTATCGCCAACGAAAGCAGCAGCGGGAGAGGAGGAGAAAGACGACGACGGGAATTCTTCTGTTTCCAATTACTGCAACGACGTCGAAGACATGTCGTCGGAGATATCTGCGAAATTTCGAGCGAAAATGCACGAGTTGGCGTCGTTTGGTGGGGATTTAACTTTAGATTCCATCAACGTCGCGAAGGACGGGACGAGGAAAGTCACGTACGCTCTGAGCGACGGCGGGATCGTCGAATCGGTCATCATACCGCCGTTACCAGGCGAAGCAGAGGAGGACGGGAAAAAGGGACGAACGACGGTGTGCGTCTCTTCGCAGTTAGGGTGCGCGATGAACTGTCAGTTTTGTTTTACCGCGAAAATGGGTCTGAGAAAAAATCTAAACGCGAATCAAATCGTGCAACAAGTCGTCAATGCGAGAGATATCGCCGGAGAAGATGTCACGAACGTCGTGTTCATGGGGATGGGCGAGCCGTTGCACAACACAGAAAATGTTCTGAAAGCGGTGAAAATCATGACCGATCCGAAAGGGTTGAATTTTAGTAAGAACAGAGTAACGGTATCCACGAGCGGATTGATCCCTGGGATTGAGCGATTTTTGGACGAGTCCGATTGCATGTTAGCCGTATCGTTGAATGCGACGACGAACGAAATTAGGAATTGGATCATGCCGATTAATCGGAAATACCCGTTGGAAGATTTGTTAGGGGTGATCCGGGAAAGATTTAGCAATAATAGTAGTGGTGGTGGTGGTGGTAGTAGTAGTAGTAGTAGTAGTAGTAGTAGCGACGAGCGCGCGAAAAGATCTCGACGACAGCAAAGAGTCTTCTTCGAGTACATCATGCTCGCGAACGTCAACGATTCGTTCGAAGACGCCGATCGAATCATAGAAATCTCCAAAACGATCCCGTGCAAAATCAATTTGATTTACTTCAACACGCACGACGGCAGCGAATTCACGTGTTCCAATCAAGAGCACATCTTGGCGTTTCGAAACTATTTACTCGAGAATGGAGTTTTAGCGACGATACGAAAATCCAGAGGAGACGAAGAAATGGCGGCGTGCGGGCAGCTCGGGAAACCGGAGGATCAAGCAAACTGGAAGCCGCAACCGCCGAGAATGAAACCGCCAAAAAGTATGTCCATTTGATTAGATTAGATTATGTTACACGCATTTTTGATTCCTACTTCACAACATCTATGAAATTTTACACTATACTCTTCCAGTTCACACACACACGCATCATAGTACTACGGTCTTCAATATAATAAATATCTTAATAATAATCGGGATCTGGATCGCCCCTTTTCCTCGTGATATTCTTCTGACTCAATCTCGAAGAAGGCCGAATGATTTTCTTTCCATCTCTCGTCGAATCTTCCCCGTTGCTTGAATCTTTACTCCGCTGTTCGCTTTGTTTACTCCTCCCCGAAAAACTCGGTTGTTTCCTTGGCGCGTTTCCTTCGCCAAAAAGACCGCCTCTTTCGAACTCCCGTTCACTGGCCGTCTTCAACATCCCAGCCGCTTCCGTTTGTCCGTTCTGCTCGGCAATATCTAAAGCCGTGGCAGAATCGTTTCTTCTCAACCCGCCTTCGCCACCGCCGGCGCCGACCATCGGCTCTTTCGATTCCAACCGAATATCCGCGCCGTGATCGACCAACGCGCTCAACGAGCTCGAACTCCCATTCTTCGCGGCTAAATGTAACGCGGAATACCCACCTTTCATCTCCGCTTTCTCTCCAGTCACCGATGCCCCCCAATCGCACAACAGCTCAATCATCTCCGTATTCCCCCCGTGACTGGCCACGTGTAACGCCGTCGCCCCCAACTCGTTTTTTGCATCCACGTCGCAATTCTTATCCTCCAACAAAACTCTCGCGCACTCGATGTACCTCTCGTTCTCCGTCACGTCTCCCCTGCACACCTCGTGCAACGCCGTGTCTCCAACTTTATCCTTATGGTTCACGTCTGCTCCGTTCTCTAACAAAATTGCCATCGCATTCGCGTTCCCCCAAGTCGCGGCGTACGTCAACGGCGTCATCCCGGAATCGTCCGTCTCGTTCACGTTCGCTCCAATCGTGATCAACGCGACGATCGTTTCCACGTCGTCTTCCTCTGCCGCGTCGTGGAGTGGTGAAGACGTCGAGTGCTGTTATTGTTTGAGAGAATTTATTAAAGGAGAGAGAGAGAGAGAGAAACATGTCAGCGCCTGCAAAATGTCCGCTCCTTTACTCAAAGTCACATCTCAACATCTTTCGTATTTTTTCCATCGTCGGAGAAAAGAAGAGATTGAGAGTTGGTTTTTATTCCAATCGCGCGTTCGTCGCGAGAAACCAAGAAGAAGTAAAAGAAGACGCGAAACGTAAAAACCACCAATAAAGCTCTGTTCTTCGTTCTCTGACCGTGGTGCGTGCTCTCTGAAGAGCATCAAAAGAGCGCGAAATGATGAGCACATTTTTAACAGCACAACGCGTTACATTTCCAATGCGAGAGTAAAAAACCACGCTTACCATGCTCTCTTCGATGTTGAAACTTTCCATCGCGCGTTTCATTCGCTGGTACGAGTCCGTTCGTTCGTGTTGGACGACATTTTTACTGCTCGTTTGCGTCTTCATCTCTGTCTAAGAAAAGAGTAGTATAAATACTACTGCTACGCAGAAGTGTGATGAGTCAGAAGAAATCTCCACAAGACTGACGTTTTAGAAAAAGCGCAGAGAAAGAACAACGTTAAAGCTTTGATAAAAACCACCATGTGCGAGTGGACTTAAAAGAAGAAGAAGATGCGAGACACTTGAATAATAACGTGAAGCATTTAAAGTAAAAAAATGGGCGTGAAAGACCTGTGGACGATCCTGGAACCGTCCGCGGAGCGCGTCAATTTAGACGCCTTAACCGGGAAAACCATCGCCGTGGACGCATCCATCTGGATGATGCAATTCCTGAAAGCGATGCGAGACGACCGAGGGGAACCGATCGCAAACGCACACATATTAGGCTTTCTGAAAAGAATCATAAAGTTACTCCATTTACGAGTGTTTCCGGTGTTCGTGTTCGACGGGAAAACGCCGGGGATTAAACGAGCGTGCGTGCGGGAAAGGAAGAGGAAGAGTTTGGAGGCGAAGTTGACGCTGAGGAAAGCGGCGGAAACGATCTTGATGAACGCGATCGAGAGGGAGATTTTGGAGAAACAACTAGAAAAGCGCGTGGAGAGAGATATGGATAAAGATGAACGGTTTTTTAAGGAGAAAATGTTCGGGGAGATGATGATGTTTGACGACGACGACGACGCGGGAAAGGAGAAGAAGAAGAAGAAGCGGAAGTTTATAATCGATCCGGATGATGATGATGATGATGATGATGATGAACAAGCAGAAGAACACGCAAAAGAAAATAAAGAGACGGAAGAGAGCGAGACGGACCCGGACGAGGATTTCTCGGCCTGGGATGTGGAACTCCCGACGGATGAAGACGGTAAGATTGACCCGACCGTGCTCGGCGCGTTGCCGGTTTCGATGCAACTGGAGATGATGAAACGGATCCGAGACGAAAACGTAGGGAAGAATCGGTCGCAGTTTCAAGCGGTAGAGAAAGATTCGATGAGCTTTTCGCAGTTACAAATAGAGAAGTATTTAGAGAGCACAAAGTTGAGGAAAGAAATGGATCGGACCATGAGGCAGAACGGGGCGAAGAGTAGCGGGAACAATAACGCAGGGGACGTGTCCAAGAAGATTGCCGCGCACGACGGTTTGGAGTACGTGTACCATAAAGGAGAAAGTGATGGTGGCGGTAAAGGAAGTGGCTTGGGTACTCACAGCAAGTCAGGAGGAGGAGGAGGAGGAGGAGGAGGAAACACTACTGGCAATAAGATCTTCCCAAACGGCCAAACGAGAGATATGCTGGAGGATTCCTACCGAGGCTTCGCCTCGTTCCAAGCGGGCCAGACGACACTGCTCAACAACCGTCCGCAGGTGCAATCGTTTTACCAAGAGAAGAAGCGTCGGAAAGGGCAACAAGATTTATCCGCGCCTCGATCGGATTTAATCATTTCCTCGGCGTTGAACGAACACTTGCCGGGACCGACGATTGCGAGATCGGTGGCGGAAATGCCGCACAGAAATAGTAAGAATCAAGATTCGAGTAAACAGGAACACTTATCATCGGAAGTGCGGATCCAGATATCGAAAAAAGAGCTCGAGGATATAAAAACGGTCGACCCACTGTTTGCGGAGGAAGGCGAAGTAATCAAAGAAGAAGAAGAAGAAGAAGAGGAGGAGGAGGAGGAGTGGGAAGATGTCGAAGACGACGAAGATGCGAGACACTTGAAAATTGTCGAGCGCGTGCTCGAAGAAAAGTCCGAGCAGAAGAAGAAAGTGTTCAAAGGCGAAGAAGAGTGCGAAGACGTTGAAGAAGAAGCACCCGCCAGCGGCGATGGAGGAGGAGGAAGCGCGATGAAATCGAGGAAAGATGTGTACTCCATGACGCACGGATTCGTTCGCGGGAAAAGCTTAGAAGAGTGGCAAAGCGACGAAGAGAAAGAAGAAGGAGAAGAAGGTGAAGAAGAAGAAGAAGAAGAAGAGGAACGCACGAATGCATTACCGGCACCACCAACGATGGATGTAAACGCGAGAGAAGAAGAGGAGAAACGGGAAGAAAAAGACAAAGAAGAAGAGCGCATCAAAATTCCATTGTCGTCATCGTCGTCGGACGACGAGGATAAAGTCGACAACGTCGATATAAAAAAAGCGTACGAAGCGAAATATTTGAGCGACGACGACGACGACGACGACGACGACGAAGAATACAACAACATCGACGTCGATAGCGAAGACGATGAGGGCGCTTTACAACGCGCAATTTTCCTTTCGCTCGAACGAGACAACCCCGGTCGCGTCGGTCGAGGATTGCGGAACCGTCCAAAAGGTAACGACGATGAACGCGACACGTACGAAGACATGAAGAAAGCGGCGGACGAGGCAAAGATTCTAAGCGAAGAGAAAAAGGAAGACGAAGAGGCTGCTGAAAAGGCGTCTCGGGAAAAAGCCGAGGGGAAGAAAAAGGAGAAGCAAAAGATGGTGACGTTTTTGGAAGAGGAAGGAGAAGAAGTGGTAGAAGAAGAAAAGATTCTTCAAAAACCATCGTCGGCTCCGCCCCCGCCTCCGCCTCCGCCGCCGACCTCGTACCAACCGTCCTCGTTCCAAACCGATACTCCGGAGAATGAGTTTTTCAAAAATTTCCGCATCAAATCGGACGTGGAAGATGAAATCGAACGAGAAATGGCGCAAGATGACGACCTATTTGCGAACGCTGCAAAGGAGATGGAAGACCACGAGCGAAGGAAAAAAATCAACACCATGATTGAAGAGAACGAGAAGGAACGGCAGATTCTAGAAGAGAAGCGGAAGAAAGCGCAAAAAATCTACGGCGAACAACCGACGCCGCAGATGTATCGCGAGGTGCAAGAACTCTTGATGCTCTTGGGCATTCCATACGTGGTTGCTCCGGAAGAAGCTGAAGCCGAGTGCGCGCATCTCAACAGAACTGGTAAAGTCGACGGCGTCTTCACGAACGATAGTGACGTTTTCTTATTCGGCGCCACTTTAGTCTTTCGCAACGCCTTCGAGAATACGAAAGCGATTCAAATGTACAAATCTTCGCGCATCGAGAAACAGTTAGGATTGAATCGCGAACGAATGATTCAATTAGCGATGTTGCTGGGATCGGATTACACCGTTGGTATCGATGGTATTGGTATCGTCAACGCGATGGAAGTTTTGGCCGGGTTTTCAGACGCGGACAAAGAAAACGGCGCGGAAAGTTTAGAAGGATTGAAACAGTTCAAGAAGTGGACGGAAAATCAGACGCTGAGTTTACCGGGCGCGAAAGGCGCGAAAGTGAGGAAGCACTTAGAGAAGATTAAAATCGAGGAAGAGAAGGTGAAGATGCAGATCGATGACAACGGAGATTCAGTCGCTCTCGTCGTCGTCCCAGACGATGATGAATGCGAAGCAGAGAAGAAGAAGCAAGACGACAATCCGGCGGAAACCGCCCCCGAAACTGCCAGCGCGGCGCGCAAGCGCTTCTACCAAGAACACCAAACGAAGAAAACAACGTGGAAGTTTCCACCATCTTTTCCGGACGACGCGGTTCGAGCGGCATACGCTGAACCTAAAGTCGATCCGTCCGAGGAAAAATTCGTTTGGGACCAAACGCCTTTGGAACGCGACATTCTCGATTTCTTTCGCGAGCGGTTAAACTGGCCCGAGGATTTCACCTCAGATACGCTCAAGCCGATGTACGATAAAATCAAAGAACGCAACGAAAAGTACAAGCAAAGGACGATGCAGGATTACTACGAGAGTTTGGTGCAAAAGTCCGACGGTTTTACGAAAATTAAGAGTAAGCGTTTGGCGCTGGCAGTCGCGGATTTAAAAGGAGAAGATTTTGACGCGAGCATCGTGTTTCCGGATAAACAACCCGGATCGAAGAAGAAGTCGACGACGACAAGAAAGAAGAATGTAAAGAAAAAGGAGACCGCGGTAGACGAGAATAGGGAAGGTGAAGAAGACAAAGAAGAAGAAGAGAGTGACGACGAAAATGCAGTAACAGAACCGGTCCCGTCGCCGTTACAACTCGCCGCCGCGCCGCCGAAGAGGAAGAAGAAAACCGCCGCGGCGCCGAAGAAGACAAACGAGAAACCTTTGGCACTCGCCCCTAAGAAGAAAACGGTGGCCAAGAAGAAACAGAAGAAGAAACAATAATAGTAAATAGAGTAGTAAATAGACAAACGCGCAAAAACGCTGGTGAAAACCAAGCGAATCGCGCGCGGGCGCGCCCGCTCTTGCGGATAACAAAAATAGTAAACATCAAATACGTTTCAAAGCGCTCTAAAGCACACGCGCGGCGTACATAAACCTCTCATCATCCCACCGCTAACACCGCGCTCAACACTATAAACCCTCCAATCAACGCGTACGTCACGTAATCCACCGCGCTCTTCGCGTTCTTCGCGGAGGAAAACACTCGCTTCTCGCTCAGCTTGTTCACCACCCCGTCCCCTTTTGGGCCTTGGAAGAGAATCAGCGCGATGGCGCTCACCGCGACGACGAGGCGGACAGATTCTAACCCCGCGTTGCCGGATGAACTCGTCGTCGTTTCCATCATCATCGTTTCCACGAGATTTGATGATGCTCTCGCCGCCTCTGCGTCATCAAACGTTTCCGCCGCGTTTGCCATCGCGATGTTTTGCGTCGTCATCCAAAACGCCGCAGCCGTTGACAGTGATGTCATCATCTCGTTTCCAATTATTCGTCGTTGTTGTTCTCCCTTCTTTATCTTCCTCTCCTCTTCAAACTCGTCTCGTTCTTCTTCTCTCGTTGGTGCGCGTGTTGCCGTCGTGCAAAGGCTTTTGCTCTTTTCCCTTCTTCTTGGTCGTCGTCCTCCTCGAAGAAGAAGACTCCCACGAGCAGTAGCTCTGCTCGTGCTCGTATTACTCTCGCTCGAATGAGACGCACCAGACGAGGAGACCATCGACGATGCGGCTGATATCGTAAACATACTCGTTGTCGTGTGTCTCTAAATGAGGAAATTTCGGATAAAATGGAAAAAACCTCAGAGTCACCGGGAGAGTGAACGTGCTTTCGGAAAGAGAGAGAAACAACTTCTGTCTTCCGTTAAAAGTCACAGATACACACAGACAGAGAGAGAGAGAGAGAAGGAGAGAGAGAACGAGAGAGAGATGATGTTTACGACGAGTCGCAACACCACCACAAAAGTCAGTCTTTGCCCGCAAAGACACAACGGGCAGCACAAAAAGCAGTTGAGGAAACACCAACGAACGACCAACAAGAAGAGGACACAAACGATGAGTATAAAAGCGATGGCGAAGAAAGGAGGAAAGAGCGGCTCGAACAACGACGCACCGGAAGGGTTCGGGTTTCCCAAGAGGTGCGATTCTATTCCTTCTTCTTCTTCTGTGACTTCTTCTCGGAGATGAGATTGAGAGACAAAATGCGTTCGTTTCCCCCAAAACCTCCTTGTGATGCCTTCGAAGCGACTCGAGAGGACGATGCGTCCATTTGTTTGTTTGTTTGTTCGTGAGAGAGCGAGAGGACGACGACGACTGTTTTCTTTTCTCTCTCTTTCGATCTTTTTTACTGACCTTCGTTTTTCGTTCCTTCTTCGTACGATGATGATAACAACAGCGGCGGCGGCGGTTCCTCGTCCGACAAAGGTCGCGGCCCCGGTTCGGCGCCGCTCCGGATGGAAACGCAGGAGCAACGAAAACTCGGGTACGGCGGCGACGACGGCGGCATGGGCGGAGGTGGTAACGGTGACGACGGCGATGACGGCGAGGACGGCGACTACGACGACGGGTGGAATCCAGGAGGCGAAGGCGAACCGAGCACGATGGGTCTCGGCATCCTCCTCGTCGCCGGCGCCTGGGCGTTGTGGGAATACAAAAGACCGGGCGGGAGTTTGAACCCGCAAACGAAAATCGACCAGCAACGCGCGCGGTACGAGAAGGCTTTTAAAAATAAATACGGGTACTTTCCAGGGGAGGAACCTGCGAGGAGACTCGGGATTAGTGGGAGCAGCTCGATCTCCTTCGGCGGGAGCGCGGCAGCCGTAGGAGGAGGAGGAGGAGGAAGAGGAGTGAACGACGAGGAAGAGTACGAAGACGAGGAAGACGACGACGACGACGACGACGACGACGACGACGAATAATAAAAACAACATAAACAACAAGATAAACACGCAAACAGTAAACCATTTTTAATACTACTACGAACCACAAGAATCAATACGTTCATCGACGAGCGCTTCTGTTCTTTTCTTCAATTGGTCTCCTCTTCCTTCGTTTCAATCCCCCACATTTAGGAATCATACATGACGCGCGTGCAAAAGAAGCGCACCACTAGAACCGAGAAAACCTCTTTCCCTCCTCGCGGGAACCTCGATTTCGATATCGACGACGCAGTTAAAGAAGACCAAGACACAAAGAAACGTAAAGAAGGTTTACTCCCGTTAACGTCGAGGAGTTCCACCACGGGGAAAACCAAAGACCGGATCCTTTTGTTACTCAGGACGAGAATAAAAAGTCTGCGAGAGTTGCGAGAGTTTTTGCAGAACAAAGTGAAGGAGCTGAAAATCGAAGAGCGAGCGTTGCAGGAGAGAGTGACATCATCGGCAGAGGCTCTCGAGGAAGGAGAGAGGAGGAGGACGAAGAAGAGCAAAGGAGGCTCCTAAAGCGTGTAGAGTTGGTATACAATTAAAGAGCAAAACAACGACAGCGACGACAAATAGTATGCCATCGATAAACTTGAACGCGCGAATCAAATGGAAACGAGGGAAGCACCGACAAGCGCGAGAGAGTCGAAATCCAGAGTCTATAATTTCTGAACTCGCGAACTGCGTCTTTCGCGGCGCGTTTCATCGAGAGAGCGTGTGGGTTTCGTGCCCGAGACGCGTGGCGAGTTTGTTCGATCAGTTGAACATAGGGAGAAGAGTGCGAGAGTGCGTCGCGAGGGACGTGCCTTTTGTGCATCGAGATGTAGTGGCGTTGAGATTATCACCAGAAGATGCGTTTTATTTACACGCCGTGGTTGGGTGTTTGGTCGTGTACGCGTACGAGGAGAGCATAGTAAATAGCAATAGCGACGACAAGAATGATAACAACGACAACAACAACAACAACAATAACAAAGGTGGACGACACGTGGAGCTTTCTCGTGAGCAGTTTTGGACGCTGTTGCGCGAGACCGCAGGTGCTGCGTTCTGTTTAAAGTGCGTAGCTACGTGTCACTTTCGGTTGCAAGGATGGTTGCCGAGATCCGGTTTGCAATACGGCGCGGATTTAGTTTTGTATCGTCGACATCCGTCGTTGGTGCACTCGGATTGCTGCGCGTTAGTTTTGCCAGAAAACAACGGCGCGAGAAAATCGTTCGATGTGTTTAGTGAGGGTAACGCGTCGGAGTCATCCTTGAAAGAAAACAACAGAGGCGAACTCACGAAATCGTTTCCGAAATGGTACGAGTTGCAGTCGCTCAGTCGATTGTGCGTCCAAGTGAACAAGAAACTCATCCTGTGTTCGATATCGGTTCCCGAGGCGTGCGATTGGAACGATAGCGGCGTTATCGCCGAAGCGACGGTGAAAGAGACGGAAATATCGAGGTTCAATCAATTACGGATTAAGAATCTCGCATCGTAAGAGTAATAGTATTAGGAATGTACTACGAAGCACACGGCGGCAGATTAATCAAAGGTTTAGGTAACATGTCATTTTCTTAAATCCATCGCCTTATTTTGTAATAGCAAATGGCGAGCAACTCTCTCACAAAATCAAACTGTCCAATCGCAAACTCTCTCGTTCGCTCTCTCCCATCCTTATGCCTCGAGTAACTCGATTCTTGCACTTGCTTCAACATTTTCACCTTTACTTTGCTCAATCTCCTCGTCTCGATGGCTTTTAGGAAGACGCGTTTCGATCGAAACTGATGAAAGTGACTCGTACTCACCGCGACAGAGTTCCATTCTCTCGTCAAAATCGCATTCAAACTCAACTCTGCGTTTTCCTTCGTCGAGAAACTCTTCTCTTCCAACACCCACGTGAACTGATCCCCGTTTTTATCTTCACCGACGTAATACGCGTTCCCGTTTTCGTCTCTTTTCGCCTCGCTAAACCGTTCGCGTTCAATCGGACAGCGATACTCTTCCGCTTTCCTTCCACTCATTTTCGGCGCTCTTTCGACCGTTGCCAAAGCAAATTCAAACATCGCAGCCGCTTCACTCGGCCTTTTTCTACCATCCCCGACGACTTTCTTTCCAGAAGCGCCGCTAAATATCAAATGTTCCACTTCACCGTAGCAGAAACCATCAACCGCGTGTCTCACTCGTGACTGCAAGCGCAAAGAAGGCTGAAAATCCGTCTCGTTTAATCGCGCGCCTAAGACCACGCCAACGTCGAATCTGTTCTGATTTCCACCAAGTTTCCTACCGATGATAACTCCCTCGGGATCCGATAAGTATTGATGCGCTTTCGCTAACACGCGTTCGAGCGGTAAACTCTCTTGCGCGATTGGGGGATTTCGCGCGTAAAATCCAATCACCAAAGAGAGGAATAACACGCTCAATGTGAGCGACCAAAGCGGCATGAAGGCGTGCGGTTGAAACTCAGACGGGTCGAGTTTACCATCTTTGGTAAGTTTCGGTATGCGATTGAACTTATTCTTCGGTCTGTTTGGCATTGATGTTGTGATGTTTACGTATTCTTGTTGTAAAACCGTCGTATTTCCCCTACTTAAGTTGTGAGGATGTGAGCGCTAAGACTGTAAGACATATAGACAAATGAGAGATGACACGTATGAAACTTCAAGGCAATCTGTGTAAAACTAAACGCAAAATCATTTCTGCGACGAGCTACCGCTACTACTAATCTATTAGCGTTTCTTCTTCAAAGGAAACGCGTAAATCTCTTTCTTCGCGACGCGATATCGCGCGCAGACTCTGTGCTTCTCCTCTTCCTCCTCCGATTCGGCTATGCGTAAATCTTCCCTCACCGTCGTGCCAACGAATGGCCCGTTGGTTAATATTTCGTGGCATCGCTTTTGGATGACGATCGCTCGTTGCGATTGGTTCAACTCGCACGCGTCGAACGCTTTGGAGAGGTTCGATTCGATTTTCCCGTTGGCCGCGATGGAGAAGGATTGCGAAGAGGATGAGGAGGAGGTGGACGAGAGGATGCGAGCGGCTAAATTGTCGGTGGTTTCGTTTCGACACAGATCGCTTTGGATCTCTTCACCGGCGAGCTTTAAGAACTCGGATAAATCCTCCACGGATTCAAATAGCACCGCGGTGTCGTTATCGTTGTCGAAAGGAACAAAGCCGAAATACGAAAAGTAGATGTCGTTCGATTGATATCCGTACGAAATGGTAATCTCCTCTCCTTTCTCGATTGGTTTAAATCGATCTGGCGACACTTGCAATTTCATTTTCGTTTCCTTTTTTGCCAAGTCGTCGTTATCTTTAGGAACCTCCGAGACGAACCGGACGATACAGTTCGCTTTATCCCCCGCGTGGTTACACAAATCGATGCCGGGAGCAGTCACACGAACGCCGCCCTGTTTGAAACATCTCGATTCCATCAACCCAGCTGCCCAATCTAAATCTGCCTCACTACACCCTATGTTCGCTAATCGCTCGTTCAAGAGCCGCTTACTCTCTTCGTGTCGCTCTTTATCCTTCAAAGCGTTCATCACGCACGGAGGGTATCGAATCAGTCTCTGAATCTCCTCCTCTGTCATTGCAATCCCGGGTATTACCGGTGCATCCACCGGTAAATTCTCAATCCATTTTTCATACCTCTCCGACTTTTCTCCTTTCGCTCTCTCCTCCAATAACTTCATCCCCATCCTCGCCGACCAACTTAAAGAGGACTCGTTCTCGTAATCGTCCTGGAAACAATACCGAAATGGAATCTCGAAGATAACTTCCCCGGGGGAGAGTTGTTTTTGCGAGACGAGACCTCTCACCCCAAACGCATTCGTTTCGATGTTTACTCTGCTCTCGCACGGGTCGGACGTGACCGAAGATATCCATTCGACTATGTTTTGGCTCGTGGAGGAGCAAACGCGCGAAGATGAAGACGAGAGTCTGCGTTGAATGATGTGCGCGTTTGGATTAGGTATTGGTGAGTTTTTCGCGTGTAAAAGCATGATGCGCTTCAAAGTGAAGAAAGGTCTGATTAAACTCACGATCTAAACATGTGTGCAACAATGTTTGTTCTCTCTCTTTCTCTCTTTCTTTCTGATCTGATATACAATTTTCAGTATTTCCTAATACACGGCCAAATCGTCCAAGAAGACGCAATCGGCGTCTTGGAGTTGCGTGTCCGCGCTGACCATCACTGAATTCACGTTGACGTATTTGGAGTCGACGACGAGTCCTTTTTTCGCTTTCTTCTCATCGTCGCCGGAGGAGGAGGAGGATGAGGAGGAAGAGGAGGAGGAGGAGGCTTCCAAAGCCATTTGGTTACGAACTGTACCGGCTGTGGTACCGGGTTGGAACGCGCGAAGCGCTGGAGTGGAATCGTCCCACGTGACGACGAGCAAACCTTTGGAGGTTAAATCGACCGTGGCGGATTGGAGCGCTCCGCTTTTGCCGTTGCGTTTGGTGGAAAGCGCGAGTTCAGCTTCGAGTTTCGCGGCTTCCGCTCGCGTGAATTGCACTTCACTAGGAGAAGTAGGTTGTTGTGGATCAAAATAAGGTCCCGGAGCCGGCGGCTGCGACCTTGCGAGCGCTTGATTCCATCCTTGCGATCCGGATAAATAAGCTTCTTTGTCGATATCGGTGTTGCTCATTTTCTCATCAAACTCATCGCGTAAACCTTGGGACCGTATGATACCAAGAGGCTGATTTGTTTTCTGCCATTTCATAATTATGCGTTTCATACGATCGGGCGCCTGTTTCTGTTTCTTGACTATCTGTTTGTCTCGGCTCTCAATCTTTTTCTCTCCTTTTTCATCGTCCAATTGAGCGAAAATGTCCAACAGTTCCATGGTAATCATTCCAGCCTTCCCGAGTTGATCTTGCTCGTGCCATCGACCGTCTTCGTATAAACAAAATTCAAGAATGTAGTATTCTTTTGTTTCTTGACGTGCACCTTTTAACTTCTTCTTATTCACTTCATTAAGTAAGTTTTCGTGCCCGTTCAACTCGAGCGCCCATTCGGACGCGTCTGGCGTATGAGCGCCCCGTCGAGACGAAGTCGGTTTCGCAACCGTGCACCGACCAGCCGATTCGACACCGACAACAACGCCGCCGCCGGCGCGACTGGTCGGTGAAATAAGTTGCACGACCTGCCCAAGTCGTGGCGTCGTATCTTTTTCTCCCTCGTTGCCCTCGTTCTTTTGACCTTTCTTTGATGATTTTTTTGAGGACTTATTCTCCGTTCTCGTTTTGTAAAGCCAGTGCGCGGCGACGCCCCACTCCGCGGCATCGTGCATACCTCGCGTCCGAATTTGAACCTCTAGCGGTTTTCCATCGTCGCCTAAAACTGCCGTGTGCAAACTTTTATACCCAGACTTTTTTGGCTTTGTGATGTAATCATCGTACTCACCATTGATGGGACGGTTAATCTTATGTACCGCGTTCAATAGTGCGTAGCACGCTTCAATTTCGCTCGGTAAACCAGAATCGAGTTTATCTTTATCGAAAAATTCCGATGCACTACCTTCACCGTCAGAAGTCATCGTTGACGCCGATACTGGATCGCCAATTATGATTCTCGTCGCGCGTCCGTCGTACACTTCGCTGAACGGAACGTTCTTTCTCTTCATCTTCTCGCTCGTCGAGAATAAACTCTTCAGTCGAGAAGACATTCGCACGTTCACGTTCAAAACGACGCCGTCCAGCCGCAACGCTTGAAACATCTTATTCTGCCATTGGGCGAGTGCTTCTAAGGATTTTTTCGTCGCTGGACGCATCGGCGACTCACGTAAAACCTTTTCGTCGATACGCATGGCTCCTCCGTCCCGCGTCGTCAACGCTTCAAACGGCTGCACGCACTGCAAACGCCTTCGTAAAGCTCTTTGCGTTTCGTTCAATCTCGTCCAAGAAGGGTCACGTTCGGTTTCGTCTAAAGCATCCATCATCACGTAATTATTTTTGTTTTGGTTCGTTTTGAATGCCAAAGCCTCCTTCTCCGCCTTTTCTTTCTCGTTTCTCTCTTCTTGTAACTCTGGAGCAATCGTGCCTCTAAAATTCTTCCCGCGAAACCGTCCCCGCTTCGATTCCTCTAACCAAAAGTCGTCTCTGCTTTGCACGATTTCCTCGAACCGTTCCGGTTCCAAAACTGCGAAACACATGTCCTCCAATTCAGATTTCACGGTCCAAATGCCCAATTTTTCAGCAAATGAACACCAAACGCGCAGAGTTTCATCCGCGACGGTCTCCGCCTTTCGCGGGTCCAAGGCGTACAACGTTCGCATGTTGTGCAATCTCTCTGCGATTTTAATCAAAAATACTCTCGGATCTTTCACGACGTCCAAGAGTAACTCTTCCAACTTTTCGTTATCGTCGATTTCTTCTTCCTGTTCTTCCTTTTGTGCTTCTATTTCTTCTTCCGATGATGATGTGGTGCTATTATTCGCGCTGCTACTCATCATGCTATTTTCTCTTCTTTTCCTCCGCTGTCGTCTTCGGACACCCGCCATCAATTTACCCATCCTCGCCGCTTGCAGAACGAGCTCAGCCGTCGCGTCTCCAAAATTTTCCTTCAGCTCATCTTTTATCCTATCGTTCGTTTCGCCTTTCAATAAATTGCTGCTCTTCGAGTTTGGATCGTCCAGGGTCGCCACTAACAGGCACGCGCTGATAGTTTCTCGCAATTTCTCTCGCGTTGTCGAGCCGAATTTGTTCTGATCTCTGGGTTCAGGTAACGCCGCAGCTAATATTCTCGCCGCTTCCACTAAATGCGTCACGTACGGTTCGCCCGTTTTCCGACTTTGCCCTTTGTGCTTCTCCTCGGCAAACTTGACCGCTTTCAAGACGACTTCGTCTTTGAATATGGGGAACAGCGTCACGTCCACGCCTTGGACGACGTGTCGTTCGCGTTTTCGTTTCGCAGATATCCTTCTGATATCGCTACTACTCTCGTCGTCGTCGTCGTACTCATCACCTTCTAAGAATAATACGTCTTCCTCTTCCTCTTCTTGATCTCCAAACACTGCCTTCTTCCCGAACGCTTCCCACAGCGCCCAAAAGCCCGAGAAAACGGACAACCCGAGAGCGAATCCAATCTCCGGTAAACTCTCGAAAGGAATTTCCGGCAACACTCCCCTTCCCTCGAAGATGCTATTCTCCTCGCTCGTGCCATCCGCTTTATCATTTTCTAAGATATTTTTCGGAAAATTAATCGACACCTCCCCTCGCTTCGTTTTGTTCTTCAAGCTTTCGCCTTTTACTTGGTGGTAGTTTTCGTTCCTGAACGAATTCACGTACGCGCTGTCCGGGAAGTCAAAGTCGATGTTCGGTATCATCGCGTTTGTTTTTGAAATCGTTCTCCTCCTCCTCTGCGCACTCTCTCTCCTTCTTTCGACGAGACCAACGCGAGAAGACCACGCGCAGCAGGGCGAGGAGGCACTCATGCGTCTTGCACAACGAGAGAGAAGAAACCGAAACGCCAACAAAGCGAATATAATTCTAATTCGGAGACGATCTCTCTCTCTCTTTCTCTCTCTCTCTCTCTCTCTCTCTCTCGCCTCTGTTTTCGCGCTCGAGAAAAACCGTCGTCCTTTCGTGAGAACAGCGTTTTAGAAAGCGGCGTAATAAGAGTGAAACACACACA
>JACLAB010006772.1_pt1 | contig 19153 bp, 15 predicted proteins | sample 8027921 | NCBI WGS metagenome assembly JACLAB01 (sample SAMN15725117, study PRJNA655200) | protist metagenome | isolation source: fluorescence activated cell sorting (FACS) single amplified genomes of... | place: USA: West Boothbay Harbor, Gulf of Maine | collected 2000-07-19 | reverse complement strand
TGGGCGACGACGACGATGGGGCGGCGATCGCGTGAGATACGGGTGTGGGGTATCAGGGGTCCGGTCGCGCGGGGCGGTCGGTCCGCGCGCGCGACGACGACGACGACGACGACGACGATGATGTGTGTGTGTGTGTGTGTGTGTGTACCTCTCGATAGATGGTGTTGACTTCGTGACTGACGATGCGCGTGTGGTTCGTATCGCGACACCTATAGCCAAGGCGCGACGCGTCTCCGTCGTCACCAAGGCGGCTAACGCCGACATGAAGTTTGACGACGACTGGAAGAAATCCTCCGTCCCCGTGCACCTCGCGTCGCTCTTTGGTTGGGTCATCCCGTCTGCGTCTCCGTGCCCGGCGTTTGAGGATAACGCGTCGTTGTTCGCGGTGTTCTCTGAGCGCATTTCCGCCAACTTGGCCAACTTCCCGCAAGGCCCGGCGGCGGATGACAAGATTTGGTTGTACATGCTCACGTGGCACATGGGGTTGTTCGCGTGCATGATGTTTGGTCAAATTGGTGTGCAAGCGCGCAAGCAAGGGTACTTTAAGTAAATGGTGTTCGACGACGTTTATGTGTGCATCGTACACCGTGCGTGTGTATGATGGTTCTGTATCAGCGCGAGACATTTCTAGTCCATTGTCAATAGCAAAACGCAAGAAGGTTTTTTCGTACTCCGCGCGGTCGTCGCTCGCTCGCGCGTCTCACTGCGTTCATGTGTGTGTAGGTATACATAATGGACTGCTACTGGTGGTGCTACGTAACGTGCAGGCGCGTGCGCGCATTAATGAATATATACGATCAATCTTGTTCCACGGCGACGGTGACCCCGGACGCGGTGCTCCGCAGGCGTTCAAATAGCGACGGCGATTCGGGCTTGGCCGGGGACGACGCCGTCACCGTCGCGCCCGACGACGTGCGACCTAATAATCGCCGCAGACGGCTCACTTCTTCCTTCAACCCAGCCACGGATTCGTCGTCGTGCTCGAACGCCACACCCTTGAGCTTGTACGCAAAGAAATCGTTAAACTGCGCGCTGTATTTGGTCGGGTTGACGGTGGAGATGGGCCGCGGGGCGAAGCACTTTTTGATGACGTGCGCCACCTTTTTGCCGCTGTTCCACGGTTGTAAAAAGTCGATGATGCCAAAGTATAAAATCAACGTCTCGCCTTGGTAATGCACGACGTATGGCTTGCCGTGCACGTCGCCATCGTGCGGTTTAATGGCGTCGCCCAACGTCCCGGGCGCCACGCGTTGGACGCCGACAATCATCGAGTAATCCATCAACCGGTGCTTTTCAAACAGTGCCGTGTCATTCTTAATCGCACTCAGCACTTCTTCGCGTTGAGCACTGGTGAGGTAAATAGGAGCATCATACGCCTCTCGTTTACCTCGCAAATATCGTTGCCGCTCGATAGGCACGTCTCGAACGCATCCGAAACATTCGCGCGTCATCAAGTCGAGGCGGTAAAAACGCTTGTGCGCGGGAACGACCCCGGCGCCGTCCTCCACCAAAGTTTTATCATCCGCCGTGCCCTTCAAATCATACAAACGACTCCAACTCTTTACTCTAGGATTTACGCAGTTCGCCATGACGATGAATCGACCGAGCGTCGGATGGTCGACGACGGCGAAAATCTTAGCCAACAAGCTCTGTCCGCACGTCGCGCGCGCGACGTACTCCTTCAAAAACTCTTCCCGTAACAAGCTCCCGCCGTCGGTGGTGTTCAATGTTTTTACAAAGTATGCACCGCACGTCGATCGACCCATGACGTCGCCGCCTTTGCCGCCGCCGCCGCTGAGAGATTTAAAATCAAACTTGCCGGCGAGAAATCCATCGGGAATGGAATCCGCGCGTCGAACGACGGAGAATTGATCATCGCGCACGGTGGCGCACGCGACATCGCCGATGATTAACGACGGGCTCGCTGGCCCGAGCGAATCGGCGCGCATCATCGCGAGCGAGGCGCGGGCGGCGGTGTGACGCTTGAGCTGCGGAACGTTCCGCACCTTAAACCCTGCGCTTTTTTTCGGAAACGCGCGCGCGGCGACGTCAGAGCGCGACTCGGTGCCATCGACGAGCGCGCGCGACGCACACCGATCGAATTTTCACCCCGCGCGCGATGGCCCCGATGTCCTCCGCCGACGCCATGAAGTGGTTATCCAACTTTGTGAGCTCGGTGGCGATCGTGATGGTGAACAAGCAGCTCATGGGGAGCCAAGGCTATGCGTTTCAGTACGCGACGACGCTGTGCGGGTTGCACTTTCTGTGCACGATGAGCGTGAAGTTCTTCAAGCCGCAGGCGGCGAAGGCGTCGGTGGTGGGGAAATCGGCGGACGGGGTGAAGGAGTTGCCGCGGGCCAAGCTGCTCGCGTTCGTCGGCGTGGCGATGACGAGCATCGTGTCGCTGAACTTGTCTTTGATGTTGAATCACGTTGGATTTTATCAATTGGCAAAGTTATTACAGATTCCTACGGTTTGCTTGTTAGAGATGGTGTTTTTCGGGAGGAAGGTGTCGGCGAAGATGGCGCAAGCTATCGCCGTCGTCATGTTTGGCGTCGGCGTCGCGACGGTGCAAGAGACGTCGATGAATTTCTGGGGTACTGTCGTGGCCTTAATCGGGGTGTTAGCCACGAGTGCGCAGCAAATTTTGGTGAGTAAACTTCAGAGTGAATACGCCATCTCCAGTAATGATTTATTGGGGCGCACGGCGCCGTTGATGGCGGCGGCGATGTTAACCATCGGTCCCTTTTTGGATCAGCTCTTGACTGGAAGCTTCATCACTGAGTATTACTGGTCCACGGACTCGGCAACCTTCTTGATTGCTTCGTGCTTGCTCGCTATCTGGGTGAACATTTCTCAATACATGTGTATTGGTACCTTTAGCGCGCTTTCGTTCCAAGTCATCGGGCACGTCAAGACGGTGTTCATCTTCTTCTTTGGCTGGCTTATATTTTCGATTCCGATCACCATCAATAATGTCCTAGGTGGTTCGATCGCAATCGGTGGTATTACTTACTACTCGCACGTCGCGTCCGCGGAGAAGGAACGTGAAAAGGTTGCCGCGCGAGGCGTCGGCGTATAGACGCGTAGATACGCTCACCTAGACTAGAATCTGTTTTATTCTCTTGTCAACGTACGTAATAATGATACTCTGTGCTCTACTACATTAAACCTCTATATTTATCCAACAAGTCACGCGTCACGCGTCTCCTATTTCGTCACCTCCACCCCCATCGACCGCGCGGTGCCGACGACGCTCTTCGTAATCGACTCCAGGCTCAAGTGCCCCATCGACTCGTCCGTCGCCTTCACCTTTGCAATCTCGTACGCATGCTTCAAACTAATGCTCCCAACAACACTATGCCCAGGTTTCGCCGACCCTTTCGCTAAACCCGCCGCTTTCGCCACGAAATACGACGTCGGCGGCGTCTTCATCCTCCACTGAAAGCTCTTATCGGCGTACACATCAATCTCCACCGGCACCGGCACGTTCGCCTTATGCTCCGCCGTCTTCGCGTTAAAATCCTTACAAAACGACATAATATTCACCCCGTGCTGCCCGAGCGCCGGCCCAACGGGCGGGGACGGTTTCGCCGCGCCCGCGGCGATCACCAACCGCACCAGCGCCACCGGGGGCTTGCCGCTCATCCTCCCTTGTCGTCGCCCTTCGCCCTCGTCGTCGTATATCGCGCCGCGCGAACGCACCGAACGCACGAAGACGCCTTCGCCTTCCGTCCGCGACCGCGACCGCGCGTCGTCGTCTCGCGCCGCGCGCGCGTTCGGCGGGCGAGCATCGGTGCGTTGGCGGTCCACGGGATACAAGTGTCGCGCGCGCTCGCCGGCGGCGGCGGTCGCCCGCGCGCGCCACTGCGCGACGATATGCCTCGCCCGACGCCCGCGAGCGCGCGCGACGGTCCGGGGGCGTTCGCCACCGCGGTCGCGAGCCGCGGTCGCGCGCCGACGCCGGCGAGCGCGACGACGACGACGAAATGGGAGACGGCGCGCGGCGATGCGGCGCACGGTGGCGATGCCGTTCGACGCATCGCGGGCGGTGCGCTGTCGCGATCGCACTCTGGCGCGTACGCATCGAATGGTGGATTGTTAGTGACGAATTCGCGCGATGCGTTGAGGGTGTATGACGTGGCGCGAGGGCGCGTGGTGAGGGAGCTGGCGACGCGAGACGCGCGGCGGGTGACGGCGAGTCCGTACGCGCGGTCCATCGTCGTGTGCGGTTCGAGCGATGGGACGCTGACGGTATGGGATGTGGAGACTGGGAAGATGCAGAGAAAGTATGAATTTCCGTTTGAGATTGTAGATGTGGTGTATCCTGGAGGGGAATGTGGGAAGGATTGCGTATTCGTGAGCGCGAGGGCGCGCGAGGATGGCGGCGGCCGGGTGTATCGAGTGTCTTTAATGAAGGGGAAGATTGTGGAGCATTTGGCAAAGATGAGCGCGCCGTGCATGTTGACATGTAGTGCGTCTGGGGCGTATGTGGCGTGCGTGGAGAGACGGACGGTGTACGTGTGGGGTGTTGGTAAGGAGCGAGGCGGGAACGCGTCGCGCGCGTTGAAGATGCATCGAACAAAGGATATCACCGCGCTTGCATTTTCGCACGATGACGAGACGCTTGCGGTGGGGGATTCGACAGGACGCATCGTCATGTTTCATGGTTTTGCTCGAGCGGTAAAAAATTTACAAAATGAGGCGCAAGGCGAGAAGACTGAAGTCAACGGAGACGCGCTGCCATCCACGACGTCGCATTGGCACTCTCGCGCCGTCGGATGTTTACACTTTTCAGGCGATGGTGCGCATTTATTTTCGGGCGGCGAAGAAGCAGTTTTGGTGATTTGGAACTTACAAGACGGTAAGAAGACGTATTTACCCCGTCTAGGCGCGCCTTTGAAGAGCATTGTGTCGCAACGCGACGACCCGTCTCGTCTCGCCCTCTTTGGCTCGGATAACGCCGTGCGGTTGGTCAACGTCGCGTCTTTAAGCGTCGAAGGCACCATTCAGGGCGTCAGACCGGCAGTTTTGGATGGTGAACGTCAAATTTACACCTCTGCCGTGGTATATGACCCTCGTGCAGATCTCGCTGTGCTTTCCGCTGCGGGAGCCGCGTTGCAGTTTTACGACTACGCGAGAGACGACCACGTCGCCGACCTCGCCGTGGCGCCGAGAAACTACGTAAATACGAGCGATGAAGTGGACTCACCCATGGAATCGCACGTCGCACACGCCGCATTTTCGCGAGATGGACGCGTGTTGCTCACTGTAGATCGGCGATCGGATCAGCCGCTCGAGGCGACGCACGCGATTGAAGAGACGCTTAAAATTTGGGAACGCGTCGACGAAGACGTCGACGACGATGACGACGTCGACGATGATGAAAACATCGCTCGCGCACCGGGAGGCGCGTTCACGTGCGTCGCACAGTGTGAAATCCCTCACAACGGTTTAATCACGTGCGTTGGCGTCCGTCCCGGCGCGCATACGCTTCACGACGCCATGGCGTTCACCGGCGGCTCTGATGGAGAATTTAAAATTTGGGTCCCCAACGGTCGCGCGGCGCGTGGCGGCGAACACGCTGGGTGGCGCTGTCGCTCGAGCGCTGCGCACCCTAGTGGCGACGCCATCACCGCCGGTGCATTTAGCGCCGATGGCTCCATCGTCGCCTCGGCGGCGAGTGAAATTGTGTTGTGGGATCCGGCGAGCAACGCCAAGCTCGCGACGTTAGCCGCGCCCAAATCCTCGGCGTTGGGCGAACCCGCGTCGGCGATAAAATCCGTCGCATTCGTTGCTGGCGAGCCTTTATTCGCCGCGTGCGATGGGAAACAGTTGGTGATTTGGAACTTGCAAACGCTGCAACCGTGGCGAGTGTTTGCGATGCCGTGCGTGGATTTGAACGCGCATCCGACGCTCCCGACGCTCGCCGCGACGTTTGCGTACGATGACGACGACGATGATTCGAATGATGACAATTCCAACGGCAAGAAGAAGAAATGTTTCATCGTACGTTTCGTCGGTGGCGATGCTACGCCCGACGGTGTGTACGCGTGTGCCGATGGCGCTCCGAGCGCGGTGCTGTTCCCGCCTGGTAACCGCGCGCTCGAGGCGTCGACGTCGGCGGCGTCAGCAGCCATGGTCGTCGTCACCCGCGATAGACAATTCATTCGCATCGGCGTAGAAACCAATCGCGAAGCGCGCATGCGCGATGACATGGACGTAGACGCAGCGGCACCCGCGGTGACCAAGTATTTCACGGGTGGCGTCGTGCTCGCGGGCGCGCCGCCAAACCCAAAGCTCGCCGAGTACTTAGCGGACGCTCGCAAACGCGTCGAGGCGTTGGACGTCAGCAAAGACGACGACGATACGGACGACATCCCCGCTCGCGATCGCGTGATCGGTGGAAAGTTCGGAGGCGTAGGTAAAGCGCCGTGGGGAGAATTGTTTGACGCGCCCTCGCACGAGCTCCCGCCGCTCATTTCGTTGTGTCCGCACTTTATGCACGCGATGCTTTCTCGACAACGCACAGACGACGACGAATAGTACTACTAGTATTACTATAAAAAAGTATAGTGATAGCAACGTAAAACGTAAACTCTCACCCTCGTGTTATTCTTTTATCGTTTAAAATTGTGTCATTACATCGCGCGCCGCCGCCTCCGCCGAGCGTCGCCTCGCGCGTCTCCGTCCCCCTATTATAACACCCTCACTTTGGGTTTCGCAGCACTAAAATCACCGAATCCCCTCGTAAGAACATCTTCGATATGAACCTATCCTTATGCACCGCCTTCGCCTTCACGCTCCCCTTCCCAGTCTTCGGAACCTCGGTCCAAATCTCCTTGACGTTTTCCAAAACCATGTTGCAGTGCCTGTCAAACGCCTTGACGCGCGCGAGCAACTTTCGATTATTTCGACAATTAATCAACACCTGCGTGTTCGCCTTCACGCTCGCCGTGAGCACGCTCAACGGACCAGTGGTGAAATCATCCCGCTCGGCGTCGTCCTCCATCCTCCGTCCGTCGTCGACACGACGATCACCTCTCGAGCGCGTCGCGCTGTAAACCTACGAATGCGCGATTGCGGTTGAACGAATGCGAACGCTCGTGTCACCGCGCTCGTGCGACGTTTTGACGATGTGGTACGTATACGCGACGACCACGCCTCGTCGTCGATGTGCGAATGCGGTCCGTCTATGCGCAGGCGTTCGCCTCGTCGTCGTCGTCGTCGTCTGCCGCGCGCGCGCGCAGCAGCGGCGGCAGCGGCAGCCGCCCACGTTCGGACATTCGGCGTCGCACTGACGTTTTATGTTATGCGCGCGGCGCACACGCACACACGGCGTTCGCGAGACGTCGAGTACGGCGATTCACCCCGATCGCGTGGGGGTCCGGTGTGCCTGGTGAGGATCGGTCGATGCGGGCAAAACACCGGTCGGTCGGACCACACCCAGACCACGACACACCCGCGTGTGCGAGCAACGCGTAGGCCCGGTGGCGTCGCGGACGCGCGCGCGCGCGCATTGCTCGAAGCGTGCGACGCCTCGGCCTCGGCGCGCGCGCCGGTCGACGCGCACGCGTCGGTGGTCGCCATGGCGCCTTCAAAGGTACGTGTATTTTATCTATCGCGTCACCGCGCGCACGCACGGGTTCGCGCGCGCGCGGGGCACCCGCGCGCGGTCGCGCGCAGCCACGCGTGGGCGGGATCCGGCGCGCGCGCGCTGTGACGCGCGCGCGCTGTGACGCGCGCACGCGTCCGTCGTCGCGCTGGACTGACGCCGTACTTTTTTCTGTATCTTCACGCGTTCGCAGACGCGGAGTCGTCCGTCGCGCGCGTCGCCGCGCGTCGCGAATGCGTCGACGACGACGACGTCCGATGCGCGACCGCTGGCGCGCGCCGGCGGCAGCGCCGCGGGCGCGGCGCTCGCGACGCCCTCGCGCGCGCAGCGATCGTCGACGCAGGTGGCGCAGCAGGGCGCGAATGACGCGCATGTGTTTGCGTCGAATGCGTCGTCGCCGGGCGTCGTCGGTGCGGGCGTGGCGGTGCCGAGAAAGGCGAGAACGGGTACGCGGCGTCGATCGCGATGCGATGCGATGCGATGCGATGCGATGCGATGCGTGTTGTGTGTGTGTTCGTTCGTCTCGCGTGCGATGTGCGGCGCGCGTGCGTCGCGGTGTGTGCGTGCGTGATGTTTATGTGTGTGCGCGCGCGCGCGTCGCGCGTGGGGGTCGCGCGGCGGTCGTCCTCGGGTGGGCGTCGAGCGCCGCGCGCGACCCAGAGCGAGGACGACTGGACGCGCGGACGCGCGCGCGAAAAGCGCGGGCGGTTATCCGCGTCTTTTATGTCCGCGTCGGTCGTTTTCACGCACGCGTGTACGCACGGATGGATGCATGGATGGATGGATGGATGGATGGATGGCGTGATTGCCGCGCGCGCGACGCGATGGATTCGCGAGCGACGTACGCGCGCGTTTGACCGCGCCGACTGACTGACGACGGACGCGCGCGTACCCGACGCAGCGACGCGACGCGCGCCAGCAACGCGCGTGAGCGTTCCGGGCGCATCGCCCGTGAGTGAGCAGAAACCAACAGTTGGGAATGAACACGCTGGGAGTGCTGATGAACCCAAGGCGAGCGGGCGAACGGGGCGTGGAGGCGCGAGCGGCGCGCGAGACGGGACCAAGGTCAAGGTGCGCGCGCTTTTGAGATTTTTAAGCCCCGACTGGAGGCGCGCGCGTGCTCGCACGCGTTTGGATCTGTGTCTGTATGCGTTCGCGTGCGTCGTGATTGATGCATGCATCGCACGCGCGTACGCGCCGTCGTCGAGGCTGATGAGGGATTGAACTCGACGCGGATATCCGAACGGAGCGGCGCGGAGGAAAAAATCTCGCGCACAGATTTTTACGCCCGACGGCTGCGTTTGCTGTTTCGTTTTGTATCGCGCGTGTGTGCTCGCCGTGCGTACTGACTGCGCGTGTTTTTGTGTCATGATTCGTGAATGGTTAGGTTTCAAAGCCCGCACCGCGCGCGAAACCGCGTGCGACGTCCAATAAGTCGAGTCGCGGACGCGACAACGAATACGAAGTCGCCGACGCGTTGTTTGATTTGGCGACGCTCGCCGCGGATGTCGACCGCGAGGAAGAGAAAGGGAAGCGTTCGTCGTCGAAACGCTCGAGTAAGACAACGATGACTGAAGGAACTAAAAAAGGTGGTTCGAATGCAACGGCGGCGGCGAAAAGCGCGAAATTGGCGAGCGCGCACGCGGATGGCGGATACGCTCCGCCGCCTTTTGGCGTCGGGTTTCCCCCGGGCTGGCCCCCGAACCCGCACGGTGCCGCCGCGCGATTAGTAGACCCGTTTAGCATGCATGTGCCCGCGCGTAAACCGTTTCAGAATTGTGCCATGCACGTGTACATCGCGCACTTTATCGATTTTACCCAGCAAGAGTCGCTGCGGGCGATGATGCTCCAGCAAGATTCGCAGCAGCACTTTGCAAACGCGGTGAATCCGGCGGCGGCGTACTTTGCCGCCGCTGCCGCCGCTGCAGGCGGTGGTGGTGGTAGTGGCGGTGGTGATGGTGATGCGCGAGGTGCGACCGAAGGCTTGGGCACGTCGGGCGTCGGGCAATTCCCTCCGATGGGCGCGTTTCCGCCGATGATGCACCCGCACGCGCTCGCGGCGATGATGTCTTCGCAAGCGGCGGCGGCGGCGGCGGCAGCGGGACAGTTTGGTGGCGGCGCCCCGGTGCAAAATGGTGGTGATGGCGCGCTACCTATCAGTGCGCAGGCGCAAATGAACCAGTTTATGGCGTTTATGATGCAACAGGCGCAATTCGCCTTTCACGGAGGGTTTCCAGGGGCGGTGCCGGGTGGGATGCCGCCGTTTATGTTTCCGCCGCCTGGGATCCCAGCGATGGCACAACAGCAAGGCGGTGGCGGTAGTGACATCGGTCAACAGCCTGGATTCTTTCCACCGCCATTCTTGGATCCACATAATCCGATAGCGGCGATGATGATGGCTGGCGTGCCTCCGCACGCGGTGATGGAGATGATGCAACAGGCGGCGGTGGGCGAAGGACCACATGGGCAGCAGCAGCAGCAGCAGCAACAACAACAGCAGCAGCAGCAGCAGAGCGAAAATGGGGCATTGACGATCAAGCAGGGTGACGCCATGCTTGTCAAGGAGGAGCAAGACGCGATGGAGACTGATGATAAAAATCAGTCCGTCGTGAATGTACAAAACGGTGCGAGCGTTGCCGCGAAGACAACGTTGACGACGGAAATTTCCGAAGCGACGGGAACGGTTGAAGTGGCGGCGTCGTGAGACATATGAAATGATGAAGAATAGTTGCGTGTACGATGAAGACAGCGTTAGAGCTATATTTTTAGTTTTTGAGTTACCAAATCAGTGTTATTGTTTGTAGCAAATCATTAACGGCGTCTATTAATGCCCTTCACTGGCGAGTAATTCAAGAAGTGCGCGCACGACAGGCGTGGACGCGAGTGCTGTGCTCGGATGATTAATTCTGTCCAATAAGAGTTGGTCGACGCGCGCCCGAAGCTCCTTGATCAGCACGCCAATGCGCGCCGGCGCTTGGAACGTGGCCCAGTCGTCGACGCGGACAATACCCTTGTCGTGCGCCACGGAGATATCCCCACCAAAGAGTAACAGCGCGTAGGCGCCGACCATGGTATTATCACGAATATATACCTTGGCGGTTTCCACGCGTTCACTGTACACCAACCAACGACTTTCGTATTTCCCGCAGTGGAAATTCACCGACGCGGGATGTAAAAACACGCGACCGATGTCCTTTGAGTAATACTTCAACTCACGACTATTCGCAGCTTTTGCGATGGCTCCTGACGTCGTCTGCGTATACTTGGTTTCTGGGTGCTTCACACGCAGCACATGCGGGTAGAAACCAGCCACGAGCGCTGCTTTGATGACTCGTTTGACTTCGGCGTTCGAGTCTGCTTCAGTGCCACCCGCGCCGTACCGTCGCATATTATTAATGTATTCGCGACGAACAAATCCGAGGTCGGCGAGGATTGATGCGTAATCCACTCGACTCGCTTGCACAGCTTCGAGCGCCTGCTGAGAGAGGAAATACTCCTCGCAGAATCGCCGTTCGAATGGTTTGCCCTGCGATTTGGCTTTCGCCCACCCCTTATACGCCGCTACCATGGTCAAGTGGTCACTTTTGCTCGATGATAAACTCTGCTTTGCTCGCTCAGCGGCTTCTCTGTTGTCTTTTGGGGAATAAAACAGCGGACGACCGCTCATCGAACCTGCAATGGTAAGGATTGGATCGAGGCATCCAAGCAGGGCACCGAATAGTAGCATCTTCCCCACGCGAGCGTCGACGGGCATTTGCGCCAAGTGCTGTCCCAACGGCGTGAGGTTTTCATCGGCGTCAAACGCGCGAAGGGCGCGAAGTTCTTCGAGCGCGGCGTGTACAGCTTGCGTGTCCGGCGGCGTGAGAGCAGCACCGAGCGTCTGCGCCACTGGTTCATCGCTCATGGCTTTTATATTCAAGCAGAGATGCTGCAACGGCGTTCTGAGCATTTCCGGCGGCTGCTGCGGGGACATGTTTGCGAATTGCGCTCGCGAAAACATAGCGAATCGCGCACCCGGAGCGGTACGACCTGACCGACCGCGACGCTGCTTCGCGGCAGCTTGAGACACCCACGTATCCGCCAGGACTGATAAGCCTCGCAAACTATCGTATTGCATTTCCTTTGCGCGTCCAGTGTCGATGACGTAACGCACGTCGTCGATGGTGACGGATGTTTCGGCGATGTTTGTCGCGACTACAATTTTGCGAACTCCCTCAGGTGGCTTTTCGAAAATGCGGCGCTGATCCTTGGACGATAAAGAACCGTACAGTGGTAAGATTCGAAGCGCACCGACTTCTTCCTCTTCGAGGAGTCGAGATTGCTCGAGCTTACGAATCAGCTTCGTGATTTCAAATTGCCCTGGCATAAAGACGAGAATAGCCCCAAGACTGACTTCTTTGGGTTTTGTTCCCGCAATCGGCGGTGGCACGAGCGCGTTCGGGCCATCTACGAGCTCGGTTTGTATGATGGAACTAATCAGTTGCTCGATTGCGTCGTAATTTAAGATTGTTTCGTCGACGTTTTGGATGCTCCGTTGCGTTTGCATCGAGTACCCATTCATCGCTCGAGCCGCCTCGGCGAGTAAATCCGCACGACGACGTTCCTCTTCAAGCTGCGTAGCAGTCTTTATCTGCACAACATCTGCATCGACAACCTTTTCAGGCACCTTTTTGACTTCGTATGTGCTATTTTCATCAACCAGGTCCCAATCATCTGGCACTTCGTCTTCCACGTCTACGTCGTCTTCGTCTTCGTCGTCTTCATTTTGCTCCAAGCCCAGCGCAACGCGTTCCGCTTTGCGCTGAGCCGCTTTTTCAGCCAACGCGGCTTCAACATCAGCGTTCGACTTGACGCGCTTAATTTGTTTTCGTTTCGCGTATGGTCCAGTTTTACCGACGCTATGCCCGGTCATTTCGTACACGTCTTCTAAAAAGTATTCCCGCACGGGATGCGTAAAACCAGCAATGTGAACTTGTGTCGTGGTGACGCCATTGACGGCAGAAATAGCCGTCGGGTGCTTGAAGTACTCATCAAACAAATCTGCATCAGCCGTCGCGGACATGAGCACGATGCGAATCTTTGGATTCTTGGCAATCACGCGTCGTAAAAGAAGGAGCAACAGGTCAGAATCCACTGAACGCTCGTGAACCTCATCCAGAACGACGTGCGTCGTATTTTCGAGTGTTGGATCGGATAAAAGCCGACGAAGTAAAACACCAGTGGTACAAAATAATAATCGAGTCTTGGCAGATTGCTTGGACTCTAGGCGTACGGAATAACCAACGACGTCGCCGCATTTTTCCACACGCTCCGCGGCGACGCGTTCGGCTAAACCAATCGCAGAAATACGGCGAGGCTGAGTGACGATAATATTCGTTTCTCCTCCGCGACCGGCGGCGATTTCAGATTCTAAAATAAATTGAGGGACTTGTGTGGATTTACCGCACCCAGTCTCACCACTCAAAACGACGACGGCGGCGCCATTTACGGCGCGCGTCACTTCTTCACGGCTGCCGCTCGCCGGGAGATTCGCGCGCACATTCGACATCAAAAATGCTTCACCTTTACCAGCCTTCGCTGCGGCATGATACGCCTTCAATGTTTCAAGTAGGCGTTCATTTTCAGCTTGCTTTTCCGCGTCGCTCATGCCGCGGCGTTCGCGCTTCTGCGGCGTCTTTGTCGTATTTTCTCGACGCTCGGTGGGCCTTACTGAAAGCGTCTGCGCTGGAAATTTACCGCTCGTCTGTGCCATTGCCGAGGTTGTCGTTCTCGGCTGTGGAACGCTGCTCAGTGGTTTGGGCAGACTACTCGAGGTAATGCCGCTGCGGCTCGAGCCCTTCACTAGACTAGGCGCGGCATCGACTAATGTATAAATGCTCGGAGCGCCGACCCCCTCCGCGGCGAGTCTCAATAAAGCTCTCGTCGCTTGCATGAATTCTTCGCGCAACTCTCCATGCGCATGGAAATCAATCACCGGTGGCTCGACACCAGGATAGCCATTTCCCGCTGGCCTGTGTACTTCTAAAACAGCACGAATGTTTGCCTCCGTGTCTATGTCGACCAGCACGCCGCCATCGTCCGTACGCTTCACCTTGTCTTCGCCACAAATAGCCTCAATCGCGAGCATTTCGTCTTCCCAGTCCTCCTCTGTGCCCGTGCTGTCGCCTTGAGGCCACGATGCGTGCTCGGGGCAGACATCGGCGACGAGTTTCGCATATGCGTACGCGTGCGCGGCTCGACGACGTCCCGAATGGACCCGCATCGCTTCTTCGCACACTGAATTCGAAAATCCTCGCTCCCACAACCACGCAACGTCGGCATCGTCCGGGCGCAGTTCAGCGCGCAACGTATCAGTCGCCTTGGCTTTGCTTAATACCACGAGGCCGCCTTCGTTGAGTGATTTCGGGGCGTACACGGCTGGTAATCTCGATTCGGGCACGTGCACGCACAACCAATCAATAGCTGGACTAAGCGCAGCCACGTCCGTTGATTTCGTCGCACGCGACGCCGCGAGCGCATCGGTCCTTTCAAAGCCAAGTTTTTCTAGTTTGTCGCTCAGTGCGTTTACCACGCTGTCGGAATCCTCGCCGTCGTTGTCTAAATCCTCGTCGTCTTGGTCATCGTCTTCGTCTGAAGCGTTTCGCGCGTAATCCTCCTTCAGTATGCTCTCAACCAACGACCGCTTCTCCTCACTCATCGTCAGAACTTGCGGAGGTTCATGTTTTTGCATCATCTTCATGCGCTCGGCGCGTTTCTCTTCCGCTGCTGCGCGCCGCGCCGCGTCGTCCATACGCTTCTTCTCCAGCGCCTCGCATTCCGTAAATGTCTGCTTGTACTCCGCGGGTAATAAACGCTGCAAAGGCAACGAATTCGCCACTTTCGCGAGAGCCACAACCGCCACGCGATGTTCTGCATCTGCTTTCGTTTTCTCCGCTGTCTTCCAGAAGAAGACTTTATCTTTATCCGGCTTGTGTTTATCTCGAAGCACCAACTTGCACGTCCAACCGGCGCCGTCTGGAAGTTCTTGCGCCTTAAACACGGGTGATTTAAAGTCTGTCTTTTTCTGCACGAATTCCTGCAAGATGACTTTCGGCAACTTGCACGACATTCTCGAAAACGGCGTGGGCGCGCTCGGACCGGCGGCGCCCGCGGCGGCCACCGCGTCTCTTTTCGCCTGCTCGCGCTGTTCTATGATGAGCGCCGCCTTGGAGGACACCTTCTTGTCCTCCGCCGCGCCTTGCTCCGCCACCACGTCCGCGTGCTGTTTAGCGATGTGTTGTTTTAAACGGTCTTGCTGCTTGAATATCCTATCGCAGTGAGGACACGGGAGTTCTTTGGGTTTGAGCTCGTGTGGCTCAAAGCCACTTTTCGAGCTCATCGCCCCGCTCGACACGATGCCGCGCTTCGCTTTTGCCAAGGCTTTCTTCTGCGAGTTGGTGCCCATGTTGACAACACACTGATGCTAGCGCACGCGGTGGCGAGACGACGCCTGTGACGAGCTCGTGCGCGCGAGTCGCCTCGAGGTGTGAAGTCGACGTAGGCGGCGCTCGAGCGTTTTCATCGACGACGTAACGAACGCGTAACATTCGCGCGCTCGACAATGCTGATGACGAAACAAAACGAGTAAAAGTCGATGTGTTGTGTTGTTATAATTATTCCTCGTATTGTACATTGAGCGTGCGCGTGAATTACTCGCTTGGTCGACGTCGCTCAAAAAGCGTCGTCGCCGCTACTTTACTCGAGTCCAATCCCCACTCTTCCCTCCTGATTTCGACTCCAAACGCACATCGCCAATGACAATATCTTTACTCACCGCCTTGCACATGTCATATATCGTCAATCCACTCACTGTCGCTGCAGTTAACGCTTCCATCTCCACGCCCGTCTTCCCCGAACACGCCGCCGTCGCCGTGACGTCGATGGCGTATTCCGCCTCCACCATCTCCAACTCAACCTTCACCTCATCCAACGCCAACGAGTGACACAAAGGAATCAAATCCGCCGTCCTTTTCGCGCCCATGATGCCCGCAAGCCTCGCCGTGCTCAACACATCACCCTTTTTCATTGCGTTGGCTCGCACGAGCGCGTACGCCTCCGCGCCAATCCACACCCGTGCCGACGCCGACGCCACGCGCGACGTCGTCGCCTTCGCACCCACATTCACCATCGACGCCGTGCCCGCGCTATTCACGTGCGTCAGCGACGCGTGCGCCCCGCCCGTGGCGTCCTTCAGCGCGCCGCCGAACGCATCCGCTAAAATCGCATTCGCCTCCTCCACGTCCCGCGCCGTCGTCAGCGCCGCCCCGCGCGCGACGCGCACCGCATCCGCGCGCCGCGCGCGCACCGCACCGCGCGCACACCGCGCCAGCATCGCGTGTTCGCGTTCGCGGTCGCCGTCGTCGCCGTCGAGCGCGCGCGCGAGTGTGCGGGTACTCGGTCAACGCTTTTTCACTTTTTTGGCCATCCGCGTCATAATTCGCCTCGCTGCGACGCCGTCGACGACCGCGCGCGCGCGCCCGAGCGCGAAAACGCGAGCACGAATCGCGTGTGATCGCACCATGGGTTCGCCGCGCGCGGTGGATGCGGCGTGCGCGATGCTTGAGCGCGCGATGGGGGAGATTCGAGCGAGCGTGAGGCGCGCCGATGCGTGGGGACACGACGATGGCGCGCGCGTCGATGCGCGCGCGCGCGAGGCGATGGATTGGAGCGACGTCATGCCATGTGTTGGTGCGTTTCGTAGCGACGCACGGGCGAATGGTGCGCGTGAGGCGCGCGTGGAGTGCGAATTAGAGAGTGTGGATGTGGGTGAATTTGGCGACGACGCGAGCGAGGCGAGCGAGGCGAGCCGCGCGAGACGTCGGTATTCGGTGCATGCGCGCGAGGATGGCGTGAGCGATCGTGGATATGCGAATATTCAGGCGGTGCCGATGTCGATGGAATCGCCGTCGTGTGCGCGTCGGGAAATACAACGATTGAAGGCGCGATGCGCGCGGTTGGAGCGTGAAGCGGCGGCGGCGCGCGGTTGCGGCGTTCAATGTCGGGAGCAAACGCAGGGTATGACGTTGTCGAATGTCGACGCGGTCGCGCAAGACGTACTGGTGAATGAGATAGTCAATTTACGTCAGCACGTTACGCGCGTGAATGCCGAGCGCGATCGATTGATTGAGATGAGTAACGATTTACGAGCGGCGCTTCACACGCAGACGCGCAGTCGAGCGGCGCGAGCGGTGAACGTCATGCGCGATGCTGGTGAAACGAGCGCGGCGAGTGACGCAGAAGATGCGATTTGTACGCTCTGGGATCATAATCAACATCTTGTGCGTGAGCTTCGGCGCGCACAAGCGGTGATTCGTGGACGCGATAGATTGATTGAACGCGAACGAAACCGCGAACCGACGACTGTTTCAGTCATTCCAGTCGTCGAAGCGACGCCCGCGATAAGAACGAATGCATGCGCGAGCACTGTGGCACCCGAATCAAGCCGACGCGAGACGGCGAGTCAGAAATTAAAACTACAAAACGCCATACGTCGGGCGAAGGCGCGGCGGGGGGCGACGACGGCGACGACACCAAAGGTGCGCAACTGGAACGAGCGAGATCAGAGGCAATAAAGCATCATGCATCATATTAAATCATATCATGTGTAAGTAATCATAAGTTTCTAAAATAATCTACGCAGTCGCGGGTTCGTTCTTGTCGACGAACACCCACATGGCGCCCTTGCCTTCGCCGCGCTTGGCGACGGCGACGCACTTGGTCGCGACGCGAAGCAACGCCGGCCAGATCGGCGTCGGATCATACAAATAGTAATCCGGGTACGTGGTCTTCAACGCTTCGGTGGCCTTCACAGCCTTGTAGTGCGGGATGGCGCATTCAACGTGGTGCGCAACGTGAGTTGAGCCAATGCGGTGGTGCAAAAAGTCAAACACTGGGCCGTACGGGCGGTCAATGGTTAAAAACGCACCCTTGATGTAGGACCATTCATCCGCAGCCAAGTGTTGGACGTCGACATCAGTGTGTTGCAACCAGGTGTACAATACGAGCCAGACGTTGACGAACGTGTACGGGCCCAAGTAGAGCGCCAAGAAGGGCGCCCAGCCGCAGTTCATGACCCACGCCGCCAAGACGCCGACGAACGCAAAGACGCCAATGTCAGAGTAGTACACCTTCTTCTTCCAGCTTCCCGGGAAAAGTTCAAGGGCACCAGTGTTGATGTTCGGCAAGAAATGGTTCGTGACCCCACGCGCGCTCCCGCCCGTGGCGCCAGTCAACAAGTACGCCGGCCAGCCAAAAACCAAGTGGGTCACGAGCTGCAAAATCGCAAACGGTCCTTCGCCCAGGGTTTCCTTCGCCTTCAAGTTCAAGTCACCCTTGATTTCACCCTTGACATACGGCACGTGCGTTTCGCCCTCGGTCAAGTGGTTCGTTCGCGAGTGGTGCACCGCGTGCGATCGTTGCCAAGAAAAGTAGGGCACCAACAACACGCTGTGTAACGCGTACCCAACCGCGTCTTGAATAAATCGGTTATCGCTAAACGCGTTGTGTCCGCACTCGTGCGCAATCACCCAGCACCCAGTAGCAATCGTCCCATTCACCGCCGCGTACGCCAACCACGCAGGCCACCACGCAGCTTGCAACGGAATAAACGCCGCCGCGAGCAAACCGCACCCCACCGTCATCGCCGTCGAAATCGCCGCGTACGCCAACGACTTCGCCGTATCCTTCTTAAAGCAATCCTCAGGAATCGACCCAAGCACCGCCGAACGAGAAGGAAAATCCTCCTTGTGCGGAAACGCTAACGCCTTACGGTTCATACCGCTCGCTTCAATGTCGTCAAACATCCCCGCGGCGCCGCCGTCCAACGCGATCGCCCCCGTCGCGACCCGTCGCACCGCGCTCACCCCAGTCGCGCGCGTCACCGCCGCCACCGTCGTCGCCGTCATCGTCCGCACCGTCGTCCTTTGCGCGCATTGCGCGCGCATCACCGTCGCCGGCTTCATCGTCATCGACATCATCATCGTCGCACGCAAACGTCAAGAAAATCGATCGAGCTCACGCGACGCACGCGTCGTGCGGTCGTCGGCGAGCTTGGATGTCGACGTCGATCGGCGCGTGCGAAATGCGTTGACGCGTGTGTGTCGCGCGTCGGGGCGTTCGGGCGTCGAGGCGGGCGTCGGAACGCGTCGCGCAGTCGCGCCGAGCGCGCGGTGACGTCGCGAGATAAGGCTCATGTAGCACGCCTCGCGATAAATCATGGTTTATCGTACTGAGCTCTCTATCAATACTATATAGATGTCATCGAAATACACTAGGGTATATGATTTACGTATTCGAGTGGATTGTAGTGCTATGTGTGTGAAATTCGGAGAGGTGCGCGGACGACCGCGCGAGCGCGCGCTGGTGCGACCGCATTGCCTCGCGCGTCATGCCGTCGCTCGCCGCGTCGCGGTGGGGCGTCGCGCCGGCAACGCCTCGCGTGGCGTCCGCAGAGCGCGCGCGACGCGGTGGCGCGGTGTCCACGTCCGCGCACGCGCGCTC
>JACLAB010000744.1_pt1 | contig 19165 bp, 6 predicted proteins | sample 8027921 | NCBI WGS metagenome assembly JACLAB01 (sample SAMN15725117, study PRJNA655200) | protist metagenome | isolation source: fluorescence activated cell sorting (FACS) single amplified genomes of... | place: USA: West Boothbay Harbor, Gulf of Maine | collected 2000-07-19 | reverse complement strand
AAAAAGTTTTTTACTGTCATCGTATGATGGTCAATCATCATCATCATCATCATCATCATTATCATCACCACCACCACCACTAAATGGCCTGTGGGTTTGCATTCTCCTCATCCACTAGGTCAGCTGCGTCCATAGCTGCGGCCTTTGGCGTGGCACGTGTGCGGCGCGAGCTAGCGCGTGCGGGCGCGGCTGCAACTGTGGCTCCTGCTTCCTCATAATCTTCCTCCTCCGTAGTAGCAGTAGCAGTAGCAGCAGCAGGGGCCTTCTTGGCGCGCGAAGCACGTGTGGGCTTGGCTGCTGCCTTTTTAGGGATGACAGCCTTCTTCTTGGGCGCTGGTGCAGACACAGGCACAGCAGCCTCAACGACAGCCTGCTCTGCGGCAAAGCCACCTTCGCCCTCGTCCTTGCCATCCTCCTCTTCGCCGTCCTCAGCAGCACTATCTATATCGCTATCTTCAACTGCGATCATTTCCACCAAATCGTACAATCCTGGGGCGAACTCGAAGAACCTGTTCTTTTCTGCTTCTGCCACTTGCTTAGCCTCGTATAGAGCGTAGGCTTCGGAGTCGCACAGTGGCTCATCCTCCTCCGTACCGTCAGCAGCTGCAGTAGCAGCAGCAGCAGCAGCTCTGGTATCTCCAGCCTTGGCAGTTTTGGAACAAGCATTCATAAAGATAGTCAGCAATTTTGTAGTCGTGACATCCAATGTCACATTGCGGGCAATACACTTGCTGCACTTCAGCGCGTTGCGGGCGAGGTGTGCCTTATCCCATTGCTGTGGAGTTAGTGTACCTAGGATCTTCACGAGGTCTTTTACAAGTCCTTTTTCTGCCTTAGAGTTGCCTAACTTGAGCACTTCGCGGCTGATAGAGGCTGCAACTGCTGCTTGCAGCTCATGAAGTGTCTGTGACGTCTCACTTCCGGAGCTCTTGATACTCGCTTGGGCTGCGATGACATCACCACACATGGTAAGAACATGGCTTGCCATCTTTCCGACGGTAGAGGCAGGTGTAAGGCCGTCTCTGCAGAGACCAACCATAGAAGAAAACAAGTCAGGAATGCTGGCAAGCATCAAACTAGCACGTATACCGCTCACTTTTCCGGCAACAGGGGCGGCAAAGGAGTGGAAAAAGCAGCTGAGTAGCTGCTGTAGACGCACCACTGCAACATCGATGGCACCTTGCTCAGCCTCAGCAGTACTACCTTCGGACATGTCACTGCAGCTCAATAGGTCTGGCACAAAAAACACTTGCAGCAAAGTAGCAAAAAGCTTTGAGTCTGTCAGAGTGCCTGCAAACAAGAGCTTAGCAGCGGCTTCAGCAGCGTTCAAGCGGAGTGATGCTGTGGTAAAGAGGTTCTCGTGATCACGCAGAACGCGCAGCAACAAGTTGCTCAACATGATGTCTTCGGAAAACAGCACAGGGTGTACGGCAGCCAAGTCAGCAATAGCGCGCAATGCTTGATCACGCACGTCAAGTTCCTCCAAATCCTGCGCTGCTACTTGTACTAAAATTTCCCTATTGGCTGCACACAGCTCTTCGGAGGAAAGACCCATGAGACCCAGGCACTGTACAGCCAGCCTGCGCATGTCTGGTGATGTACTTTGGAGAGAGTCAATAGCAAAATGGTAGAATGTTTCACATAATTGGGAATTATTCTTGCCACCACCGCTCAGACCCTGCTCCAATGCCCAACTGACGAGCTGTAAGCCTCTGGTCGCAGCAAGCACCTCCAATGTGTCCTCATCAAAGGCAGCAGAATCACCGTCATTGTCACCATCACTCTCACCCATATTCCCAAATTTCTCTGACAAATCAGTAATACTAGTAAGAATAGTCTTTTGGTTTACGCGACCGAGGCCGCGCAGCCAGGCATCCAACACAGGGCAAACGAGCTCCTCTGGGAAATGCACATCAATGAGCATCTGCTCGCACACTGCACGGAGCTCTTGCCCACCAGATACGTCCGCGGCATCCATAAAGGAAGTCATACGCAGCAAGTTGTGCACAGACAGACGCAGCGATTCTTTACTGCTTAAATCGACACATGAATGAGCGGTAGAGAGCAACTTACATAAGAACACAGTGTCAGGGACAAGATGGGAGATGACTGCCTCTGCAGCAGCTGGGGCAAAGTTCTTGATAGCATAGTCACAACGAAGCTGTGCCCACAAGATCTCACTCCCTGGGATTCCACTGACGCCATGCTCGCTTTCCCAGCGTGGGATATCGTCACGGACAGCTGCCTTGAGGCCTGCCGAGGCAGGGAAAGGGTTGTTGCCGGCGTTTTCCACGATATCAACAAGTGTGTGTGCAACAGTCTCAACAGCAGCTTTATTCGAAGCCATGCCAAGCAGTTGCAGTAACTTAGGGACGCGATTGTCGAGAGTGGTTGCCCACTTCTGCACGAGGCCGATGGCGACGTGCCTGCAGGACACGTCACGATCAGCTAGACCGAACGTCACAATGGTTGCACGCTGCGAAGAACTGAGGTGACGCACATCTACAGTGCTCGTAAGACGTTCTAAAGCGGCAATGCGTACCTCTGGCTTCACATCGCGTACACGTTCTACTAGTGCAGCCAGACTCGCCTTGCAAACGAGCACATTGTCAACAGCACTCACACGCACTGCGGCAGCACTGTCGCTCTCCATCAAGCGCATGAATTCTGTGAAGAGTGGGTCTTCTGCTTTCTCTCCATTTTGCAGACGATGCAGTGCTTTGACAGCCCACATACGCACATTCGGTGCCTTATCCCGCAGACGAGGAGTGAGGGTCTGAACGAGCCCCTCCCACAATGCATCGCTGATCAGAGCATCGCCATTGATGTTGGCAATGACAAACGCAATACTCTGACACGCACGATACCGCACGTTTTTATCAGCAGCCATGCTCCGCTGCAATAAGTGCTCCATGCCCGCCATGAACACCGTGTCTGTCTCGAAGGAAGCAGACTGCGCCAGGAATTCGCAAAAGAACTTCACAACGCGCTCTACGGCAGGCTCTTTCTTGGACACCAGCAAGTATTGGTCCACCACGCCACGCAACATAAACTCTAAGCATTCCGAAAGCTTCTCGGATCCCTCCTCCTTTAGCACCGCAGACAGTTTCTTGATCGAGCTCTTGTGCACAGCACAGTGCCTCTGGCACTCTGCGAATATCGCTGCGATACCAGCGCTCATTTCTTGTAGACGAATCACGCACGAGAAAAAGGTTCCTTTCGTCAACGTCTCTCGTACACAAAAGACTCTCAGACACACTTTACCACACATTTCCAGCTTCCATCCCGTTTTCACAGCTTCAGAGGTACGACCGAAGCTTTCTTTATGCCGAATGCAATTTGTTTCACGTGATTCTACGATTTTCTCAATTGAAATGTGAAGAATACAGTTCTTAGCTCCGTTCATGGCTCTTGTTGCGCTGATTCGGAGCTGGCTCTTCGGCTGCCGCTTCATGGCCTGTAAGCTGCCAGATGTGTTGATTGTTAGGCCATATCGCTAGATTCTTTCACTAACTATCTCCTTCTTTAATTGACTAACCAAACATTCAAAACATTGAAGTTTGCTGCAGGCAGAAGCTAGCTTAGCTTTACATACTATGTTTCCACGAAGGCTGGCAGTGGTGGCGCGTGCACCCATGCAGCGCAGGTATGTGGGCGTGGGCGGATACAAACCCAAGACAACACTGGACATGGTGAAGCCACCACCGATCGGAGGCTTCGCACGAATGGTAAACTTTTTTTCCAAGAACAGACAAGCACTTATAAATACTTTAGGTGTGTACTTTGTATTCGCTACTGCTGTGCACAACTACCGCGTGCAAATTGCATGGGATGAGAGAGAGATCGAGTTCCGCGCCATGGAGAACGAGCTAGAGAGGGTCAAGAGCGGACTCAATGACGCGGAATGGGCTGCTGCTGCAGAAGACAGAATCTACAATATTCGCTACAAGCGCGGCGCACCACCGTCTGGAGAGACGCTCGTGAGAGAAGTACAGCAGGTAGTGCAGTGGAAGCCAATGACAGCCGAAGAGAAGGTGGCTGAGGCCGCCAAAAGACGTGGCAACATTGGCAATCGTGGCAGTGCCGATTCTTACGTCGGTCAGGCGGCAGCAATGATTGCCAATGTTGGCCCTGGGGCTTCTAACCCCGTCCCTGCACAAAAGGAGGCGGCCGTGGAGGGCAACAAGAAAGAGGAAGGAGGCTTGAAAATGGTGTAAATTAGTCTGCTGATGATAAAAAGAACATTCATGTGAGTATTTTTCGTACAAATCTACAGTGAGAAATTACATACCATATATTCAATATTTTTAGTAACCTGCCTGCCTCTTCAAAAGGTCATCAATGGATATAGTTGCATGAGCTCGTGCCGCACTGCTATCGTATCGTACTTCAACAGGCCCAGGCGATAATCTCGCTCTGCCCTACGTTTCAGGCGCCGATCGTGTTTTGCTTCTTTTCTCAGCTGATGCTCTCTTCTCTTTTCTATTGCTAGATCTTCCAAGAATTCAACACTTTTGCCACCGCTACCGCCTTCAGGTTCAGCTGCTTTTTCTGCCTGTGCAGCAGCAAAATCCACCTCTTCTGTTGTCGTGAACTCGTATTCGGCACCATTGCTCTTGCCGAGGTTTGAAATAATTGAACTGGTGGCAAAGTTGCTTAGGCCTACTGGATCGAACACCGCTGTCAGCGATGCGCTCAAGAATCCTCCTTCTCCGACATTACTTTCTACTTCTCCTGTCCCACCAGAAGGGTGGAGATCCATACCTGAGCTCGCTGCATTGAGATGAGATGTCATCTGCTCCTGTGTCCACATGTGCAGCTGCTGCTCTTGAGCCTCAGCGTCGGCACTATCGCTGAATAGCAAACGCTGTAAGTCATCTTCGAGCTCGTTCATGCCATCTTCTAATGGAAAAAGGGCTTTGCTGTCACCGCCATCATTATCGGTGTCTTTACCTTGCTGCTGTTGCCAGTAAGTGCGCGTGCTTGGTGACATGTCGCGGGGGGGAACGATACCAATACCGCTACCGCTTGGCTCCTGTTTGGGCGGTGGTGACGCACCTTGAGCCATTGGCAGGGGGGCCGTCACTGGTCTCGCAATCGGACTATTGAAGCCATCATAAGTTTGAAGACTCGAAGACTCTATTTCAGGAATCTGCAGAGGACTCAGCTGCCGCTGTGTGATGACTTTTAGTTGCTTTTGCTTCTGTTTCTGTTGAAGCTTCCGTGTTGCCATCGACAGAGCTGGGTTATAGTCTTTCTTGTGAACTTTGCATTTCAAAATACTCCTATTGGCTGTGGCAAACACTTGATTCATGATAGAGCTCTTTTTAATAAAGGCGACACGGCTTTGCAACGCCTTGGCTCGGGATTGAACCATTTGCTTTGCAGTGAGACTTCTGTTTCCATGGCTATCATAAGAAATGTCACCACTGCCACTGCCACTGTCAAGGCTAGCTTCAGCACCAGACACTGAAAATGATTTGGACATGTGATGAGACATGCTACCATCCACGTTGTGCGAACTTAGCTGGCGTTGGTGCATTCCTGCTGCACGTGCACCAGCACCAGTCTTCAGGGAATCGTTGAATGCTGCTGTTTCAGTAGTACTACCCAATTGAAGAGTGGGTGACCCTGACAGCCTCTGCTGCTGCGACTCTTGGACAATATCAAACTGATGATTAATCTCGACATTTGGTGGAGAGTTTATACGGCCATGAGAAAGCTGCTGACGGAGGAGTTTCATCTGCTGCCTCTGAAATTCATCTGCATCTTGTAAACGTATCCCTGCTTGCGTGGCGAGATTTTGCTTGTCCATGCTTCTGAGAACAACTGCACGCTTCATACGAGCAGCTGTAGAGACAGAGTCGGAATCAGAGGAGAAGATACTATTTGTGTAGCCAATACGATTCTGCAGACGTGCCAAATTTACAGGTGCTTCTTTCTGGGACATCTTTTTCTTGATGAGGGCTCTGCGCGCACTGATGGCAATATCTCGACCAAACTGCCGGTTGAACAGTTGATTAGCCGACTCGAGAGCTTCAGCACTGTTAATGACATGCTCCTCGGGTCCTTCATTATAAGGTGATGGCATGTGCCCCAAACCGATAGTTTTTCCAGCGGCCATGCGTCCAATGAATCGCTCACGCCAGCTCTGAAACTCTTCCTGCTTGCCTTGTTCCAACAACACAGCTGTTGCAAACTTCACTTCTTCATCAGAGCTTGCAAATGGGGGCCCTGGCGGCAGCTCTTCGACAGGGATGCTAGAGCTTGCATATTGCCAGTAGGTCATCGGGTCTCCGTCTGCATCCTTATATGCTTTCAGTAAAGGCGATTTCTCCAAAATTGATTCAAATTCAGGCTTCTTCCGGACAAACAGGGATTGATCATCAATGTTTTTGCTATGAGACAGGAACTCAACATGCTTTGCCTGACGAGGTTTAATAGGCTTAATTCGACTGGCCATGACATGCTTCTCTGCTACAAACTTTGTACGCTGTCGGGCCAGCTGTGCGGCAGTCATTTTCACTTGCATATCACCGGCTTTGATAAAGCGTCTATTTATTTTGAAGTTATCGTGATTGAAACTTTTTTTCTTGTAAACGTTTCCATTACCATTATCGTCGTCGTCGTCGTCACTGGAAGACTCACTTAGACCATCCTTATATGATTCTAGATTCGTCTTCTCACTTTCTGAGTCATCTGTGTCCATATGTGCGTCGCCACGATGCACTTTTCCTTTCTTTTTCATCTCTTCATAAAGTGCTTTAATATTTGCGGAGTCATGCGCACTGATGGTCTTGGCTTTTTTTCGCGCAGCCATGCGTGCCAGCACCTCCGGGATGCGACTAATTAGCTCATCATTAATTGTCAGCTGCTTACGTAACTTGCTGGCATCTCTAAAGTTAGTCAACATTTTCATTTCGTTGTTGATATTTGTCACAGACTTGACCTTCTGTGGGTTGCGAAGCTTGGGCGGGAAGATCGTTGTGTCACCGATGCTCTCTAAGAGCGACCAAGCAAATACAGCGTAATACTCGGGATTCATCAATTCTGCCCAGGTATCTAGCACTTCGAAAAGCGACGAATAGAACCTCTCTTTACTGATGCATGTGAGCAAAGCGCCTTCTTTCATATTCATTTGCAGTGGGGCGGGCAGGAGTCTTACGCCAGGAGGAGGAGTGAACGTCTTTTGTGCGGCTGTGACTTCCTCTTCATTCTTCTCATTATCGACAGCTACTTCTGCTTTAGCAGCATCCACATCACCAGCCAACAAAAGTTTTTCTTCATTATCGATCTGGTTCTCGCTGCGCTGGTTATCGCGAGTCTCAGTAATCCAATTCAAATACGAATGCCGCAAGCACTTTCGCTTGTCTCGACAACCAGTTAGAGCTACATACATATTGGCATTAAACTTCATATATCCTGTTTTTGTGAGATAATCTTGCCCATCGTCTTCAGCTCTGACACAGTAAGGCAATACAAGAAACCAAAAGATCTTGAAAACGTCTTGAAGTCCCTTGTTTTTGTGGTACAAATTCATTCTCATTTTTAGATCATTTTCTTGAATTCTACGTTCATCTGCCGTGAGCGGCCCGTGAAACTTAAGATACAATAGATTGTTCCAATGGTCTAACTTGTCTTCCAGATCTTGTTTGTTTTCATCAGACATGGCGAACTTCTCCAACATAAGCTCTGCTTTTGCGATATTATCATGAAGATTCTGGTAATCACTTCGCAATCGAATCGCTTCCACTTCGAGCACATTTTGATCTGAATGAATACCTTGGTCATTTGCCATCTCGTGTAACATTTTGGTCTTCATCTTGCGCTGTTTGACAGAAAATTTGGCCAGTTTCGCTCGCTTTTCCTTGTCCGTGAGATCCACATCCAGGTTGTCTTCATAGCCCTGCCGCTTCGCGTAAGCACTCGTACCGAACATTTTGGCCTCGTTGGACAAAGGTCGCACAGCAGGTTTGTACATCTCAGGTACGCTTTCTTCTATAATGGTCATTCTTCCCTTTTCACGTTTGGCATGAGCGGCTTCTTTGTCCTCCAAATCCTTCCTGAGCTTTTCTTCCAGCTCAGCTTCGTAGTCAGCGTCAGCGCCGTGTGCATGTTTGCGATAAAGGTCTCTCTCTACTTCCATAATCTCCTCGTGAACGCGCACCTCATTGGTCGTTGGCTTGAGCACGCTCACAGACTTTTTCACGAGTTCACCCTGCAGCAAGCCTTCCACATCTACGTTCTTCTTAACGAACACATCTTGCGCATTAACATTGCGCTTGCGAATCATTACGAAAGCTGTCGATGTCGCTGAGGCGACTAAGCTTTCCGCTGCTGCTTCTGCTTGGCCGCGTCGTTGGGGCAGGGGCGGCGCTGCTCACGTTACGCTGAGTTTCACTCGTTAATGAGACTACAGAGCAGATATTTTGCAATAAAGCGTTTTTTGAGGTCCAAACGCAACGACTTCTTTTGATAAATACCAACAAAATGCTAAGCAGCGTGTACAAAGCGCCTGGTTCTCTTTCGAGAACGGTATTTTTCCACTCCGCCGATATTTCCGCTTTCTGGGTGTCTTGCCCAGCAAGCAGGCCAAGGCACGTGGCTGAGCCCCTCAGCTGTGATATCTCTCTTCGTTTAGCATGGCGTCCTCTTGGTACACCTCGGAGGGTTGCCCTGGGTTGGCGCCGATTGGGATGGCTCCCGTCCCGTACTTCATGTGCGGTCTTCTGGCCACCATTGGGTTGCTGTACATCGGCTGGACGCTGTACTGGAACCAAAACACGATGCAGCTAGGGATGAAGGACATCGATGTCATTCTACCTGTATATTCCGCTCCTGTATGGACGATCTTGGCTGTGGGTGTGCTTGTGGGCGTGACTAACATCGTGGGACTACTCGTGGATGAGTTATATACAAGTCTCATCAAATGGTGGCTATACCGCTTTGTGGCGGAGGGTGTGGCCATCTTCCTCATGCACAATGGCATAGGGGCACGGGCACTTTTTACAGCGACTATATGTGGCTTTGCTTGGGCGACAATTTCCACAGCAGTGCCATTGTGGCTGTACTTACGGTATGGTTATGAGTCCTATGCAACATCAGCTATTACCGCCGTTGGTGGAACCCTTGTTTTTTATTCGATCTTGTACATATTACCACGCAAATTACTGCATAGGAGGCCTGCCATGGTGAGCTATGCCTTCTGGAATGTGATCGTGTTGGCGCTATTCATCGCAGTATTGGCTATGCTCATGGGCACAGAGTACCTCATGACCTCATGCGCGGTAGAGATCATGCTGAGCATGTGCTGGATGGTACAACCTTTCATTATTCTCCAAGCAATCCGGCGAGATTCCCTCTTTTGGCAGGGCCTGTCTACAAACCCGCAGTACGAGTACACATTCAGTCAATTTTTTGGTTTTAGTAGTAGTAGTAGTGCACATCAAAACGGAACACATGGTGACCCAGATTTGAACGAACCGTTACTTGGTATTTGGGACATCGGTCGCGATACCATGGGACTAGTCGCAGACAGTATTACAACTCTCGAGAAGAAGGTAGTACCCATTATCCCATTTGGGTTTATTCAGATTGATACATCGCGATTTGCAAGCGGAGGAACCGCGAGAGTGTATAAAGGCAAATACAGATCACATGAAGTTGCAGTTAAACTTCTTTTTTGCCTGGAATTAACACCAGAAAGAGTTGATGATTTCTGCGCTGAAGCCACTTTGCTCAACTCACTGCAACATGACAATGTCGTGCGATGCCTTGGTGTGTCCGTCATGCCACCTGCTATCTGCTTAGTTACTGAGTTCTGCCAATATGGGTCACTTTATGACTTTCTGCACACGACGAGCATGGTAATTTCTGAAATGCACGAGCCTCGCGGGAGTCAGAACACAATGAATAGTAGTGCTGTTGGTGGCGATTCCGGCGCATATCATGACCGCAGTTTAGACAGCAGCTCCAGTGCTATCACAAATGTCACACCTTGGGCGTCCACAGATGGTGGCGACCCATCCCCATCAGAGAGAGGTAGTATCGGGAGCACCAGCAGCAGTCGAGAAGGTTCCTTCAATGCAGGCTCGTACAATACGAACAACTCCAAACATGCCAAGGCTATACTACAGGATCTACCGGATATCGTGGAAGGCAGCGAGTACTCATTCGATGTCAGCGATGCATCTAGCATCGCCACTACGACCACTGGCGGTGGCTTCAACAGCACCGTCAGAAGAACTGACCGCATTGGCGGTTCCACTCCAGGCGTGGGTGGTTTGAGCAGGTACAATATTGACACAACTGCTCGCTCCAGTGCTGGTAGCGAAGACATGGCGACGGCACTGGCACGTGCGACAAAGCCAGCCCCACATGCTCAACCAGGCACCTCCGGCGCACGAAACAGCGATGGTTTAATTAACAACAGCGGTAGTCTGGTTCAAAGCACCACAATTGCTGGTTCCTCCTATGGACCCAGCTCTAATGTTCGTCGTCGTTTGGATTCGGCCGAATATTACATTGAACGCGCTCCTGTGGGAAGCTTGACGTCGCATGTACCACGTGGGCGAGCTCGCACCGGCAGTGACAAAGAGAGTGTAGGAGGTTTTCTACAAAGCGAGGCCAGCACGACTGGCCCATCAAACCACCTAACCACATCACTGCTTTCAGAAAGTGCCTTGTTGGTAGGTAATTTTGGTGTTAATCCAGCATTGGTCGATGGATCTCATCATTATGACAGCAACAACAGCAGTGGTGGTGGTGGTGGTGGTGGTGGTAGTGGTGGTAGTGGTGGTGATAGAGTTAGCAAAACAAATCCATTACGTCGCATTAGCACTGTTATGACTGAAGATGGTATCGGATGTGGACCCGTCGGACTTCGTGAGCTAGCCTCTAGACATATGTCTCTATCAAAAGAGAGCAGCAGCAGCAGTAGTAATAACAACACCGCCGCCGCTATTCCTGTTGCACGTAATGGTACTGCAGCTGCTGCTGCTACCATCCCGGCATCTGACTCCTACTTGAGCTTTGGATCGCGTGCATCTAGCGGCAGCAGGCAGCCACTTCGTCAGAGCTCCAGCGGCTCGGGGGTGTCAGGCATCTTTAGCGACGTAGATGAAGATGGTAATGACAGTAACGACAACGATGCCAGTTCTGGTGACGAACGCAACCCGTTGCAGTTACAGCAATACCATCACGACGAGGAGGACGAGGACATCGAAGCGGGTGTGCGTCGTCATAGTGGTGGCGGAAAAATTCGAGCAAATACTGGAAGCAGTGAAAGAAGCCTCGCAATGCGACCGTCTTCACCAATCGACGCCAACAGCAGTCGCAGTCGCGACCATGCCTTGGCCCAGAGCACTACCACGAGCAGTAATAGCAGTATGAATGCAGGGATTTTAGGGGCTTTACATATCCCTGCCCGCGTGCGCCTGCCCAGTGGCGGGACTCGTGACGCATCGGCTACTTATGTTAGCGCTTTCCTTGCAAGTAGCAGCAATAATCGTGATAGCACGGGTAGTAGTGGTGTTGGTTACCGCTCATCAACAGGAAACATTGTTATTTCGGACAGCCCACCACCTACGCAGGCCACAGACCACTCTGCGGTCCACGCCTCTCCGCTTCCCGCCCCAGCCGCTACAATGTCTTCTTGGCGCGCTTCTAAGATGCTGGTCATGCCAATTTCCCTGCGCCTCCGTATGTGTAAAGACTGCGTGAGTGGGGTAGCCTACCTTCATGCCAATGGCTTTATGCATTGTGACATAAAATCACTGAATTTTCTGGTTGATAGCGATCTTAACGTCAAGTTGTCAGACCTGGGAGAGGCGCGTGCGAACAATCAAGGCTCGCAGCAGGATAGATTGTTTCCTAGCAACATCAACTGGTCAGCCCCAGAAGTTCTATCAGAGCAGGTCATCATTACTTACAAAGCAGACATCTGGTCACTGGCAATGGTCATTGTAGAAATTCTAACAGGCGAAGTGCCTTTTGACACGGCGGAGTGGCGAGCACTGCGAATGGACGAATTTCTGGGGCGACTCGAAAGCGGAAACAGGCCATACATCCCTGCTTCTATTTCAGACCAGTTTCCATGGCTTACTGCTCTTATACACAATGCATGGCAGTTCGATCCCATAAAGCGATGTGATAGCATTGAAATGCTCACCATTTTCACTGATCAGCTAGACCGGACGTTTGGATACCAAATGACTTTGTCTTGAGTAAGTAAGATATAACAGATTTAGTGGGACGGCTAGAGAGGAAGTTTTGTAAAAGACAACACAAAAAAGAAGAAGAAACAGTGTATTTGATTGTTTGTCTATAAATTTGGAAAACAATTGTGAAAGCGTTCTAAATAATATACAATTTGGTTAGCCTTCATCATCACGGCTGAATGAACTTTAGCTGCACAGTCCTTCTTTCTCTTTCCGACCTATCTACAATATTCAAAGAGGCCGCCAACCGAATTAAATCAATTCGCTTAGTCATCTAATCCATTAAATGGAGCTGGGCTGGGTTTCCGATCTGTTACAGGTTTTAATCTCAAGCCATCGGCCAAAGAATCATGAAGAGGATTCTGATGACCAAATTCGCTTTCTCTGGCATTATTTTTGTTGATCACTTGCATCTCTACTGACTGCCCGACTTGTTCTACAGGAAGAACAGCGTTCATGGCTTTACTACCGATAAACATATTTATATTGCTCCCACGACGATCTTTGTTGGTTTGTGATGCGAGCATTTCCACTCGTACGGAATCGCCATCATTCAAAGAGTTAGGTACCGCACCAACGGTATTCGCTCTTTGCAGTCTTAGTTTTGGCTCCGACCTTCGCGGAATGGGGTCTTCTTTGCTCACAGTAATACGAAGTAGGCTCTGTAAAGATTCCGCATCTGGATAGTCATCTTCGTGAGCGGCATCCCCTTCATCATGATGTCTACCTAAAGCGTGCTCTACTGTACGGATGTTGGCATATCTACGGGTACGACCGCTGTCGAAAGGTTGTACTAGCTTCGTTGCATCTACTCCATATGACAAATGACTCTTCAATCGAAGATCGGCTGGTGTGGGTGGTTTTGTTTCTACTGATGACACTTTGATACCAGAATCTATTGCTGCATTTCTAACCGCTCCGCTTACATTGGAATACCGACGAGCACGACCACTTACTGGTGCAGGTGTCACCAACTTTAAAGGGTCTACTCCAATGTCTGCGTGGCATTTCATGCGAGATTGAAGTAGTGTGGGCGACACAGTTGGGCCTATGACTGGTGCTTTTACAGTCTCAGTAACTTCCGCCTCTGACGTTTCTTCTTGTTGTTCTTCCTCTTGTGACTCTACCTGAGGCGGTGGCCGCAAAAACTTTTGACTGATGTCGAGTAGCATATCTGCTTGCAACACATGGTATATCTGCTCCTCATATCCCCGCAGCCGGTCACGCAGCACCGACGCCGCCTCCTCCTCATTGTCCCACCCAATGGTCTGCTGCTGCGACTTGCTGCCAGTCATAGCACGCACTTCGTGCTTCATTTGCATCATCTTGAACGCCGCCTCTTCCTCACGACCGACACCACGGAGCTTCTTCCACAGCTCCCACCGGCAAGAGAAGTAGTCTTTGCCATCCTGAAGCTCATTCCCGCCGCGTTGCTCTGCCGTACCCACCCACTTAGTCGATCCTTCCACATTCACTAGACAATACTCGGGAAGCTGCATTGCCTCACGCTCTGCACCGCTAAATGCCTGAGCAGTCGCGAGGCGTCTCCATCCTGCGTCGTAGAGCTCTTGCAAAAGATTGCAGTATTCTCCATAGTAATCTCCCAGCTCCGCCTTGGATTCTTCCACGCGCACGTTTGCCGCAGCCACCAAGGCCTCTTCCACACTGGACCGCACTCTCGACTTCGCCTTCATGGCTGTCGCGAACCGGTGTCGTTGCTTGCTGCTTCTGCTTGCTGCCGAAAGCCGAAAACAACCTCCTTCGAACTGTCGTTTTTCGCCGCCAGCACGAAAATGGAAAACAAGCGCACCGGAATGAGAACAAACACACTTTCGCTTAGCATAGGTCTACGCTAGCGAATACAGCTCCACCTCTGTGCAGTAGCTGTTGGTTTAATTGTTGGCGACAGGAGAGGTGCATCTGACCCCGTTTCGGGACTTGGTCGACGCCTTTCTGTCATGGCCGCGTTCAGCGTCCAATGGGTGGTGCTGGTGGTACTGGTACTGCTAGCGGTGGCGCAAGCTGGCAGTTTCAGCAAGCACGGTACGTGGATTGTGATACGGGTAGCAATAGTGTGCGTTGTTGTTGCTCGTGTAATTCAGAAGCTGACCCTCGTCTCTTGTTTTCTCTCTCTCTTGCTTGGTGTGTTCTAACAGGTCTCTTTTGGGGAGGTAGTGCTGCTGGAGATGCTTATATTGACACAGAGAGCACATGGCAGGACATCTCAGGTGCCAATGTGCTCTTAGACTTAGGACGTGAGCGCGACGTTCTCGTGACGTATCATATACAGGTAGAGTCAGTGAAAAGTATATTAAACTCACGTCCCTTCCCAACTGAGGGCAACAAAGATACATTGCAGATTCGTGCGGTGATCAATGGCTTGCCATACCGTGCCTCAAGTAGCTATGCATCTACGTACTTGGTGGAACAGCGTTCATTCAATGAGCTGACCTCCACGTTCGTGGCAGATTTGCAAGCGAGTCGCGTTGTGACCACAGGCAACTCCACAACTGGTGGACACACGCTACAGCTGCAGTGGAAGAAGACAGGCACCCAAGTGGCGCAGTGGAAAATCGCTGCAGCAAACCTAGGCTCTGGTTATAGCATTTCAGCCTTAGCCGATCATGAGAAGGTATGGTTTGCTCACGAGACCCAGATCTTGGTCATGTACAACAAAGCCAAGTGGGAGGATGCTTCGGAAAAGATCGAGTTTTACCTAGAGAAGGACACTCAAGTAGTGTTGGGCTACTCTATGAACGTCCAGCCGCAAGTATCCTCCTTTGTTAGGGATCGCAAACAAGAGTATGTGACGAGTCGCCTTGTTCTGGATGGTGTTGCCTTTAGTGAAGGCAGTGAGACACACGGCACAGGCCCGTGGAACCCCTCGTCTGGATGCTTGAATGGCTTCATGTCCATCAAGCTTACAGCGGGTGTGCACGAAGTGCAGCTGCAGTGGCGCAGCATGGGGAATGTGTTTCAGAGCTGGTCAAGTAACCCTGCTTACTTAGATGGATTTGCTTCCAGTCGTAACCTATTTGTATTACAGGAAAAATACGACACGCCCATGTTTGAGAACCACTCACGCAGCGTTTTGGTAGCGGACGGTCAGTGGCGCACAGTGAGTAATAATGCCAAGACTATTACTCTGGTTAAACAGTCGGCGGTACTCATTTCATATGGCCTACCCGTTTCACAGTACCAGAATCCCCTGCTTGATAGCGAGGCGTGGAACACTCTGCACAAGGTGGAGGCGCGGTTGGTGGTGGATGACTTGCCGTACAACTGGGGGCGTGCACAGGTGCACGAGGGTGGAGGGGATCGATCTAAGCTGTTCGCACAGCTTGCATTAACGCTTGAAGCAGGCACACACACAATTACGTTGCAGTGGCGGGCAGACTCAGTTGACTGGACAACGTTGAACAATGTGGACGAAGGTTTCGCACACGGTGAGCAGATGATGGTACTGGTGACGAGCGAGAACTCTGTTCCCGTCATCAATTTACCATACACAGCAGTCAACACCGATGAAGACACACCAATCACCATTAGTGGTACCAGTGTGTCTGACGTTGATGCCGCCTTAGCCGATGGTGTGTATGCAGAATTCAATGCGACAATCACCCACGGTCACTTGAGCTTCCCAGATTTTCCACTGCTTGCTAAAGACATACTCGTTTATCTGATCACTTCCCCAACCGGAGATACCAAAACGGTCTACCGTATTCATGATACCATCACAAATATTAATTCTATGGTCAGTAATGTCATCTACACCCCCCCAGATAACTGGTTTGGCACCGACGTACTGGCATGGAGCTTGACGGATGCTGGTAACCTAGGATACGTTCAGTCGGAGGAGCAGGCACTAACCGCCGCCAGCACGATCACCATCACTGTTGATTCGGTGGATGATGCTTTCACATTAAGTACCCCTTTCAATTCCTACTTCTATGAAGATGAAGTCAATGAACCATTTGAAGAATTTGTTCTGGAAGATTTTGACAGTGAGGGAAGCGATTTCCGTGTTGAAATGGCCACTTATTGTGGTCAGGTGGCATTAGGAACTATCGCGAATCCTGAGTATGCTGCTTTATACTCGGTTCACATGGGAGATCCTGACTCTGACCACGCTATCGACTTCCAAGGACCATACGCTGCTGTTGTGAGTGCATTGAAGAATGTGAGCTACGTCGGTCGTAAGGGCTGTAATACACTGCGACAAAGCGAGTTTCTCACCGTCAAAGTGGTAAATGTTGACAACCCAGCTCAAAATGTGACTAATATTGTTAACATTGGCCTCCTCAGTGTAAATGATCCCCCTCAGATCACTCGTGAGCTTAATCCTCGCTGGAAGATTAGTGGTCTGAAGCTGAAACCTTCGCGCGACCACAGCAGCAGCGGCTTCGATACACACCAGCACAACAGCGGTGTCGCGAATGAAAACGTACAAATTTCCAATAATGCTGTAGAAGTAGCAGCTCAACAGCGTGTGAGCTCTAGCAGTGAGATCACCGTCTTTGATGGTGAATACGACACATATGTGCTCGCGGTGCAGTTCAGCAGCACGCGTGTCTCACTTGTCAGTAGCTCCTATGTACCCATATCCGGTGCATTTACATCCACACTCGTGTCCTTAGTACCTATCTTCGACACGGAGGGGAACACCATTTACACATGTTTGTTGGAAGGACACGAGGCACAGGCTACTGTGCTGAGCAGCAGCACTGTGAGCTGCTCCTTTGACCTGATGACCGGCAAGGCTGCTGGGGAAGAGGGAAGCAGCCGGGTGGCATGGCTCCAAATTAAGAGTTCTAATAACGTCAATAACGTTGCCAGCCAGGACAGTAATTTTGTCCCAGTGTATGTACGTCCTGCCCCAACCATCACCAACTTTTTCCCTTCATGCGCTTTTGCTAGTGGACAAAGTGTGGTGCAGCTTGAAGTAGATAACAGCGCTTCCGTTGAAAGTTGCGTGTTCAAGTACGAGACGACTGAATTCAGTGTAAGTGGCAACACTGTCACCGTCACTGAGCTTGTGGACGCGTTTTTCCAAGGAGGGAGCGTACTTTGCAAAGCACCAGTGTTCACGAACATGCCTGCGGATGCCGAATTAGCTTCTCTGCGCTTGGCTAACTCGGAAGGATCTATTAAGAGTGATTTAATTACCATCTCACTTGTGGCGGGGACATCTCTTATTAATGAAGCATCTGTGTTTGTGCACGAAGTGAGCAGCACAGCTACAGTGCTGCACACACACATAGTTCGTATCACTGGCTCTTGGGGTGCCAAGTGCTCGAGCCCAATCACTCCTGTGTGTGTATTCACAACAGATAGCGCTGGTGCTATTGTCATTTTGTCGGATTATCCGTTGTATTTCAGCGACACAGCAGCAATTTGTGCGATGCCTTCAGCCACTGATACGGGCGATGCAGCAAGTGTGTGGCTATCCCTTGACTTCGGGGGACACTATGCGGATGCAGTGGCAGTAGCCATGCCCGCAGTAGCAGCAGCAGCGCCACACATGGCCGCCAGCAGCATTAATGTGGATGCGTTCTCCCCTTCAACTGTTGTTGAACAGGAAGTGCTTACGCTGCTTGGGCGCGATTTCTACGCATACAGTGCGGAGGACAAGGTTGGTGTCACTTTCAACTGTGCTTTTGCCACAGAAGCTGATACTGGTGCTGTGTATGTGCCAGCTCGTGTCATTTCTGATACTGTGCTCACGTGTGTAATGCCTGCCGGCGCGACGGGTGCCGTCACACTGGAGCACACCGAAGAGAACCCAAACACTGGTGTGATCACTAGCACTGTCAGCAACACAGTCACAGTGAAGGTACTCGCAGCGTTAGATGATGTCGGCTATGATGTTGTTTCTCATGCCATGTTGAAGAAGGTAGGTTACTTAGAAGACGGCTCTGAATCAACAGAGATAGTGGCTGAGGGAGAAGGTGACTGCGACCTCAGCGATCCCACATGTGTTGCTGGTATTAGCACACCTGTGCCAGAGGCCACTTTCGAGGAGCAGACTGGCAAATCGGCTCTTGCGTACGAGCCCAAAGTGGCTGGGATCTTCCCATCATCTGGCCTTATGTCCGGAGGACTACTCATCACTGTAACAGGCAGTGATTTCCAGAAGCCATCTCTCGACAGCGAGGGTCACGCATTATCTGATAGTGTCACTACTGTATGCAAGTTTGGCAGTAATATTGCTCTAGCTAACGTCATAAGCTCGACCAGTCTAGTATGCCCGACACCAATGGTGACAGCAAGTGGCCTCACAGACTTCAGTGTTTGGGTTAATGGTGTACGTGCGGAACAAAGCGGTGACCATTCGTTGGCTTTCCACTACTATGGCAACGCCCATATTGTATCAGTTACTCCAAGCTTCGGCAGCTCCGCTGGTGGCAATATGATAAGATTGACTGGACTTTCATTCATTTCAGTTAACAATGTGCATTGCACGTTTGGCTTCGAAACTTCACCTGCACGCGTGCTTAATGAAGATACAATTGAGTGTCTCGCACCGGCTGCTAGCTCAGAGGGCGCAGTAGCGATGGGTCTATCCTTCGATGACTACCTGGTTGTTTCAGACGATGTGGTGTACACGTACATGGCCCCACCACAGGTTGCTTCGATAAGTCCGTCGGTGGGCTCAACGCAGGGCAACACGTCCGTGGTGGTGACAGGCAGCGGCTTCTCTCTTAGCAGCGAGCTGGAGTGCTTGTTTGGTGTTGTTGCTGCACCCGCAGTGTATGTGAGCGAGACGGAGCTGAGCTGCCGCTCTCCTGCTCACATCGCAGAAACTGTGGACATCTCGGTGATTGTGAACGGCATCGTGGCCAGCGGCGACGTGAGCTTCGAGTACACGGCGCCTCCGTCGGTGACCGACGTGTCTCCTGCGACGGGCTCCATGGACGGCGGCTTGACGGTGATCGTCTCTGGCACGG
>JACLAB010002515.1_pt1 | contig 19170 bp, 13 predicted proteins | sample 8027921 | NCBI WGS metagenome assembly JACLAB01 (sample SAMN15725117, study PRJNA655200) | protist metagenome | isolation source: fluorescence activated cell sorting (FACS) single amplified genomes of... | place: USA: West Boothbay Harbor, Gulf of Maine | collected 2000-07-19 | reverse complement strand
TACCGAAGAAGCATTGGCTGAAGATATTGCTGGTGTAGCCGGAGATGTAGCTGCGGTTGAAGAGGCTATTCTAGAGAAGGTAGCAGAGAACGAAGAAGCAGGTGCAGAACGTGACCAAGCTCTTTCTGATGCTATAGGTACTGTTGCATATCACCTAGGTACTACCGAAGAAGCGATTCTAGAGCAGATAGGTACTACCGAAGAAAGCCTTATAGACCGTTTTGACACGGGCATAACCGAAGTTGCTAATCTTGTTGGGAAGCCCGCTAAAGACGTTACCGAGGCGGATATAGACTTCGTAACAGATGTAATAGCCCAACGAGAGGTGCTTTCTGACCCCACTTCTTTTGTTCCCACTGATCAGCAATTACAGTATGATGTTAATAATGACGGCGTAATTGACATAAACGACCAGACCATGCTAGAGCAAGCCTTTGGTGGGCAAGATGTAGCGTTGAGTGGTCAGTTTGGAGCTACAGGACTATATGCTTACAACGATGCAATAGCGGCACAACAAAAGCTAGAAGCTGAAAAACGGGCGGCACAACAAAAGCTAGAGGCTGAACAACAGTTTGAACAAGAACAAGAAATAGCGCAGCAACAGCAGCTTGAGATTCAAACTCAGATTGACCAGAATCAAAGGCTAAATAAGTTTGACGATGAAGTTCGTAGGGTGATGGGAATACAGGCTGCTCAACCTACAGTTGCTACCACTAAGAAGATGGGGCTAGCGAATATTGGCCCTCAGTATCAGTTTGACACCATATTTGCTAACAGGCAGCAAGAGCAGGCTTATGGCACTCCGTTTGGAGGTTATGGCCCTAGTCCTAGCCCCCTCGGGCGAAGCCCATTTGACGTTAAAAAAGCGTCAGGCGGTATAATTGAAGATAGTACAGACAGGCTACTAAAGATAATTGGAGAAAACTAATGGGCTGGTATTCAGATGCAGTAAATTTTCTTACTGAGGATGGCGGTAAAATGGAGTCGATACTTAACAGCGATCTAGTTGGCGGTGTTGTACAAGGTGCCGTAGGTAAGGGCCTCAGTGGGTATTTTCAACCAGACGTTCCAAAAGTAGGGTATCAGGGTAAGATTCCTGAACTACAAGCTGTGCGCGAACGGGTACCTATGCAGCAACCTGCTGAAGGCGAAGCCCCCCGTAGACCCGGAAGTGCCGGACGTAGATACTTTTCAGACACTCAATTCGCAGGGCGTCCTAACCCCTCAGCACCTTCTGTAGCACAAGCGCAGTCAACGGCTCAAGCACAAGCGCAGCAGTTAGCTGAACAGAATCAAGCTAGGGGTATGGCTGCTGGCGGTATTGCTTCCGCGTATAACCGTAGACACAATGGGTACTACCTAGGCGGTAAGACTGATGGTATGGCTGATAAAGTACCTGCGAACATAGATGGTAACCAAGAAGCCCGCCTTAGTGATGGTGAATTTGTTATTCCTGCGGATGTAGTAAGTCACCTAGGCAACGGTAACTCTGATGCGGGTGCAGACCAGTTGCACGGTATGATGGACAATGTACGTATGGAACGTACCGGTAATCCAGAACAAGGTAAGCGAATAGACCCTAACAAGTTTATGCCTAAGATGGCTCAAGGCGGTATTGCTGCATACCAAAACGGCGGTTCTGTGTATAAACGGCAACCTAAAACTACTAATTTTTTTGGGTTTGGCGCTGTATCTGCTAACAATACCAACAATAATGCTGACGGCAACGCTAACAGTACCGCAGACGCAACAGGGGTTGGGGGGAACACTTCAACCGGCGGCGTTGATCCTGTTGTAGGTGAGATAGCAGGTACTGAATCGTCTCTGTCTAACTGGGCTGGCGACTATGTAACCAATATGCTCGGGCAGGGTAGAGCACTAGGCGAACAAGCGTATCAGGCTTACGAAGGCCCTTTAAGTGCAGGTACTTCTGGGTTACAGCAGCAGGCGTTTACAGGTATTGGCGGTTTGCAGGCCCCTACTAATATGGGAGTTAATGCTTTTACTGCGGCAGACGCTCAAGCGGGTATGAATCCATACTTGATGGCATCACTTAACCCACAAATAGAAGAGGCCCGCCGTCAGTCAGAGATAGACCGTATAGCTAATGCAGGGCGTATGACACAAGCAGGAGCATTCGGTGGTTCACGTCAGGCTCTTATGGATATGGAAAACCAACGTAGCCTGCAAACTAACATTGCAGATATAACCGGTAAGGGCTACGCCTCCGCGTACGATAGGGCAAGAGAACAGTTTAACCTAGATAGAGACAAGCGTAACCAGTATGGATTTGACGTACTTTCTAGGCAAGAAGGCGCAGGCGCTACTCAGCGTGGTATTGAAAGCGAAGGTATGGCCGCAGATTACGCACAGTTTAAAGAAGAGCGTGATTTCCCTTACAAGCAAGTTCAGTATATGCAGTCATTGTTGCAAGGGTTGCCACTAGAAGCGCAATCAGTTTCTTATAATGCCCCCAGTGATGCCGCTCAAGCAGCTTCTACACTAGGGTCTATAGAAGACATATACAAAAAATACTTGGGCGGTTAAAAATAATTTTTAGGAGATACACATGTTACAAGCAGGCGGCATAGACAAGCTAGTAGAGCAAAAGGCAGACGCTTATCGCAGTAACCCCCAAGCGTTGCAGAAAAGATACTCCCAGAATCAGGAGTTGATGGACTTGCTCGCCATGCAGAAACTTAAAACCGAGAAAGAAACTGCTGCTAGAGATATGCAACTAAAGGCTGAACAGACTCCTAGCACTATAGCGGAGCAATACGAGCAGCAGTTAGTGGGCATGAACAAGAACGAAATGGCTCAACAAACCGCAGGTATTATGGGAGAGCGTCAGAAGAAGGCCCAACAAAAGCAACAGGCTATGGGTATACCTCCCCAACAAGCACAGCAGCGCCCCCCTATGCCGCAAGCCGCGTCGCAAGGTATTGCCAGTCAGCCCCGCCCTAACATGCAAGGTATGGCAAAAGGCGGTATTATTGGGTTTGATAAGGGTGGAAGCGTTCCCACTCAAGCAGAAATTGATGCGTTTCGTAAAAGTGCCCCCATGTCGCGTTCTGGAGGTATGTCAGTAGCGGAGAAAATGGAGCTAACCGATGATGAGATTAAGCAGATACTAATCAAAAAACGAAATCCTCTTGGTCTACCAACGTTAGGCGGAAGTCAAAACCCTCGATCTGGCATACCACGCCCTCCTACTGCTACCAAGGCTGCTCCACCTGCCGCTGCTACCAAGACTGCTCCACCTGTCGGTGCCAATGCTGCACAGTTTAACCAGCGGCAGCCAATAACCGACGCTCAAGCTGGCAGTCAAGAAGTAATGCCTGTTGACACTCCAGTAGCTGAGGCCACTAAAAAACTCCCATACACAGGGCCAGTTGAAAAAGGCCCTCAAGCAGCAGCCCCCAACTACGCTGATGGTATAGACACACAGCTAAAAAATATTTTAGATACTAAAGCACCTGATACTAGCGGCCTATCTAAAAAAATGCTTACCGACGCTTTAAACGAACGTTCACCTGAGTTTATGGGCAAGGTAAAAGAACGCATGGAGCTAGACCCCGAGGCTAAGAGCAAGGAAACACAAAAGAGGCTAGCCTCTAGTGACTCAGAGAAAGGTGGTCTTGGAATTAAGGCTTACGAAGAAAAGTTAGCGGATTATCTAAGACAAAAAGAAGATTTAGACAGGTCTCAACTAGACCCCGAAGCAGTCGCAAGAGAAAGGGCTAACGCGGGTATTAGAGGACTTATAGAAGGTGGTACTGGGCGTGGGGCTAGCATAGCTAGAGGTAAGTTTGATGCTAACGTAGCAAAAAGACGCCGAGACGTTATCAATGAACAAAGAGATATGTTCGTTAAGAACAAAAATGCCGCAGTTCAGATAATAGATAAAATAAATTCAGGTACAGCCGATGCATTGAAGATGTACACAGATGACGTTAATAACAGTATGAAGTTATTTTCTACTATCACTGAAAAAGACATGGACTTGCATCAAAAAGAAGCTGATAGGCTATACCAAGCTAACCAAAACGGCATTAAAAACAAGATTGATGCTTTGAGGGTAAGTGTAGAAGCTAACATGCAGCGACTTTTAAAAGAGCAGGCTAACGAACAACAGATGGCTACTAGCTTGAAAGGTTTCATATCAGAATATATAACCTTAAAGAAAGATCATCAGGCTAATTACCAAACTGCGATAGACGCGGCAAATCAAAAACTGTTTGATCCTGAGTCTACAGAATCAGAAATAGCAGAAGCTAACGCGACCTTAGCTAAAATACAAGGTGTTTTTGAGTCACTAGTAGACAAAACTAAACTCGACGATTTAATTTCTACGTTCCAAGAAAGGATAACAGGCATTAGCTCTGGTAGTGAAAAAGAAGCCGGTAATCCTCAAGGAGGTTCTGGTGAAGAAAGAGCAGACGCTCTACTATCAAGCACTGGAGTGTAATATACATGGCTTCTATAGAGCGGTTGTCGCAAGCTATTGAGGTAGCTAGATCACAAGAAGACTACGAAGTTGTAAATATACTTGCCGGTAGGTTACGCGAAGAAATAAGAAAAGAACGCCGTAGCGAGTCTAGCTTTCTTGAGGACATAGGCACTGGTCTAGCCGCTGGCGCTGTGGGAGTAGCGGAAGTATCCGCTCTTGGTGCTGCCGCACTGTTAGAAGAGGAAGAAGAACTTAAAGCACGCAATAAAATACAAAGTATCGCTGACTCTATACGTCCTGAAGGCGGAGACCCAGACTCGTTAACCTATGGAGTGTCTAGCGCCCTTGGTTCTATTGCAGGTATGGCGGCAGTACCCATAGCCGCTGCTTACGCGGGCGCTCCTGTTGCTGTAGGTACAGGCATTGCGGCTCTAACAGGTGTAGCTGCTTCCCGAGGAACGGCCAGTGAACGAGCGCGGGCTGCAAACGCTACTGAAGAACAACGAAACACAGCAATAAATTCTATCCTTGTAAACGCTACAGGCGCATTAGAAGCCCTACCTATGGGGCGTGTATTTAAGTCCATCGATGTACCTATCCTAAGTGATCTTGTAAATAAAATAGGCCCCGAAGCGGCTGAAGGTATAAGTGGGCGCGTAAAGAATGCAGCTATTACTGGTGGTTTAGAAGGCGCACAAGAAGTAGCCGCAGAGGTTGCACAAAATTTAACTGAGCAAGAATACAATGCCCTAGCCGAAACCTTTGGGGGTGCGGCAGAATCTTTTGGGTATGGTGCAGCGGCGGGTGCCATCCTTGACTTGTTCCTAGGCAGAAGGAAGCGCGGGGTTACCGACGAAGAAGTAATTGACACTGGGGTAGACGAAGAAGTAATTGACACTGGGGTAGAAGAAAGCACGGGGATTGCAGAACTGTTGCCCACTGAAGAAGTACAGGCAGAAGTAGTAGACCCTGCTGAAGAAGTAATTGAAGAAGAAAGGCGGGGTGCTGAAGAGGTACAGGCAGAAGTAGTAGACCCTGCTGAAGAGGTACAGGCAGAAGTAGTAGACCCTGCTGAAGAAGTAATTGTAGACGAAAATCTAGATGCTACCGCCGAAGAGCTAGCTAAAGTAAAAGGTATAACAACGGAGGAGGCTAGAAAGCAGATTACATCTGAAGTCCCCAACGCAGAAGCGCAGAACTTACTAATAGCCAACAATATTCCTGTGGACGGTGTAGATGGTTCATCCGTAGGTAAAGTTAACAGTAATGCCGCTGCGCTTGTAGAGAAACTAACGGATAAAAAATTAGCTACTACTACGGATAAAAAACCGCCCACTACTGAAGATGCTGCTCCTGCTGTTAAGGACGTTACGGATAAAAAATTAGCTACTACGGATAAAAAAGCTGCGCCTGCTGTTAAGGGCGTTACGGATAAAAAACCGCCCACTACTAAAGATGCTCCCCCTGTACCTACCATTAATCCAGACACAAACAAGTTTAGGTTTAAAAACAGTGATAAGTTTATATCCCGTCACCCTGCACTAAACCAAGATATGACTAAACTAGCTACTTTGACAGGTGCTACTTTTCCTAGGCAGGTTCGTAAAGACTTCACCGAAGGAGCTAAAGAAACGCAGGCCCAAGCTAGGCAGGTGCAGAAATACCTTAGTCAATTTGATACTCCCGCTGACGCCCTTATAAACGCTGTTAGTGAATCGGGAGACCCCGAAAATACGGCGTATAAAACCTATGATGAGTCAAAGGATGAAGAACCTAGCGGTACGTTACCTATAGGCAAAGACCCCCTCGCAGAGAACTTGCAGGGTACGGGCGGGGCTAATGCCAAAGCAGTGCTTTCATGGGCTAAAGATAATCTCAGTGCTGAAACTAACGCTCAACTAGATATTAAGCTAGAGGCGGCTAAGGAACGAGCGGCAAAGGCGGAAGCTAAAGTTAAAGAGCTTAAATCTAAAGCAGCAGAAACTAAGAAAGTGGAGGATAGAAAAAAGAAAGCGGATGCAGAGAGAGATAAGGAGATAGAAGAGCGTAGTAAAGGCAGGATAATAGTAGTACCTGACCGAAAGAAAGCTGACCCTGATCTTACGAAAGTAATTCCAGAAACGTCAGGAGGAAAGAAGCGGTTAACTCGCGCAGAAAAAAGACTTGCGAAGATTGCTGATGCAGTGGAGTCAGTGCAAGGTAAGCCTAAAGAGAAACCCTCTGAGTTTGAGGGGATGACTCCAGAACAAGTATCAGCCAAGCTAGCTGAAGATACAGCTAAGTTCATAGCGGGTGGTGGTAATGTAGACGTACTTAACTTAGAGCTAGACCCCAAGGTTGCGGCAGAACTAAGTGAGGGTTTACCTAAAGGCGTTAATACGCTACTAAAGAAAGGGGACTTGGAAGGGGCACTACAAGCCCTAGCAAAAGGTGCCAAGAGCAAGCGCGTCAAGCAGATAGCCAGAGCTTTGTCTGTTAACACTGGCACTACCAAAATAGAATTGGCTAATGAAACTAGCCTAAAAGATAAAGGGTACGCTATCGGGGATAAGGGCGACGTTGCAGGTTTGTTTGACCCTAGGATTAACACTGTACTGCTCAACTCTGACAGACCTCTTACCATACATGCGCTACTGCATGAGACCACGCACGCCTCTACGATTAACGTATTAAAGAACAAGTCCCACCCGGCAACTAAGCAGTTAGCTAAGTTGTATAAAGATGTTAAGCCGTACTTGGATACAGCGTACGGTACAGAAAACCTTAACGAGTTTATAGCTGAAGCGTTTAGTAATCCTGTGTTCCAGAGTAAGTTGGCGTCTATAAACCCAAAAGGCGAGAACATCAGTGCCTTGGAACGGTTCTACCGTGCAGTCACCAACTATGTACGAAGACTTATCGGCATGGATACTAAGCCTGTAGGTTCTGCCCTAGATTCTGCTGATGCAGCCATTATATCTATGCTGTCGCCCAACATGACTACGAGTGGCGATCCCGTTATGAATATGATCTCCACCCAAGACGGGGTGAGGAAAGTACTTAATGGCATGACAGACATACAGAAGCGTCTGTCCCAAGGGTCAAAGAAATCTTACATAGAAAATGCTACAGACTTTTTAAACAGTAGTACTATTACTAATACGGCTAAAGAAGTTTGGTTGAAGTTAACTGGCTCACAAGCACTGGGAGACATAGCCAGAAACAATGGGTACGGGCAGTTGGGGTTAAAGCTACACGAGTTGTTCGAGAAGCAACGGGGTAGCGTACAAAAGTCTGATGAGAAGATAAACCAAGTATTGAAAGCCTATGATACGTGGGCCAAGAAGAACAAAGAACAGAAAGACTTACTGAACAACGTTATCTATGACCAAGAATACGGCGCTACTATATACCAGATAGACCCCACCCTGACCGAAGATCAAGCTAAAAAGAAGTATGGTAATCAGACCGCTGAAGACGGTAGAAACTTATTTGAAGTATGGGAAGCAAATCAAGAGCGATGGGGAAGCCTTTTGGGGGGTGGTAGAGCGCAATTCACAGCGTTACGTAATACGTATAAGCGTATGCATGAAGACCTTGTGGCTGTTATCCACCGTGAAATTGATGAGATAGGTGATGGTAAAAGTAACGCTTCCAAAGTAAAGCTGAAGAAGCAGATGAACGAGCGCCTAATAGCGTCTAACACTATGGACGTATACTTCCCGTTAGTTCGTCAGGGTAAATATAAATTGTCCTACACCACACGGATAGCTAATGAAGACGGCACCTTCCGAGAAGAACCTGTGTTCCTTATGTTTGAAACTGAGGGAGCGCGGGACAGTGCCTTTAGACAAGTAGAGGGTGACAAGTCTACCGTTGAGGATACAGTTAAATCTTACGATGGGGACATAACACCGTCTAGCTACAAGAATGCCCCCGCAGGTTCTTTCGTCGCTGACATACTAGACGTTATCGCTACTAATGTAGATAAAAGTAAAAAAGCAGAAGTAGAACAACAAATAATGCGTTTGTTTATTGAGACTCTACCGGAAACTTCTTTTGCTAAGTCTCTACAAAAACGTGAGAACACGTTAGGTTATATACAAGATGTCCGTTTGGGTATGCAGGTCAAAGGGTTCGACCTCGGTGCCCAGATAGAAAAGATGCGGTACGGTGGGGAGATACGAGCGGTAGAGAGAGCTATAGACCTCAAGCACAAAGAAGGGCCACCCGAAGGAGTCAGTAGGGGTACGTTCAATGAGTTGAGGAAGGAGTTAGCCGCACGTGCAAAGTTTGCCCGCGAAGGAGCCAATAATAAAAACGTAGAGCAATACTATCAACGCGCTAACCAGACAGCTTTTATATACACCATTGGCTTTAACGCGTCGTCAGCTCTGGTTAACTTGTCACAAATACCTTTAGTGGTGATGCCATACCTTACAAGTAAGTTTGGGGCGGTAGAATCGACTGTAGCACTGGGTAAAGCTAGTAAGTTTGTAGGGGCTTCTAAAATATCTATTGACGAGTACTATGATATAAAAGAAGTTAGCACTACAGATGCGGACGGGGCAATAAGTAGAAGTGATGTATACACTCTCAAACCCGCACAAGAAAAGAAAATACGTGCTACCTCTGCTACTAAGGCAGAAGCTGACGCGAAGATAAAGCACTTCAACCGTATGATACCCCTAGTCAAGTTGGCTAAAGAGAGAGGACAGATACACCACTCCGCTATTGCGGATCAGCTAGGCGTGGACGATGTAGGGCGACAAAAGAACAAGAGTCGCGCCCTTAGATTGCTAGATAATACCTCAGCTTTATCCGCTGTTATGTTTAACGCGGCGGAAAGGTTTAACCGGCAGACAGCCGTAGCAGCGTCTTACGACCTTAACTTAGACAAGCTAGATGCTATGCATGCGGACAAAGGGAATAAGAAGTTCTACAGTGCTGTGAAGGCCGAGTACATAGACGTACCTAGTAGTTCTGAAGCGCGTATGCAGTTAGCGGCAGAAGAAGCTCTTTACTTTGCACAGGAAACAAATGGTGGTTCTGTATTGGAGACCGCTGCCGGTTACTCGCAGCAGGGTATTGGTCGTGTGGCTTTGATGTATAAGAGTTACGGCCTACAGATGTGGTACACGATGGTTAAATCTGCCAAGTTAGCTGCCACAAGTGCAAAGAGGGGGGATAAAGAACTAGCTAATATGGCGCTCAAGCAGGTTATGGGAGTTCATCTTTCTGCGCTGTTCTTTGCCGGTGTGCAAGGACTACCGTTATACGGTGTAGCCACTATGATAGCTGACCTGCTTGTATTCGACGATGAAGAGGACGATGCCCGTACCATAACACGTAAATATTTAGGTGAAGGTTGGTACAAAGGTGGAGTAACCGCACTTACCGGAGTAGACGTAGCCGCACGTGTCAGCCTAAGTAACTTGTTGCTACAGGAAAACAGGTTTAACAGAGACCCGTCTCTTGAAGAGAGTCTAGGATTCGTCTTCGGTGGCCCCGCATTGAGTACAGGCGGTAGACTCAAACGTGCGTATGATGACTTTACTTCTGATCAGTATGGTAGTTTTGAACGGGGTATGGAGAATGCTATGCCCGCCGGTCTTACTAACGCTTGGAGGTCTACCTTGGGGCGATATGCAAGAGAGGGTGGCATACAGTCTAGGAGGAAAGACCCTATATACGATGATATGACAGTAGGTGATTTTGCGGCTCAGGCTTTTGGATTCCCTCCTGCGGAGTACACTTACCGTCAAGAAATGTCCGCTAGGAATAAGGGTGTAGAGAAAGCAATCATAGAGAAACGTTCTATGTTAACCAAAAAATTCTATATAGCACAGCGGATGGGTGATAATGAGGTTATGAATCAAGTTTTAAGGGATATTGTTGAGCATAATAACCGACACCCAACTGTACCACTAACCTCAACACAGTTGTGGAAGTCGATTAAATCTCACAGAAAGACTTCCGCTACTATGCACAACGGGGTTACTGTAAACCCACTGATGCAGCATGCGATCATGGTAAGTAATAGTCAGTACAACAAGGGGTACTAATAAAAAACCCCCTGTCGCCTCGGAAACGAGCAGGGGGTTAGGAGGGGTGCAACCAAAGCAGGTCAGGGGAGACCCACTTCGTGTCATATAGTATCATATAGTTCTCCAGATACGTATACCCAATCTGTCATTTTCAATGACTATCTTTGTTTTTACTTGCCATTCCTTGCGTTTAAATAGCTTTACAACCTGATCCTTAGCTTTCTGCGTGTTTATACACGGTACGAATAGCGATGCCCCCACGTGCATGCCACTCCAGTTAACTATAATTCTTACTCCGTCAGGATGTAGGTCATCAACCATTAACATGTTAGGGCGAGGCTATATCTAGCTTAGTACAATCTATAAACAAGACGTGCGTTAGACCTAACTGAGTGGATGTGCCAGAAGTAAGCCGCACCTTGGTAGTCTTTGCCCCAAATTCGTCTTTTAAATCCTGAACAAACGAGGAGTAATCTATCTGCTGCCTGCCGCACCATACCCTAAGTGGTTTAGGTATTAGGTACGCCCGTTTTAGGTCAGTCTCATACCTACCAACTATCCGTACTTTAGGGTCTAGCTCTGGTATGACTAGCTCATCTAGCCCGTTGTTCTGTGACTTACGTAGGTCATCAGTACTTTTTATTTTAAGTATGCTACCCCAATGCTCGTGGATGTAGTCGTTTAGAATGTCTGCTGCGGAAGAATGCATATCGGTCACCTTGTCCTTATTCTCTTTAAGTAACTTCTTGGTTATGTAGGTGAACAACTTATTAGTGTCATAGTTTACTAAGCCTAGTTTCTTAGCTATAAGTACGCCCGTGAGGGTACAAGCTGCACCCGCTGCCCAAAACCTGTTCTCTGCGGTAAGCTGTGCCGCCCTATCTATCTTGGCTTGTACCGCTTTCAGCAAGAGCTTAACACTGGCAAGATTGGCAATAATATACTGCATGTATATCGTACCCGCATGCCCGTAGATGGCTTCCGCATTGGCTGCGTGTGCATCTGTTATGTGTTTAGTTTCGCTCTCGTCAAACAGCCTAGTGGCTTTAGTCTCCATCATCCGTTGGGCTTCAGCTTTCGGCATAGCCTTGTACGTACTCACTTTTTCTATTGCGCTACAGTTACCTGTAGTGACAGCCAACAACTTCCAAGGTTTACCCCTAGCACGTTCAGTGTTGTTGCCCCCACTAGTCATACGGTTCCTCTGTTTACCACTAGATATTTGGTATATGAGCGACGATAAATCCTCACCTTTTAGCTCAGTGAGTTCGTCAATATACAGTGGTAGGTTTTGGTATACCTCACCTCTGTTCATCCTAGAATTTTGAGTGTCCTTTTCTTCTAGTACTAAAGATTTAGGGTTACCCCATATGGACGCGCCTACGTACATGGCGGTAGTCTTACCAAGGCCACTATCCTTACTGTGTACGTGGAAACCTGCACAAGAAACGGGCGATAGTGCCATAAGGGGCGAACCAAACCCTGCCCCCACTATATATTGGTGCAGTTCAAACCCATCACGGTCATAGAAATTTGCCATGTCTACCCACTGCTGCAAAGTACCTTTAGGTTCAAAGGCATGAAACAGTCCTGCTGTCGGAGTAGAGGGGGGATTGTCATCAATGCGGTCAGCAAATATTTCTTTGTCACCTAGCACGAAAGATTTAAAGTCCTCCCCCGTCCACCCAAACTGCCTACGCGCTTCGGTTGCGGCTCCTGTAGCCTGTAACTCGTTTACCCATGTTGTCATGTACATCATTAGTTCATCCATTCTTGAGACGGCCACACCTTGCATGGACATCTGCTTTCGCAGTTCTTCTTTTGAAGTAACCGCTGTAAGGGGTATAGTAAATTCTCTTACCCCATCTTTAGGAAGGTGCAGCCTAACGACCACGGCTTCCCCCATCTCTATATCCGATATGCGTTTAGTTATATATAAGTCATTGTGGTATATGATCTTCTCATCAGGATCACCTTCAGCATTGGTGGTACGCATATATACCCCACCGTTGGCACCCCTAAAGAAGGGCTTTGGGTACGGGGGAATCAGATAGGTAGTAGGCTCGGCTTCGGGTAAGCTAAGTTCTGGTACTTCTACTACGTTATCCTCTTCCGTGGCCTCTCTGACGCTGCTGCCTAATACTATAGGGGATTTAACTTTACCCCAGTTAGGGCATTTCGGACACACGTCAGGGTTAAACTCGTCAAAAGACGTACACCTGTAGGGGCCTTTGATCAGCTCCATCTTCTCAGTAGTAGCCTGCTCAGAGTAACCCTCGTGGTTCTTAGATATATTGCGTGCCGCTGACTCGGAGTCAACACAGAACTTGGCTATAGATAGCCCTGCTCTCCACATAGGCTCGCTACAACTTTCTTGGTCTTGCCATATAGTACGTAGCTGCTCACAGCCAGTGCCTTTCATGGTCTTAGCTATGATGTCTTTAAACTTGTTTTGTTTGTTGCCTAGCAGTGCATCCATCACGGCATTGCTACCGGCGGGTGTTTTTAACTTGGGAACTGGTATCAACCCTCCACCTAGCAGAGTGGAGAACTTATCAAAGTTTACGTTGTCAGGGTGATCATCTGCTAAGAACTCAACAGGAGATGGGGGGTTGGTCTTGTAGTTGTGCGTGGTTGGTACTCGCAGTACCCTAGCTGCATCGGCGGTGACAGAGGGATCAGCTAGTAGTCCGTGTTCAGCACATAACTTCTTTAGGCGCTCTGCTACCGGAAGCCAATCGTCCAATCCTACCGGCTCCGAAAGGAACCAATATGCGTGTATGCCACGTCCAGAGTTAACTAGTTTTGGTTTAGGTAGTGATAACGTGTTGCAGAACTTTTTTAACGCTACAAGGGCTGCGTCTTGATCTGGGTAATCTTTGGTAACACCGCAATCGAGGTCTAAAAAGAATGACTTGAGTTGGTGTACGTTATCTACTTTACGTGAATTTGTTTCTTTAAATGTACTAAGTGCAAAATAAGCATCATAACCCTTACTATCTAGGTCACGTGCGGCATCGGCCATGTCCCCTACAGAGGAGTAAAACTTCTGTATCCTCTTATCGTCTTTTGTACGAAAAGAAAACAAGCAGTAATGCCCGTCTTCCCCCAATACCCTCCTTAAAAAATCTTCTGTCTTCATAAATAGTACCTAATTCCGAGAGGTACCATAGCAGGGGCGCATACACGCCCTTTTCGGTAATAATCCTAGCTATGGGTGTAACCACTACAGTGGGGGAGTATCAATCGTCCCACTCGATTACGATATCAGCCAAATCATCTTCGGCTGCTTTTGGTGCAGGAGCCTTCTTCTTAACTACTTTCTTCGGCTCTTCGACTTTGGCGGGTTCATCGTCCCCAAACAAATCATCCGCTACTGATTCAGCCGCCGATTCCTTGGGTTTAGCGGGTGCCGCTACTACCTCAAAAGGATTCTCTTCTGTTGAGAATTGGAACCCACCCTCTACCACTTCAAACGGAGATGAGGCTTCCATAGGTACATACTTAATTACCTGTACGGCACGTAGTCTAAGGGATACACCCGCTTCACGCATAAAATATGGAGTGAACCCTACCGCTATATTGATAGTGCTACCCGTGGTAAGCATGAAGTCATCTGGTAGTTTAACGCTTTTCGCGTCGTACTGTACAGGCTTATACGTAGCGTCCTTACCGTATGCCCCCTTTAACGATGCCTTAAAGGTATAAGAGCCGTCTTCTTGTTTCTTGAAGGGCATATCAAACTTATCGGGCCACCCTTTTTCTTTCTTCGATTCGTACGCTTTTACCATCTCTACAAAAAGAGCCTTCGCTTGGTCTTTATCCATACGAAAACTTGTTTCGTACTTAGCGCCGTCATCTAAAGCGTCACATGGTATCGTGCGATTCTCTGCGTTGTCGAACTTGTAGGTCTTGTTGATACGAGGCCAAAGAGCTTCTACATCAGAGATTAAATATTGGTTGTTTGTTGCCATTTTGTAAATCCTATAAATTAATTTGCATTTAACTCGAAACCTTCTACAACGCCGAACGGGGACACAGGTTCACTTGTTGTGGGGATAGACATAGTGATAGCCCGAATAGTATCTTCGTGGTTAATCATGTCCGAAACCCTTGAGACTGTATCTTCGTCTAGACGATCTACTGGTTTAAAGCAAAGTTTTGGTACTGTACTATTCTCGTCAAAGTAAATCTTGGTAGTGATAGTAACTACAGGTGTGTCATGTTTAGCGAGTAGCCGAGCGTAGTTTTGCATGCCCATATCCCCGCTATCAGTACTGCCAAATATAGATGAAGCAGGTACTTGTAACTGATACACCTCTTCGAGCTTATCTCGAAATACAACTGCTAGTCGTTGTGAATACCGACAAGCTCTACCCCCATACTGGCCTGAACCTCTTATATTTTGGCGGCAGTCCATACAACGCATCGCTTGCCGTTGTTCTTGGGGTACATCTACTGAAGGTACTTGTGTGTCGGGTGACCAACACGTAGGTACCGCAACCCTATTGGGGTCGTACGCATCGCCGTAGTAAGCGCGAGATACTGGGGCAGCATTGACTACCACCACATCTATGTCACCTGAATCTGTAGTAACCTCCTCACCGTCAGATATAACGTGAAACTTGCTATCACGTATGCTGATTCGGCGTAGTCCGTTAGCACTCATCAAGCGTCATCATCTAAGTCTAGCTCTAACTGCTCTGGCATAGAGATTTCGGTTAGGTGGGCATCTTTGGGGGTCTGCACACCACCCATTAGCGCCGCCTCTACTTCGGGTAACTTAAACCGATAGGTCGGCCCCACCTTAATATAAGTATCGGTGGGTATTTTGTTATTGCGTAGCCACGCACGTACGGTAGATATAGATACCGAGAAATGCTTTGCTACATTTTCAATTGGCACAAACGCTTCTGCCATTACTTCCTCCTTACTGAGACCATGTATTCTGAGTCTACGTTAAGCCCTTTAGGTACAAGAGCGGGGTTTTCTTCCAAAAATTGTTTCATGTTAGTTTGGTTGAGTCGCTTATCGAGTAGCTCAGGTGCCTCATGCTCTAATATAAACTCATGCATATGACTCCAATCACTAGTCCAATACCTAGTCTTAGCAGATCGGTAAAACATTCCTGCTGAAGTCTTTACACTATCAACGCCTTGCTCTTTACAGTACTCAAGTAAGGCTTTTTTAACTTTGTCTATCTGCTCAGATAGCTTACCGTCTTCTTCTTTAAACGCCGCAGAGAGTTCCGAACGTTTATCCTTTATCTTTAAGTAGACCTTGGTCAACTGTTCAGCGGTACCACTACTAGTCATAAGACCACCCTCTTTCGTGATGGTAATCTAGTGCCATACTCTCCCTGTGCCGGTACGCCCAACTGGTCAAGAGCAGTCTCGGGTTGCGCTCGTTTGGACGTAGGTTTGTCTGTAGTAACCTGTTTGTGCGTTGCGTTGGCACCGGCCTTACCTTTGTTGACTAGCTCGTCTTGCTGCTTCTTAGTTCTGCCGTACTGTAACGCGGTAGCGCCTTGGGGATATTCGTGTATGACCCCATTGTTAGCTAGGTACTGCTCAAGCAATACTTCCATTTCTTCTCTAGCTTTTTCTTTTTCTTCCCATGATTTAAGTTTGGGCGTGATACTCCTCTCGCTACCCCTAGTCAGTTTTACCGCCATAATGTACCTCCTAAAGTTGTGGTGATGCGTTTCAGCCCCGAGTGCATCAAGCTCGGTCTCTAGACACGTTATAGAGTAATCAAGGGACACCAGAAAGGAGACATAAACCCCTCTCATACACCCTAACGTCCGTGGCTTAACTAGTGAGTTATTAACTCTACTGCCGTATCGTATCTTAGTCAAGCATTTCTTTGTAAAGATCAACCATTTTTGTGTGAATGTCTATTCTGTTATCTAGTAATGCGTAAACACGTTTCTCTACGTGCGAACCCTGTAGTTGAACGACGGTACATTTGTGGTCTTGTCCTGACCTGTGTACACGAGCGTTAGCTTGGGCGTATGTCTCTAACGAACTTGTCGGTGCCCACCACACTACCGTGTTAGCCGCAGTCAATGTAACTCCGTGTGCTGCTGACTGTGGTTGTATCACTAACACGCGGGGGTCATCAGCTTCTTGGAACCGTTTGAATATTTCTGTACGTTTACCTGCGCTCACATCGCCACGGATAACTTCTGTAGGTATGTCATCTTCTCGTAGTTTTGTGGTGAGCATGTCGATGGTATGCTTGAATGGTACGAATACTAATACCTTCTTACTGGATTCATCTATTACTTCACGTAGTACCTTGTAGCGGGGGGATATGTCGAACTCAACTGCATCTCCCTTGTCGGTGTACACAGCACCTGCTGATATTTGCAGTAACTTGTTCATGTTAACCGCCGCGTTAACCGCAGTAACTTGTTCTCCTGCGGCCTCCATCACCATCTTGTTTTTCAATTCTTTGTAGTACTTTATCTGTTGTCTGGTGAGAGCCACTTCTCTCTTGGTATACACCATAGGCGGTAGGTCGAGGCATTCGTCTTTAGTAAATCTTATGGCCGGTTGCAACACCCTATGTACTGTAGTGGTGGCATCTTCTTTCGGTATCCATTTGAAGTTTGTAATCTTACGCATCACTTGGTCGCGGAACGAACCAAAGAATCTAGGCACGCCATTGGGGTTAACGAGTTTAGCTATACCGTAGGCATCAGTGGGGCTTTGGGCAGCGGGGGTACCTGTCATCATCCATAGCCAAGTACTTGGCCCGACCAGTTTGTTCAGGGTCTTCCATCGTTTTGTCTGAGGGTTCTTATAGTGGGTAGCCTCGTCCACAATGATAAGGTCAAACCCTCCATCTGCTACGGCGTCCCTTACAATCTCTACCCCGTCATAATTTATTATCACGTACTCAGCGTCACTTTCTATTATCTTCTTGCGTTTGTTCTTATCCCCATACGCCACGTCTACTTTGCGGTGCATGGCAAAATTAAACAGATCGTCTCTCCATGCAGAATCCATGATGGATAGCGGACATATAACCAACACGCGGCGTATAACGCCCTGCTTCATGAGGTAGTCGGATGCCCATATAGCACTAGCTGTCTTGCCTGTGCCTTGTTCGTTAAAGCAGAACGCCTTGCGGTGTAGCGTGAAGAAACTAGCTGTGGTCTTTTGGTGGTCGAACGGCGTGTACTTACCTGTCCATTGGTATTTGGATTCTATTGGGGATGGCACGTTGATTTTCATGTTACGTAGTACTTGCGATTCTTCTATACCCCAGTTAACAAGTACTTGGTTGTCCTTCAGTTCCTTACTCTTCGGTATTACCGATGTAACCTTTGCGGGGTTACGTAGCCTAAGTAATAACGCCTTACCATCCACTACTTTCATTTATTTCTCCGACGCGAAATAGCGTGAAGTGGGTGTCCACGTCACACTAGAAAATTTAACAGCTCCGCTTCGTCCACGGATGGAGCTACGTCCGCATTATAGGCCAGAACAAAAAGCCTTTGGACTACTCGATTTTACGCCATTGGGATAGGATACACACTACACCAAGAACACCATTTATAGACGCATCAAGTAAGCGTCTTACAACAACGTATTTACTTATTTCTCCCCGCCTTCCATAGTCAAGGCTTCTGATGGAAAGCCTAAGTGGTATACAGGCTTCTTTTTAGATGCCTTTCTTCTTTTTCTTATAGTTCCTACTGCGGTTAGCAGAGCTATTCTCTACTGTAACACCGTCTTTGTTGCTACCACCTTTGCTCAATGCCTTCTTGTGGCTAACGTCTTTACCTTCACGTTTGTCAGCCTTACCGTTACCGTTGGCATCTTTACCTTCTCTGTCCATCTTACGTCTGGCGCGTTGCCGTTCCATCCTACGTTCAAACGTGTCACTACCCACAGGGGCGTTGACCTGCTTCTTTCTTTTCTTACGCATTAGTTCCTCCCATTGTGTACGCACTCTGTAACAATACAGTGCCTACGACATAATCCACTTTGGTGTGCGTTCCACACATCGTTCTTAAACGCTTGTTCCATACGGCTGTAATCTGACAGCCACTTCTCCCATAGCCTAGGCTCATCAGACTTGGAGTAGTCTTCCTTTATCAACTCACCACATACTACGAACAGTAAGCCACCCTTCACTTTCTCTAGGTCGGGGAACATCTTAAACATACTCATAGCCATCAGTTCTAACTGACCTTTATCTGCGTACCTAGTATTTTTACTGGTCTTGTAGTCTACCACGTAAGCTGTTTTGGTGTGTTTGTTCATGATTACTAAATCAGCAATGCCTCGCCACCACACGTTATCGTCTCTGAACCCGCATGGCTCAAGGTTCTCAGTGAGTCCCATCTCCAACTCACATAGCTTCTCGCCCTCTATCTTGTTTAGTGCATCTAAAACATCTTTACAGTAACCATACTCAGGCGGTAACTCTTTGCTGTCCCTTATGTACTCTTCTGCTGCCAAGTGTACGGCAGTGCCGTATAGCATAGCTTCTGTTTCAGATTCTTTGTAGTCCTTGACTACCTTCAAGTGGTAGAACTTCTTAGGACACTGTTCAAACGCCTTAATTCTAGAGAACGACCACGGGGCTGCTTTCGACATCACTCCTTATCCTCTAGCCTGCTCACCGCTAAAAGCAACTCATCTATCAGCGTGTGTAACATGTCCTTGTTCATGGTTATTG